>ERZ773217.316-NODE-316-length-47146-cov-4.777749_pt1 | contig 47146 bp, 52 predicted proteins | sample MGYA00580995_ERZ773217 | MGnify/ENA primary metagenome ERZ773217 (study PRJEB29015, sample SAMEA2737772) | human gut metagenome | biome: human gut; feature: human-associated habitat; material: faeces | place: China | collected 2012 ...
TAAGCGATTCTGAATTAAAAGTTGGAAACCCAACAGTAGCAGGTGCTACAGTAGAAGCATCAGTAATTGGTGACGGAAAAGCAAAAAAAGTTATCGTTTACAAGTATAAAAGAAAAACTGGATACCATAAGAAAAATGGACACAGACAGCAGTACACAGCTGTTAAGATTGAAAAAATCAACGCTTAATTTGAAATTGGTGTCATAAATGATTACGGTATCAATTTATAAAAATGAAAAGCATGAGTATGTCGGCTTTAAGACATTGGGACATGCAGGTTACAGTGAGCCCGGACAGGATATTGTTTGCGCTGCTGTTTCCGTTCTTACTATCAATACTATCAATTCCATTGATAAGTTTACTGAAGAAAAGACTTCTTTAGTTTCTGATGAGGAATCAGGTTTTATTGATTATAAGATAGATGGCAGACCCGGAAAAGAAGCGGCATTATTACTGAAGGCCATGATATTAGGTTTACGAGAGATGGCAAGTGACGAAAGTTACGAAGAGTATATTGATTTAACATTTGAGGAGGTGTAAGCCATGATGAAATTAAACCTTCAATTTTTCGCTCATAAAAAAGGAGTTGGTTCTACAAAGAACGGTAGAGATTCTGAATCAAAAAGATTAGGTGCGAAAAGAGCTGACGGACAATTTGTAAAAGCTGGAAATATTCTTTACAGACAGCGTGGAACTAAAATTCACCCAGGTCTTAACGTAGGACGTGGTGGAGATGATACATTATTTGCTTTAGTTGACGGTGTTGTAAGATTCGAAAGAAAAGGAAGAGATAAGAAACAGGTTTCTATCTATCCAGTAGTTGAATAATAATGAATAACATGGGCTTCAAATCTTTTGGTTTGGAGCCTTGTTTTGATATAGACGATATATAGAAAGGAAATAAAAATATGTTTGCAGACAGAGCAAAAATCTATATACGCTCAGGAAAAGGCGGAGACGGTCATGTAAGTTTCCGAAGAGAGTTATATGTACCAAACGGCGGACCTGACGGCGGAGACGGCGGGAGAGGCGGAGATGTCATATTTGAAATTGACGAAGGATTGAATACTCTTGCTGATTACCGTCATAGAAGAAAATATGTTGCAAAGGACGGCGAACAGGGTGGTAAAAGACGCTGTCATGGGAAAAATGCTGAAGATATTATTCTGAAAGTACCCGAAGGAACAATTATCAAAGAAGCCGAATCAGATAAAATTATCGCAGATATGTCCGGAGATAACAGAAGACAGGTTATTTTAAAAGGAGGGAAGGGCGGTCTTGGAAATCAGCACTTTGCAACATCTACAATGCAGATTCCAAAATACGCTCAGCCGGGACAGCCTGCGCAGGAACTCTGGGTAAAATTGGAATTGAAGGTAATTGCTGATGTGGGACTGATTGGTTGGAAAATCAACTCTTTTATCAAGAGTAACAAACGCAAATCCTAAAATTGCCAATTATCATTTTACAACAATCAACCCAAACCTAGGTGTTGTCGATATTGACGGTGCAGACGGATTTGTCATTGCAGATATACCGGGACTGATTGAAGGCGCTTCTGAAGGAGTAGGGCTTGGGCATGAATTCCTGCGCCATATCGAACGAACGAAAATGATGATTCATGTTGTAGATGCCGCTTCCACGGAAGGGCGTGATCCGATTGATGACATTTACAAAATAAATGCAGAATTAAAGGCATATAACGAGGATATTGCTAAAAGACCGCAGGTTATCGCTGCCAATAAAATTGATGCTATTTATTCTGAAGATGAAGATCCGGTAGAGAGAATCCGAAAAGAGTTTGAACCACAGGGAATCAAAGTATTTGCCATTTCCGGTGTATCCGGAGAGGGAATCCGCGAATTACTTTACTATGTGAGTGAACAGTTAAAAACATTAGATCAGGAAACAATTGTATTTGAGCAGGAATACTTCCCTGAAGAAGAATTGATTCACATTGATTTACCATACACTGTCGAAAAAGAAGACGATATGTATGTTGTTGAAGGACCAAAAATCGAAAAAATGCTTGGATACACAAACTTAGATTCTGAGAAAGGGTTCGCTTTCTTCCAAAAATTCCTCAAAGATACAGGTATATTGGACGAACTTGAGAATGCAGGTATCCAGGAAGGTGATACTGTTCGTATGTACGGATTACAGTTTGATTATTATAAATAAAATCATATAAGGAGAAGAGAACAATGACAACAAAGCAAAGAGCCTATTTAAAAAGTCTTGCAATGACAATGGATCCTATTTTCCAAATCGGAAAATCAAGCATGACTCCTGCGCTTACGGAAGCAATTGGAGAGGCTTTAACTGCACGCGAATTGATTAAAATCAGCGTTTTAAAAAACTGTGCAGATGATCCGAAAGAACTTGCTGCCATGATTGCAGAGCGTACACATTCGCAGGTTGTACAGGTCATTGGTAAGAAAATCGTTTTATATAAGGAAGGAAAAGACGATAAAAAGAAAATCGAATTGCCAAAATAATAAATGTGTGAGAGAGGTTATAGTATGAAGATTGGGATTGTAGGTGGAACTTTTGATCCAATACACAACGGTCATCTTATGCTTGGCGCATATGCTTATGACAATTTTCAATTAGATAAAATCTGGTTTATGCCAAACGGAAATCCGCCTCATAAATCAAAAGAAATTAACGTAGATTTCCGTTTAGATATGGTTAAACTGGCAATCGAAGGTAAGGAAGAATTTTGTTTAAGTACATTTGAAATCGAAGAAGAAAAACATTCCTATTCTTATGAAACACTGGAGAAGTTGCATCAATTATATCCGCAGGATACATTTTATTTTATTATCGGTGCAGACTCGCTCTTTACAATTGAATTTTGGAAAGAGCCTGCTAGGATTATGCATTCCTGCATAATTCTCGCTGCCTGCAGAGACGATAAAGATATGGACAAAATGTATAAACAGATTTCTTATTTAACGGAGAAATACAGCGCAAAAATCGAATTACTAAAGATGCCTCTGATAGATATATCTTCAAGTGATATTCGTCAAAAACGGGAGAACGGTGAAAATATCGACAATCTCGTTCCCCAAAAAGTCTCTGCGTATATCGAATCACACGGATTATATGAGGTGAAAAATAAATGAAATCATTAGAAGAAATCGAAAAAATTCTGGAAGAAACATTAACTGTATCACGGTTTCGGCATACATTAGGCGTTATGTACACGGCAGGAGCATTGGCAATGAAGTATGGCGTAGATTTAGATCAGGCAATGCCCGCCGGACTCCTGCACGATTGTGCCAAATGTTTGCCGGTGGAAGAGCAAAAGAACTTATGTAAAGAATACAGTATTTCTTTATCTGAAAGTGAAGAAAAGAACCCTGCTCTGATTCATGCAAAACTCGGCGCATATTTGGCGAAGTCAAAATATGGAGTGACAGACGAAGACGTTCTAAGCGCCATAATGTATCACACTACAGGCCGCCCTGATATGACTATGTTAGAGAAAATTCTCTATATTGCTGATTATATCGAACCGGGAAGACATCATGCAGAAAATCTTTCATTCGTACGCAGACTGGCATTTGAAGACATCGACAAAGCCATCTTGCAGGTTTCCGGTGACATATTAAATTATCTTCTGGAAAATCGAAACAGCGTTATTGATGCGCTTACAAAAGAAACGTATGAATTTTATAGAAATCAACTCGAATTGGAGGGAAAATAATGGAACAGGCAAAAAACATGGCACGCTTGGCATATGAAGCCTTATCTGAAAAAAAAGGTGAAGATATTCGTGTTATAAATATTTCAGAAATCTCTACTTTGGCAGACTATTTTATTATTGCCAACGGTACAAATGAAAGCCAGGTAAATGCCCTTGTAGAGAACGTAGAAGAAAAACTTGAAAAAGCAGGCTATACAGTAAAGCAGCGTGAAGGTTACGGTCTTGGCAATTGGGTATTGCTTGATTTCGGTGATATTATCGTTCATGTGTTTGATAAAGATAACAGACTTTTCTATGACTTAGAACGTATCTGGAGAGATGGAAGAGTAGTTGAAAATATTGATGAACTGTAAAAATTTTAGTTTTACCTAGGAGGAGCATATGATGGGATTTGATTCTGCTATACTAACTATTATGGATTTACTTTTTCCCTTAGTCTTTTTATTTATAATTGGAGTATTCATTATGACTATAATTAGAGGCGTAGGGACATGGCACAAAAATAACAATTCACCACGATTAACCGTTGATGCATCTGTTGTTGCTAAAAGAACATCTGTATCTCATCATACACACGCTAATGCAGGCGATCAGACAGGTATGAGTGGATCATACACTACAACTTCTACATCATATTATGTAACGTTTCAAGTATCCAGCGGAGACAGAATAGAGTTTTCAGTTTCCGGAAAAGAATATGGAATTCTTGCAGAAAAAGATTATGGTAAATTAACGTTCCAGGGAACACGATACTTAAGTTTTGAGCGAGAATACTAAAATGCAAAAAGACGGAGAGTTCACAAACTTTCCGTCTTTTACATTTTAACATATAAATGAAATCATTATTTCATCATACGGAAGACTCCTATAACTTTTCCTAAAATAGTCACTTCCTGTACGATAATCGGCGACATTGTATCATTCTCAGGCTGAAGACGATAAATACCTTCTTCCTTATAAAACGTCTTGACAGTAGCACCGTCCTCTACAAGTGCAACAACCATCTGTCCGTTAGACGCAGTGTTGCATTGTTCTACTAAGACGTAATCGCCGTCCAATATACCGGCGTTAATCATACTTTCCCCTTGAACCTGAAGCATATACACCTGATTATTCGGCATAAGTTCAGCCGGAATAGGAAAGTAGTCTTCAATATTTTCCTGTGCAAGTAAAGGCTCCCCTGCAGCCACACGTCCAATCATAGGAACCTGAACAAGGTCTCTGCGTGTTAAATTAAACATATCGTCAATAATTTCGATTGCACGCGGTTTTGTAGAATCTCGACGAATATATCCGTTCTTTTCCAATGTTTCCAAATGTGAATGGACAGAAGAGGTAGACTTCAAATTTACTGCCTCGCAGATTTCACGGACAGCAGGCGGATAACCTCTTTTTAAAATTTCTGATTTAATATATTCTAAAATTTCTGATTGTTTTTGACTTATTTTTCCGTATGACATAGAATCCTCCCATAATTAACCTTTTCTTTATTCTAACACATAACGACAAAAAAAGCAAACAAATGTTTAGAAAATATGTTCGATTTTTATTGCTGAATCTATTGACAAACAGACGTTCGTAGTTTAATATATAACCATAAGGAACAGATGTTCGCAATACTATTTTACATAATATACAAGGGGGATAATTATGTCAGAGAGAAATTACAATCAGAAGAAAAGAAGAGAAAAAACAATACGAAGAAATATTAAAGTCTTTTTCGTCTTACCTATATTACTCGCCGTACTGGCAGGAACGATTTACTGCGGAGGAGTTCTTTCCAATGCACACGGTAATTTGGAAGAAGAACCTGTAGGATTTAAGTATTATAAAAGTATAAAAATCGAACAGGGAGATACACTATGGGGAATTGCTCAAAAATATATGACAGATGAATATGATTCTCCACAACAGTATATCAAAGAGATTAAACAATTAAACGGATTGACTTCCGACAACATTCAGGAAAGCAAGCATTTGTTAATTGCTTATTACGATACAGAATTTAAAGAATAGTATATATCAATATAACAACCCATACAGTTTTTACGCACACATGTGAAAGGCCGTATGGGTTGTTTGTTGGTATAAAGTAGTTTTTTCTTTCTTTTCTTTATCTATATATCTATACGACAAATACCGATTTTTTAAATAGATATATACTTTTTTCTCCGGATATGCTATACTATCCATAAATTAATCGATTTTTATCATTTTAGAAAGGAACTATTTTTTATGGCAAAAGAATCTAAAACTTATCATGAACTTATGTATATAGATAATACTTTGCGTCTGCGTGACGTTTTAAATACGATGCCCGGTTTTGTCAGAGATTATTTTCGTGCCATTGAGCCGACCACTTCAGTTAAGACAAGAATTTCCTATGCTTATGATATTCGTATTTTCTTTAAATTCCTTCTGGAAAATAATCCTGTTTATAAATCATATAAAATGACTGATTTTCAGGTTTCAGACTTGGAACGCATCACTCCTGTAGATATTGAGGAATATCAGGAATATTTAAAAGTATATCAAAATGAGGACAAACAGATAACCAACGCAGAAAAAGGTCTTGCACGCAAAATGTCCGCATTGAGAAGTTTTTATAATTATTATTACAAACATCAGATGATTGAGAAAAATCCGTCTTTATTCGTTGATATGCCAAAAATCCACGATAAAGCCATTGTTCGCCTGGATACCGATGAAGTGGCTCTGCTACTTGAGTATGTGGAAAATTGCGGAAATCAGCTGACAGGTCAGAAAAAGGTATATTATGAAAAAAATAAGACACGGGATTTGGCTATTCTTACTCTCCTGCTCGGAACAGGTATACGTGTATCAGAATGCGTCGGACTCGACATTCCGGATATAGATTTTAAAAATAACGGAATCAAAGTGATGCGAAAAGGTGGAAATGAAATGGTTGTCTACTTTGGACCGGAGGTGCGGAAAGCACTTATTGATTATCTGGAGACAACAAGAAATACCATTACTCCCCTGCCCGAACATGAGAATGCCCTTTTCCTATCTACCCAAAAGAAGCGAATGGGTGTGCAGGCAGTCGAAAATATGGTAAAAAAATATGCCCGTGAAGTAACTCCTAATAAAAAAATTACCCCTCATAAACTGAGAAGCACATACGGTACGTCTCTCTATAAGGAAACCGGTGATATTTACCTTGTGGCAGATGTTTTAGGACACCGAGATGTAAATACGACAAAGAAACATTATGCTGCCATTGATGATGCTAGGCGCAGACAGGCCGCAAGTGCCGTCAAACTTAGAGAACCATAGAAAGGGACACCTTCAAGGCGCCCCTTTCTATCTATAATTGTTCTGAATCCAAAAGAATTGTAAATGGTCCGTCATTTATAAGAGAAACTTTCATATCGGCGCCAAATTGTCCTTTCTGAACAGATGTCACTGCTTTCCTGCATTCTTCTATAATATATTCGTAAAATTCATTTGCCTTATCCGGCGCTCCCGCTTCCGTAAAACTTGGGCGATAGCCTTTTTTACAGTTGGCATAGAGTGTAAATTGTGAGATAAGAAGAAGTTCTCCGTCCACATCTTTTAAAGCAAGGTTTGTTTTTCCGTTTTCATCTTCAAAAATGCGTAAACCTACCAACTTTTTCACTAATTTATCTGCGATTTCCTTTGTATCTGACTCTCCTACACCAATCAGAACAAGAAATCCTTTCCCAATCTTTCCAATTACTTCACCCTCGACGGAAACAGAAGCCTCCGTAACTCTCTGAATAACAAATTTCATTTGTATTTCCTCCTATTTTTTATCAATTAACGCTATCATATCACTATATCTACTTGTATTTCAAGTAAAAATAAGATACTATAATCAAGACGTTTTGCAAAATATTTTCTAAAAAGCAGGAAAGGAATAAACAAAATGAAATTACAACAATTATTTAGTTTTACACGAAAAGCAATAGATGAATATAATATGATTCAGGAAGGTGATCATATTGCTGTAGGTATTTCAGGAGGAAAAGATAGTCTCACTCTCCTCTATGCCCTCCACGGTCTGAAGAGATTTTATCCAAAGAAATTTGAATTGAGCGCCATCACTGTTGACTTAGGATACAGCGATTTTGACCTGACGCCCGTAGAAAATCTTTGCCGCGAATTAGATGTGCCATATAAGATTGTAAAAACGGACATCGGACGTATTTTATTTGAGGAACGGAAAGAATCCAATCCCTGCTCTCTCTGCGCTAAAATGCGAAAAGGAGCATTAAATGAAGCGGTTAAAGAAATGGGCTGCAATAAAGTGGCATATGCACATCATAAAGATGATATTATAGAAACAATGCTTCTCTCACTGATTTTTGAAGGACGTTTTCACTCTTTCTCTCCAAAGACTTACTTAGATCGTATGGATTTAACGGTAATTCGTCCGATGATGTTCGTCGATGAGGCAGATGTAATCGGTTTCAAAAATAAATATAATTTACCTGTAGTAAAAAACAAATGTTCCGTGGACGGCCATACAAAGCGCCAATACGCTAAAGAACTTGTGAAACAGTTAAACACTGAGCATAACGGAGCAAAAGAAAGAATGTTTACCGCCATTTTAAATGGAGATATTGCCGGCTGGCCTGAAAGAACATTACATACACGATAAAAAAATTCCCTCTCTCCATCAAGTGTTGGAGAAAGGGAATTTCCTTTTTAAAGTTTTATATCTTTAACATTATTCTTTACTTCAATGTAAGACAAAATTGCATCTGCAGTTCCTCTTACCCCCAATTTAGAACTATCCAAACACAAGTCATAACTCTCAGCATCAGCCCATTTCTTATTGCTGTAATAGTTATAATAACTTGCTCTCTTCTTATCTGTCTTTATAATTAAATCTTTTGCTTTTGCATCTGTCAAATCATAAAGACGGGCAATTCTCTTAATACGGGCAGATAAATCTGCATGAATAAATACACTCACTCTGTTTTTGTAGGATTCCAAAGCATAATCCGCACACCTTCCTACCAAAATACAAGGTCCCTGATTTGCAATCTTCTTGATGGCATCAAACTGTGCCAGAAAAATTTTGTGGTTAATCGGCATATCTAAAAAAGCATTTTGAGAATATCCCATTGAATATGTATCCATCACAAGTGAATATAGGAAACTGTTTGTCGGTTTTTCATCGTGTGTCTCAAAAAGTTCCTCACAAATTCCACTTTCTTTTGCTGCAATTGCCAGCATCTCTTTGTCATACAATTTTACATGTAAGTCTTCCGCCAGCAAATTGCCAATTTCACGTCCGCCACTTCCAAATTGCCGTCCTATCGTAATAATTGTATCCATTTCCTTCATACCAGTCACGCTCCTTACGCAAATCATAAATACATTGTAAATAATGTTATTAATATTATACAATATTTTTGCGTGAAAGTACATATATTCTGAAAAATTACTTCGACATTCTTTCCAATTTTTGTAACAAATCCGTAAAATATTCCGGAAGAGGCGCGTCTATTTCCAAATATTCATTTGTTCTTGGGTGATGAATCCCTAAAATTTTTGCATGCAATGTCTGCCCCTGCAAATGAAACGGTGATTTTGCAGGACCATACACTGTATCACCTACAAGTGCATGATGTATACTTGCCATGTGAACCCGAATTTGGTGTGTTCTTCCCGTTTCCAGTTGACATTCTATATAAGTATAGTTGGAAAACCTTTTTAACACTCTATAGTGAGTTACTGCAGGTTTTCCATTTTTATAGTTGATACTCATCTTCTTTCTGTCAATCGGGTGTCTTCCGATTGGCCCTTCAACCGTTCCCTCATCTTCTTTTATAACTCCGTGTACAATGGCGTGATAAATCCGTTTTATGTTATGCACCTTCAAATCTTCGGCTAGTTTTTGATGAGCAAAGTCATTTTTACAGACAAGAAGCGAACCTGTTGTGTCCATATCTATCCGATGTACGATTCCCGGCCGCATAACCCCGTTAATACCCGATAAATCGTCTTTACAATAATACATTAGCGCATTTACCAATGTGCCTGTATAATGGCTTGGAGAAGGGTGTACGACCATTCCTTTCGGCTTATTTACAATCAGAATATCGGCATCTTCATATAAAATATCCAAAGGGATATTTTCGGGTAAAATATCCGGTTCAGACAGATCCGGAATCGTCAATTGTACTATATCATTTGCAGATACCTTATAATTTGCCTTAACAGCCATTCCATTTACAGAAATTTCTTTTTCCTTAATGAGTTTTTGAATATAGGATCGGGAAACATTGTCCATCTTTTTGGAGAGAAATACATCAATTCTCATTCCATTTTCTTCCTGATTTATTATAAACTGTTCTTCCTGCATATTATTTCATTCCTCTTCCATTTACTCTAAAACTAAAAATCTGATTGATTTCCTCGTCTTTATAGACAAACAGAACAAGTATGGCAAGCAAAATCACGCTTACTACAACAAAAATATCTGCCACATTGAAAATCGGAAAGTCAATTAGTTTAAAATAGAAAAAATCGACAACATATCCCAACTTCAATCTGTCTATCATATTTCCTACCGCCCCTGCGACAATGAGTATACTACAAATGTGCAAAGGCAAAAAACGTTTTTCCAGCGGAAGTTTCACATACAAATACAGCACAGCCGCAATAATTAGCACAAAACTGAAAATAAAAAAGGCTTTTTGGTTCTGTAACATACCAAATGCCGCACCTCTGTTTTCTAAATAATTTAATTCAAAGACATTTTTAATAAGGACAAAAGGCTGCTGTCCCTTTAAATGCTCCACCGCCAGAAACTTTGTATATTGGTCAAAAACGATACCTGCAATCACTGCTAATACTGCACATGCATAATATTTTATTCTTTCTTTCTTCATGTAATTCTCCTTCTGTTATATATATTTTTCTAATAGGACATAATAGCGCCCTTTTTTTGTCTGGGAAAGAACCCCTTTATATCTGAACCGTCCCAATTTTCTCACAGACACAATATCATTTTCTTTTACATTATAACTGTTTGTCGTGATTAATTTTCCATTCACGAAAACTCTGCCTCCTTCAATCAAAGGCACCAGTTTACTGCGCGATGCCGGAAAAACAAGGGAAAGCAGACTATCCAGACGTACAGATGCCACTGTTCCTTTAATCTCTTCAATGGCAGGAGTATAAGAAAATGTCTGTTCGTCTTCGACTTCCACATACACGGAAGTATGCCGTATTCTTGTCAGATTCCGGCAGATAAAGTCCGCCAATGATTCCTGAACAAAAAGATGCGCATCTCCATCTATCAGTAAAATGTCTCCTAATTTACACCGATCAATCCCTAAGTTCAATATAGCGCCCAAGTAATCTCTATGCGATAGTGACTCCGCGAATTTCTTTTGCAAAGGAGATATTTTCAAAACTTTTATCGGATAAAAATGTGCATAATAAAGAGCATCAGGTAGAAAAGCAACCATCTGACGCTCTGAATCACTGTATCCTCCGAAAGTTTCGTACTGAGTAAAAAACTCATTCTTAGGCGTTGTGTGTAAAATATTCAATTCATTGAGATTTAAAAAATCGGAATAGGTAACAATCCCCTTCTGGTATGCCACTCTTGACAATTCCAATAATCTTTTCTGTAGTACAATCTCTTCTTTCTGCATATTACTGTCCTTAAAATCTTGTCCGAATTGATGGTACATCAAAAGACGTATTTAATAAGTCCTGTAAATCCCCTGAAATCTCTACATTTGTAGGAGTCACTAAGAAAATGTAATTTGAAATCTTCTGTAAATTACCGCTAATGGCATATGTAGCACCTGATGTAAAGTCAATGATGCGCTGTGCAATCTCCAAGTCAATTCCTTCCAAGTTCAAAATGACAGTTCGTCCGCTTAATAAAGTCTCCGTGATTTCTCTTGCATCGTCCACTGCAGTAGGCTTAATTACACATACTTCCATACTTGCGCTTCTCTTTGCATTTGGCTGGCGCATCGGAGTTACCTTGTTATTGGAATTGCCCGCTACGGAAGTTGATTTTCCTCTGTGGTCTTCCTGCAAATCAAAATCTTCATATTCTTCTTTCTCTTTTTTGAATAAAGATTTCTTTGGCTTCGGTTCATACTCTTCAAATTCTTCCTCTTCACCTAAAAAATCTTCCTCTTCATCGTAATCATCATCTAATTTCATAATATTTAAGAATTTGTCTAAAACACCCATTGTTGTATACTCTCCTTACGTCTGCTTATTATATATTATAATTTCTCGCACCGAAAATGGACGTACCTACACGAACCATGTTGGCTCCTTCTTCGACTGCTATATTATAGTCATTGCTCATTCCCATTGAAAGAATGCTCATAATAATATTATCAATGTTTTTCTTTGCAATGTCAACAGATAATTTCTTCATTTCAGTGAAAATTTTTCGATTTTCTTCCGGATTTTTTACATTTGGTGCAACTGTCATTAATCCTTTTACACGGATATGAGATAAATGGCTTATTTCTCTTAGGAGCGCTTCCAGTTCTTCCGGATAAATTCCATATTTGCTCTCCTCTCTTGCCATATTGATTTCAATTAAGATATCGACAACACAATTTTTCTTTTCTGCCTCTTTTTCAATTGTTTGGGCAAGGCGAAGTGAGTCTACGGAATGAATTAGAGAAACTTTATCTACAATATATTTCACTTTATTCCGCTGTAAATGTCCAATCATATGCCAACAAATATCTTTAGGCAATATCTCATATTTATCAATTAGTTCCTGAACTTTATTTTCTCCAAAGTTTCTGCAGCCTGCATCGTATAATTCCTGTATCATCTCCGCCGGCTTTGTTTTGCTCACTGCAATTAAAGTCACTTCATTTTTACAACTTTTATGAATATTTTCAATAACATGATTCAGATTGTCCTTTAACATCTTTTTCACTCCTACTGTGTAATAATATCATTTTCTTTTATCTTGCTGCTATCCAGCGCAATATGGTCATAGTTCGTCAGCCCGAATTCATTTTTCGCCTGTACAATATAGTATTCCTTACTTTCGCAAAGAATCTGAATTTGCTTAAATACCGCATATCCTTTATTAATCTGATAAACACCTGTTAATTTTTTCTGTTCTCCGACTACATAAGTGATATTTGAATCCGGTTTTATCAAAATATCCCCCTTATTTAATTCCGTCAAATCAAAATAAGCCAGGTTATCTTTCGTATAATATATATCCAGCGGAACAAACTCTGTTGTGTTCTGATTGTCTTTTCCCCTTCTCAAAACCCCTTTTTCATCGCTGTTCCCACCTTGAATCACATATTCTGTAGGTACGACAAAAAATGGTTTTTTTACAATCGATGATTTTGGAATCTTTAACCCGGTATAATCTGTTATAATTAATTCCAAGTCAAGGAAACGTTCATCTGCATATCGTATCATTCCACCGGAAAAACCTATATACGCCATATATTGTTCACCCTGCTTTTTAATTGACAGATTTCCAACCATCGTTGCATTATCTTTTAAAAAGCGCACAGTGATATTCGTCCTGTCTTTTAACTCTTCCGCTGTCTTTTCTGTGATTGGAACAACGACAGACCATTCTTCTGAAGTAATTAGTTTATATATCGGTTCTCCGACAGCAACTTTCATATTGTTATGTAATTCTTTCGCATAGTATTTTTCACGATTGAAATTTTCTAATGTGACCTGTTCTTCCGTAAATGTCTCAAATCCGTCTGTTTCATAGGCAATCACGCCATCGTCTGTACTATATAACAAACTGCTTCCCGGCTGACCGTTCAACATTGTATCCAGAACATTTTCTCCGTCCGGCGATGAAAAATCAGACAATGCATTTCTCACAGAATCTTTAAAAGAATATACTTCCGCAAACATGGATTCCGTAAAATTATCCGTAAAAGCCTGCACCGTAAGTCCCAGTGAATTCTGTTGTTCGTCTGTCAGTTCCGTTTCGCTACCCGTATTTGTATCACTATCACTTTTTTGAAAGGAAAGTTTTTCCGGAGAAATCCCACATACGCCTGCCCCCGCCTTTATCTTTTTATTTTCCATGGAGTAATAGTTTACATATCCGTCCTTCTCAGCAGATACCACCTTTTCTTCCCGGATTGCCATTCCCGTATAGTTTTCATCGTTTAATATGCTTCCCATATGCACCTCATATGAGGTAACTTTATCTTTCGTCGCATAGGAAAAAATCATGGCAATCAGATAAATAAATATAATGCCGAACAATAGAATGCCAATATTCATTTTCCATTTTTTTCGATAAACTAATATCTTTTTATTTTCTGCCAAAATAAAAGCCTCCTGTTTACAGACTGTTTAGTCCCGCTCCGTTTAAGTAATTACAAAATTTTCCCTGATAATACTCTTTTTCTTCCATATAAGCTAACGCCTCGTCCTGTAATTTCCACCAACTCGTATTCCAGTTTGAAAAAACAGCATCTTTTTCGGGTACACGGCTGAATAACCTCTCCACGATAATCTGTGGGCTTAAATAAGCAAGAAACGTTGCAAGACGTTCTATATATTCTTCTTTGGAGCATAAATTAATTGTACCATGTTCATACGCCTCACACAATGGTGTGTTTTTTGGAATATAAAGTGAATGGAGTTTCACAATATCTATCTCTAGCGCTGACATCGTCTTTGCAGTTTCAATTGTATCCCGCAATGTATCATGAGGCAGGTTTAAAATCAGATGTGTACAGATTGAAAATCCGTATTTCTGTATTCTCCTGACAGCATCTATATATTCTGCAAGTCCATGCCCTCTTGATATGAAATCAAGTGTATGGTAATTAACCGTCTGAAGCCCCAGTTCTAAGTGAATGGAAATATGATATGTTTTCTCTATCACTTTTAAAAACTGAAGATAATCTTCTCTCACACAGTCAGGTCTTGTAGAAATGGATATTTCCACAATATCCGGAATACTGACTGCCTCCAATATATATTTTTTAAATATTTCCAAAGGCATATACGTGTTTGTATAATTTTGAAAATAGGCGATAAACTTTTTGGCGTGATACCTCTTTGATATGTATTCCTTTGTCTTTTCCAACTGCTCCGTAACTGAGACGGAGGACTCCATCGCTTCAAATCCTGTTCCTACATCTGCACAAAAACTGCAGCCATGTCCATTTATCCTATTCGGACAGGTTAACGGCAGATTAATTGGAAGTTTATATACTTTTTCTCCATATCTTTCTTTTAAGTAATCAGAATATTTATTATATAAAAATTTTTCCTTCATCGTTCAATCCTCTGTGTATAAATTTCGTTTTTTCGTACATACTACTTACATCATGAATAAGGAGGAAGTTACATGAAATGGTTTGATAACACGGCACTTACTTTAGTGATTGTAGGTGCAATTAACTGGCTTTTAATTGGAATTTTTCAATTCGACATCGTTGCTTTTTTATTTGGGGAGTTATCTTTCCTTTCGAGAGCAGTATATACAATTATCGGACTTTGCGGTTTATATTTAATTAGTTTATATGGCCGAATCAAAGACATATAAAGGAATAAACAAAGGGAGGTCTTCTCACCTCCCTTTGTTTATTCTGAAATTGCATTAAGCATTTTATTCATATTTGTGTATACGAGAGATTTTGTTTCTGCCCCCATAACAATGGATACATACGAATGTCCCTGCTCATCTTTAGAAAGTAAAATCAGACATCTCTTCGCCTCACCGGTATTACCTGTTTTCCCTCCGATTACAGTCATATGTTCCGGTTTTTCTGCCTCTCCCAGTCCATAGAGACTTGTTGTTTCCAAGTTTAATGTATGCGATGTACCGTCCGCACTTGTAACAGGAAGGTCATACTTTGTTTCGGATACAATCTTAATAAATTCGTCATACTGAATGCACTGATTAAAAATAAGATACAAATCATATGCTGTTGTGTAATGATTATCATCATGCAAACCATGTGGATTTACAAAGTGCGTATGGGTAGCACCTATACTATATGCCTCTTTATTCATTAATTTTGCGAATTCCTCTACACTTCCGGAAATATGCTCCGCAATTGCCACTGCCGCATCATTCCCTGACGGAAGAAGGAGCCCGTACAGTAATTCCCTTAAAGTCAGTTTATCCCCTTCCTTTATTCCACATAAAGAAGCGGCAGGCGGAAACTCCGTAGCCGTTTTTGAAACAGTAACCACATCATCTAAATTTCCATATTTCAAAGCAACTAAAGCAGTTAAAATCTTTGTTGTACTTGCCGGATAAATTTTCTTGTAAATATTTCTTCCATATAACACTTCTTTGTCATCAAGACTAAATAAACCTGCGGCGCTCAATGCCATATCCGTATTAACAGATTTATAGGAAACTTCTTCCTCAGGAGTTACACATAACTGCTCCGCGAATCCCTCTGCTCTGTATGCTGTTTTTTTATAATCAGTACTCTCATACGCGTCAATATTCTTCCCGGACGAAGTACAACCGATAAGCAATGAAGAACACAGCGCCACACATAAGAGCACTTTAATATATCTACCTATACATTTCACGCCAATCCAAATCTCCTCGTTCTATTGCTAAAATCAGTACTTCTGCTGTGGCAACATTTGTTGCGATTGGGATATTGTGCATATCGCATAAACGTACAACATCATTCACATCAGGTTCATGTGGTTTCACATTCATCGGGTCACGAAGGAATATTAATGCATCAATATCATTCTGCGCAATCTGTGCCCCCAATTGCTGCATACCACCGAGTGGGCCTGCAAGATACTTTGTAATATTCAAAATGGTGACATCTTCAATCAAACGTCCTGTTGTCCCTGTTGCAAATAAATTGTGTTTTTTCAAAATGCCACGATATGCAATACAAAAGTTCTGCATCAGAGTTTTCTTCGCATCGTGTGCAATTAATCCGATATTCATTCGTAAATCACTCCTAACTAATATTTTTTCGGTTGTAAACCAACATTTAGCACTAGTCCAATCCCAATAAAGAAAGTTACAAGGGAAGTTAATCCATAACTGACAAATGGTAAAGGAATACCTGTATTTGGGAAAATTCGTGTCGCCACACTAATATTAATAAAACTCTGTATACCTATTAGTGCGGCTACTCCTCCGCAAATAATCTGCCCCGCTAAATTTTGTGCTTTCGTACCTATTATTATACATTGTATTACTATTAATAACAACAAAATTATTGTAATACAACAGCCTACAAATCCCAATTCTTCTCCGATAATGGCAAAAATAAAGTCTGTCTGGGGTTCGGAAATAAAATTTCCGTTTTTTACAGAAGTGCTCCCCTGATTATTTAATCCCTTTCCGGTTGCCTGCCCGGAACCGATTGCCATAAGAGAATTAATCTGCTGATACGCCTCCTGATCGGCATATTTATCAGGTTCCAACCATGATAAAATACGTTTCTGCTGATATGGCTTAAGCAGTTTCTGATTTGGCTGTACGGCAATCACTAAAAAAATCACAACCAATGGAACCACAATTAGAAGCACATTCCTTATAAACTTATAACTCAATCCGCCAATAAACATTAGCACACAAAAAAGTGTTGCAACACAAATCGTATTTGATAAGTTAGGCTGTACAACAATCAAAATCAGTGACGGTAAAATTAAAAGAATTGCCTTGATAATGTTCTTTGGCTCGTTTAAATCTTCCTCATGATCCATTAAAAACTTAGCAAAAAAGATAATCATAAAGATTTTCGTTAAATCTGATGGCTGAACACTGATAACTTTTAAATCAATCCATCTCTGCGCTCCATTTACCTCTTTACCAATCAGTTTAACAAGAACAAGCAATCCCACATTAACCGCATACATTATCCATGATAAATTCAAAAGCCAGTTATAATCTATCATGGATACAACGAGCATGGCAATAACCCCTAAAACTACCCCCATGATTTGTTTTCCCTGATAACTTGGCTTAGCACTCCCCACAACAAGTATCCCTATTGTGGAAATTGCCAAAACAAGTACAATGAGAGAAATTTTTAAGTTTTTAAATTGATAATTCTTTGTTAATTTCACTGTTTATCCTCCAGTTAATTACATTCTCCCGATAATCTGATGGAAATATTCGATTGGGTAATTTCTACATCAAATATTTCGGGTGTTACTTCTATGTATTTTGAAACTGTTAAATATAGTTCATTCCGCAGTTTTTCGAATGTATCGGGTGTACAATTTACTCTGTCTGATATTAAAAGTACTTTTAATCTGTCTTTTGCAATGACAACAGAGTTTTTCTTCTGTCCTGATTCAAATACATTCATCTTCCCAACCTCCTAATTCTTTTGAAAAAGATTGGCAAGTTTTTTGAAAAATCCTTTATGTTCATCTAAATCTAACAAAGGAATCTCTTCGCCTAAAATACGATGGCAAATATTTTCGTATGCCTGTCCGGAAAGGCTTTCACCACCCACGACAGCTTCCCCCTGATTTGTGCAGACAACAATGTTTTCATCATCAGGAATTGCTCCAAGCAAATGGATTGCCAAAATTTCCGTCACATCATCTACCGACATCATGTCGCCCCTTTTTACCATATCAATGCGAATTCGATTTATAATTAAATCCAGTTGTTTTATTTTGTTTTGTTCAAGCAACCCGATAATTCTATCTGCATCTCGAATGGCAGATACTTCCGGAGTTGTCACCACAATCGCTCTGTCTGCTCCTGCAATTGCATTTTGAAATCCCTGTTCAATTCCCGCCGGACAGTCAAGTAAGATAAAATCAAAATCTTCTTTCAATTCTGCAGTCAGTTTTTTCATTTGCTCCGGAGAAATCGCTGTTTTATCTTTTGTTTGCGCCGATGGAAGAAGATAGAGTTCTTCATATCGCTTATCTTTAATCAATGCCTGTTTTAATCGGCAATTTCCTTCAATGACATCTACAAGATTATAAATAATACGATTTTCAAGTCCCATGACGACGTCTAAATTTCTTAAACCTAAATCTGTATCAATGACAACTACTTTCTTATGTAGTTTTGCCAATCCAACACCGATGTTTGCTGTGGTGGTTGTCTTTCCCACACCACCTTTTCCTGATGTTACTACAATAATTTCGCCCATTTCATTTCCTCCTGTATGTAAGCCTCATCATCAAAAATAGATTGAATCATAATATTCCCGCCATTTTGTATTGCTATTTGAGGCATCATAGACATATATTCATTTTTAGTTACTGTATCCGGCTGTACTGCCACATTTCCTATTTTCAACTGATTAGGCTGCATGGAAAGGGAAAATACAAAAGAATTACTCTTTCCCGTAACTCCCGCATATGCATTTCCTTTTAATGTGCCAAGAACAACAATGCTGCCTTTGGCTGCGATTGTCGCACCTTCTTCCACATCTCCCAAAAGCACAACGCTTTTTTCAGACTCTAATACCTGTTTTTTATGAAGTGTACCTTTACAGAAAAGTCCGTCTTTTAATGTTGTTTCTGCCAGACTTTCCTCTACATATCTTTTGTACATTTGCTCTCGTTCTCTGTCATTGTCTATTATACATACAATTTCAATTTGAGCGGTTTTGGAAATCATCTCAATTAATTGATGTTCTTCATCTTTTGTGAGAATACGCCCTTCAAATGAAACAGCTAATTTTGCATGATGAAAAAATTTAACCGTATCACTGAATATTCGATTAACTTCAGCCAAAAGTTCCTGAAAAGGCACTTCCGGCTGCAATCGAATCAAGAGGCCGTACTTGTTACTTTTAATTGTAACTAAGCGATTCATATTATTCTCACCCCTTTAAATTAATCTCCTGCTGTTGCAGATGTGACAGTGGACGCTCCATTATGGATAATCTCTGAACTGTCTGCCAGGTTAAAGTAATACCTTACAATATCACGTCCGATTTCTGCAGCAAATGCGGACTTATCACCGTTTGCAATACGAATGGCAACACTGATTTGAGGTGCGTCACTCGGTGCAAATCCCACAAACAAAGCGTGGTCTGGGTGTAATTTACTCTGCTGGGCAGTACCCGTTTTACCTGACATTTTAAAATTAGATTTCTTCAAATCATTAAAAATACGATTTGAGGATACCATACTTTCCATACCCTGATGAACAAGATTCCACGTTGTCTTTGAAACTTCTTTTATTTCATTGTTTACTTTAGGTTCATACTCTTTTACCGTTTTTCCATCTACTGTTTCCACTTTATTTAACAGAGTTAAATCATATACCGTACCCTTATTTGCCACCGCTGACACATATCGTGAAAGTTGTGTGACGGTATAGTTATTTGTACCCTGTCCGAAAGCGGAACGAACCGCATCTTCCGTAGAAATGGTAGACTCAGACTCAGGAATTTCAATTCCTGATTTTTGGTCTAACGCAAACATTTTTGCATATTTTTCTAAAATTTCAGTACCTTTTTTACTTGAATAATTTCCTTTATCGTCCATACTCATTCTATATGCCATTTCACTGAAGAAAACGTTACAAGAATGAGATATTGCACCAGTGATGTTCAAACCGCCATGTGCTCCCGGATAAATCCAACATTTTGGACTCGGAGTGATTTTTGTAAATTTTCCCGAACAGTTAAATACCGTTCCGCCGCCAATTACTCCTTCCGTCAAACCTGCGATTGCAGAAACCGGCTTAAATGTGGAACCCGGCGCAGTTGTCTCCTGTGTTGCATTATTATAGAGCGGTCTTGATAATCCTGTAACCAACTCATTATAGTATTCAGAATCCATCGTATTTGCAAGACGATTGTTATCATAGCCCGGATAAGAAACACACGCCAACACTGCACCTGAATTTACATCAGTGACAACCGCCGAAGCAGTGCAAGGCTCAAGTCCCAATTGTCCCGGAGTAATCTCCAACGATTTAATCTTGCCGCGAATGAAATCGTATGCACTTACGGTTCCCGCATTCAGAGCGCTCACCTGTTTTTCATCATATTTAAGAACACCCTGTTCATACAGCATCAGGCATACTTCTCTTCCCGTAATACTTCCGTCTTTAATCATATATTTATAAATCAGTTTGTCAAATCCTGTATTGGAAGAAAGGTATTCTTTAAGAAATGCCACAATTCCTTCGTACACTTCATTCGCATCGGAATAATCGCTTTTTCCCTCTATATATTCCTGTAATTTAGAAGTATCTACCCAGTTCTTCGATATGGCATACTGTAAATATTCTCTTAAACTGATGGAATCGTCTTCTTTCCACGCCTTATATGTTTTATCGTCAGTATCGATTTTATCTTTCACTAAAATACCTGTGTTTTCTGTCAACACATCATTTGCAATGTAACTCATATACGCCTGCATTTCTTTTGAAAGATTTTTATACGGCTTTGCCGAAGAAGAATTCAACTCTTCCGTAATGCGCTTTAACACCGTTTCTCTTCGCGTAAGAAATTTCTGATAAACAGCCTTTTCTCTGGACTGTGCATCTTTTTCTGCAAAATGCTTTATATCTAAAATATTATTTGCAAAGAAAGAATTTAAAACGTCATCAAATGGAAGTATATTTACGTCTTCCGTTCCCGCACGTTTTTCAAAATTCATTGTATTTCTCATATTAGAGAGAATAATACCTGCCAACTGTTCTTCCAAAATCTTATATGTGGCAATCTGAAGGTTTTTATCGATAGACAGATACAAATTGTTTCCTGCCTCCGCTTTTGTCGTCTTATCTCTCTCAATGATTTTTCCCACGTTATTTACATAGAGAACTTCCTTACCGTTTTTTCCCTGTAAAATAGAGTCCATCGACTGCTCTAAGCCCGCTTTTCCGATAATATCTGTTTTGGAATAGTCTTTACCTTCCGCCTTAAAATTATCGTACTCCTCCGTGGAAATTTTTCCCGTATATCCCAAAATGGAAGCAAAGTATTTACTGTCCGGATAATGGCGAAGAGAATCTTCCTGAATGTCCACACCCTGTAATGAATCCAAATTCTCCATAATTGCCGCCACAGTCTCATTGCTTACATCTGATGCAATCGTAGTCGGAATATATTTTTGGAAACTGTTTAATCCCATTGCATAACGGACATTTACTAATTTTAAAACCATCTCTTTGCTATATTTCTTTCGGTTAATACCATAGCCGTACTTTTCGTCCTCGCAAAGATATCTTATAATATCATTTGGAGTGGAGGCTTTCTGCTCCTTCGTCAAGTCATCAATTTTCGCTTTTCCATATACGTCTGCAATAAAACGCTTTCTTGATGTCCCTTCCGGATTGAGGAAACTATATTCCTCATTTTCATCTAAAACAATACCAAAATCATTGATGATGGAATCACCGTTTTTTTCAATAATCCCAATCACTTTTTCTATTGTTTTATTGATTTTTTCGTTTTTCTCTTCCTTATCTTCGTAGGTTCCATTATCTTCAATAGTTACCGTATATGCCAGTTTATTCTCAGCCAGCACCTGCCCGTTTCTATCATAAATAATGCCACGTGTTCCCTGCACTTCTCTTGTCTTTTGTATTTGTAATTTGTAGTTATCCAAATAATCCTGTCCATTTACGATCTGCAGACTAAAGCATCTCTGTATCAGTATTCCAAACATAATGATGAATACAATAATAATAATGAACAATCTGGATTTTACCACTTCACTAATTGCGTCTTTTATCCGATTAAACAAATTTACTTGCACTCCTTTTCTCTTCGGTTTCAAGTTTTCGATTAATGTGTAAAATAATCTGATACAACACTAAAGTAACTAAAATCGTGTACATCAGTTCCGGCATAATAATATGCGATAAATAATAAATAAAGTCAAATTTACTTCTCATCAGATAAACACAGATATAAATAACGATTCCATATAAAAATTCACTTCCGGCAATGAGAGCCAGCGGAAGTTTTATATCCTCGTCATAGAATAACCGTTTAAAAAATCCATTTCCATAACCGATAAGTGTATAAATCAAGGCATAAAATCCGATTACTCCCTGCAGTCCGAAAAATATGTCAGTCATTAATCCGCAGATAAATCCTACAACCATTCCCGAATTTTTACCGCGCATAAATCCAAACGAAGAGACAACCACAACAAGCAGGTTCGGTGTTATGCCTGCAAGCGAAATACTTGGAAAGACGGTCGTTTCAAGTAAAAAGCAAACCAGAATAATTAAAAGAGTTATCATTTTCCTTTTTATCTTCATCAGACTTCTCCCCTTACTTTTTTTTCTCGACTAAATCCTTCTTCGTAGAAGTGATAACAAGCACTTCCTGAAGTTTCTTAAAATCTACAACAGGTGTAATATAGCCTGAGCGGGTTAAGTTATTATCATCAACATTGATTTCACTGATATATCCGATAAGAATTCCCTGCACATATTTTGAACTGATTTGCGAAGTGACAACCTGTTCTCCCTCTTTGATTTTTGTATTATTATTGGCAAGTTGTTCAAAACGGATTCGCCCGTCTGCCAGCAACTTCAAATCTCCTCGAACCACACATGTATCCGATGTTGATAACACCATTCCACTCACATTACTCTGGTCATCGATAATTGCACGTACTTCTGAAGAGTGCGGCCCGACTTTCGTTACAATACCGACAAGACCTGCTCCGGCCATAACATTCATGTCCACCTTGATACCATCTTCGCTTCCTTTATCAATGGTAAATGTACTAAACCAGTTACTTCCATTATTACCGATGACATGCGCACCGATTTTTTCATAATCAGAATACGTCTGATCTAATTTATATAATTCACGTAATCTCTCCAATTCATATTTTTCCTGTTGTAAACGATTGTTTGAGATTGTCAGAGAATCCACTTTCTTTTTCAACGATTTATTTTCTGCTTTCACGTCTTGCAGAGTATCGAAATTTTCCGTCAAATCATTCAGAAACATTCCCGCTCTGTTGATTCCTTTCTGCATAGGTACGACTGTATAATCTGCAACCACTTTAAATGGTCCTGACGTCTTGTCCGAAACTAAAGACAATCCGATAAAAATAATACAGATTGTTGTAATAATTAATAACCAGTATTTACTTGGTACTGATAGTTGATTTTTTCCTTTCATATTATCTCATCCACCTAAAATTTTCATCAAGCATTGAATATGCCAGTTTTTGTAATTCTTTTAATAAAATTATTTTTTTTAATCCGTTGACTGCACACAATTCAGGATTTTTGGCAAGTGTTACTTTCAATCCCGTTCTTCCCTCTATATATGTTGACAGGCCCCGCAGATTTGCAAGTCCTCCTGTCATATAGATTCCGTTTTTCTTTACTTCCGTCAACACTTCCGGAGGTGTACGTTCAATCAAAGATTTTATGGAACGGCTTATCTCTTCTAAAGATTCCTTTATGGCTGCTCTTACAAGACTGATAGAAACATCGTACTGTGTAGGAACACCTGAAATCAAGTTGCGTCCCGCTACAGACAACGTATGATCACTGGCATCATCAAAAATACCGAATTCCTTTCTCAATGTCTCTGCTGTCAGCCTTCCGATAAGAAAATCATGGTTACGTCGAACTCTGTTGACGATTGCTTCGTCCAAAGTTACCCCTCCGACCTTTACGATTCGATTCAGCACAAGCCCTCCGTAAGATAAAACAGATAACTCTGTAATCTCTCCGCCGAAGTTTGCTATAAAAAGTCCTTTTTCTTTTTGTACGTCTAAACCGATTCCAACCGCGTCCGCTATACCGCGTTCCACAATATTAACTTCTTTTGCCTTCGCAGTTGAGTGAATCACCAAATCAAAAAAAGCCCTTTTCTGTACTTCTGTAACATCTGTCGGAACGGCGATTATATATTTAGACCCCCGGGCAAATCTTTTTCCTTTTTTTAACAAATTCTGGAGAAGATACTGTAAATCATTGAAATGGGAAATCTCTCCTTCTTTCATCGGAAAAACAATTTCTATATTATCCGGCGCTTTTTCGTACATCTCATACGCCTCATCACCCACAGAAAAAATAGTGTCTTCGTTCTCAATGGCAATGGCATTTTTCTCTGTCCAAATCGTATCTTTCTTTTTGTCATAGACTTTAATCTCATAAGTTCCCAGGTCTAATCCATATATATTTCCTAACATGATTTTTCCTCTCAATAGGTTATACCAGATTCTTTTCCGCCAGACTGATATAACAGTTATTCCCAATAATAATATGGTCCAGCAGTTCAATTCCGATTAAACTGCCTGCCTCTTTTATCCTTTTTGTAATCAAAATGTCTTCCTTACTTGGAGTCGGATCACCGCTTGGGTGATTGTGCAATAATATAATAGATACAGCATTTTTTTGCAAAGCCTCAATAAATAATTCACGAGGAGATACTAAAGATGCATTCACCGTTCCTTTTGAAATATCCGTTTCTCCTATTAACCTCGCTTTTGTGTTTAACATTAAAAGTTTCATATGTTCCTGCTGATGATGCCGCAGGTCTTCCATGTAATACTCTGCAATCTTTGCGGCAGACGAAAAATCAAGACCTTTGATTGCGGAGGCTTTGGAAAGTCTTCTGCTTAATTCCACAATGCAAACTATCTGAAGTGCCTTTACACGTCCAATTCCGTGAATTTTCTTAAGTTGTGCCAAAGAGTATTGGTGTAAATTGATAAGTCCCCCTCTTTGATTCAAAGGATATAAAATGCGTCTTGCCAGTTCAAGAGAATTACTGTTGATTGCTCCATTTCTTAACAAGACGGCTAAAAGTTCAATATCTGTCAAACTACTTACGCCTAAACGTTCACACTTTTCGTATGGACGTTCCTCTTCCAACATATCTTTAATTTTCTTTGTTTGACTCATTTCAATTATAGACTCATTACGACACAAGATTTATTTTAGCATATTTTAAAATATGTGTATACACCAAACAAATTAAATTTTTCTGAAGAAAGACGAATTTAGTCGAAAGCACGGTAGGTTTTTGCGATTTCTTCTGCCACCTTTAATCCGTCCATTCCGGCAGAAGTGATTCCGCCTGCATAGCCCGCTCCTTCTCCACACGGATAAAGTCCCGCTATCTCGCTCATAAGTCCTTCCCCTCTTTTTATTCTGACCGGAGAAGAAGTTCTGCTTTCCACACCGGAGAGTAATGTATCCTCCTGCGAAAACCCTCGAATTTTGTTGTTAAATTTTTTTATTCCGTCTTCGATGGATTGGGAAATTTCTTCCGGAAAAATGGAACGTACATTGGCAAAAGCATAATTTCCTTTCATAGATGGAGTTACTTTCCCAAACTGAGAGGAGATTTGATTCTTACAAAAATCTTCATAGCGCTGCACCGGAATCTTTCCTTCCGCTAAATTGTACGCCTTTTCTTCCAGTTTTCTTTGAAATTCCACTCCTGAAAGTGCATCTGTTCCGCCATAATCTTCCGGTGTCACCGTAACGATAATGGCGCTGTTTGCATTCTTTCCGCTTCGACTGTGATAACTCATTCCATTAACGGCAAGGCGTTTCTCTTCCGAAGATGCATTGACCACATATCCTCCCGGACACATGCAGAAAGAATATACCCCTCTTCCATTGTCCAGTTGTTCAGCCACTTTATATGACGCCGCAGAAAGCAACGAATTTTCTTCCATACCATATTGAGAGAGATTTATCATTGACTGAAGATGTTCCACTCTGACACCAACCGCAAAAGATTTTGCCTCCATCGGCACTTTCCTTTTATTTAACATTTCAAATGTATCTCTGGCGCTGTGTCCTATGGCGAGCACGACCACTTCACATGGAATTTTTTCCTCTCTGTTTATGATCAGATGTGTTATCTTGTTATCTTCCACACATATATCCGTCACCTGGCTGTGGAATCGGACTTCTCCGCCATGAGAAATAATCGACTGACGCATCTGCTTTACTACATCTGTAAGAATATCCGTGCCGATATGCGCTTTGTTCGTATAACAAATGTCTTCCGGCGCTCCATGCTTTGCAAAAATCTCTAAAACTTTTTGATTTCTGCCAAAAGAATCTTTTACGAGCGTATTTAATTTGCCGTCTGAAAACGTTCCCGCACCACCTTCTCCAAACTGCACATTAGAATTAAGGTTTAATTTGCCGCTTTTCCAAAACGATTCCACATCTTTTATTCTTTCATCTACCGAAGCGCCGCGCTCCAATAAAATCGGACGATAACCGTGTACCGAAAGCATATATGCACAAAAAAGCCCGGCAGGACCGCTGCCTACAATTATCGGACGAAATCGCATCTCTTTTTCCCCGACAGCATTAAACCGGTATGCCTTTGACGGAGACGGCATAATCTGATTACTTTTTACTTTTTGTAAAATTTTCTTTTCTCCTGTAATCGTCGTATCTACCGTATATGTGTAAAAAATCTGCGGCTTTTTTCGCGCATCGGTAGACTGCTTGACAATTTTCACTTCTCTTATTTCTGAAACAGATATACGCAGTATTTTCCCAATCTTCTTTTTCAAATCTTCCTGCGTATGTGTAATCGGTAATTTAATCTGATGAATTCTAATCATATTTTTTCCCTTTCAACGCATTCTTGCCTGCCAAATATCCGGTTGCCCATGCCCACTGCAAATTGTAACCGCCGCAAATACCGTCCGCATCTAAAATTTCTCCGGCAAGGTAAAGTCCTTTCTCATATAAAGATTCCATCGTCTCTATATCTATCTCATTTAAGCGAACTCCTCCCGCACAAACCTGCGCCTGCTCAAAAGAGTTCGTTTCTGTGATTTCTATCTCAAATCCTTTACATTTATCAATTAAGCGCTCCAACCGTTCCTTCTCCACCTCGGAGATAAGCGTTCTCTCCCGTACTCCTGATGCCCGAAGTAAAATCGGCACCAGTTTCTTGTTGAGCAGTCCCACAAGAAATTCTCCCGCCTTTTTTTCTCCATTTTGGCGTATTCTCTTTTCAAAAAATAAAGTTAGTTCTTCTCCCATAAATTCAGGGAAAAAGTCTACTCTCACCTTCGGCGTTTTCTTTTGATAAAGGGCAAGAGCAGCAAAACGGCTAATCTGAAAAACCGGAATTCCCGACAGTCCGTAATCAGTAAACTGCACTTCCCCCGTATCTTCTCCTAATAATTCACCATCAACATAAAGCGATATTTTCGCGTCTGCACGCACTCCTGAAATCTGTTTAAAAAACGTTCCGTTCCCACGCAGTTGCACAAGCGCCGGCACTACCGGAGAAATTGTATGCCCAAACATTTTTGCAAGGCTGTACCCGCTTCCGTCAGAACCAAGAACTGCAGATGCCTTTCCTCCCGCTGCGAGAATAACGGCATCTGCCATATATGTTCCCGTGGAAGAAAGTACTTTAAACTGTTTTGTCTTTTCTATCTTCGTTACATGACTGTTGCAGACAATCTCCACCTGCTGCCTCTTTAATTCCATGTTAAGTACATCTAAAATGGCTGCTGCCTGATTGGATTTCGGATAATAATATCCGTTTCGACTCTTTGGAAAGACACCTAACTCATCAAAAAAATGCAGCGTTTCTTTTGTACCGAACTTTTTTAATACGGCATCAATGCGTTCCACGTCTTCCCCGCGGAAACAACTTATTTCCATATATTCATTTGTAAAATTGCATCTGCCATTTCCGGTGGCCAATATTTTCTTCCCAACTTTTTCTTTGTGTTCCAAAACAATAACGTCCGCACCGTTTCTTGCAGCAGTAATAGCAGCCACCAAACCGGACGCTCCACCGCCGATAACGACAATCTTCTTACTTTTTTTCATACTATCCTTTCACTAAGGCAGTTTTACAAGGCCGCCCTGCACTAATTTTTCCAAACTCATCAAAATTCCCAGTTTCGCATGTGTCCATGTAAGACCACCCTGGAAGTATACGGCATACGGTGGTTTAATCGGTCCGTCTGCACTTAACTCAATGGAAGAACCCTGTACAAACGCACCTGCTGCCATAATGACATCACTGTCATACCCCGGCATTGCCCACGGTTCCGGTGAAACATAACTATCCACAGGTGCTGCCGCCTGAATTCCTTTACAGAAAGCAATTACTCCATCAGGCGTTCCAAATTCAACTGCCTGAATAATATCGTGACGACTTTCACTTCCATTTGGAATCACCGGAAATCCTAACTCTTCATAAATATTTGCGGCAAATATCGCGCCTTTTAGCGCACCGCTTACTACTGTAGGTGCCAAAAACAATCCCTGATAAAAAGACTGCATAACTCCAAGAGATGCTCCCACCTCTTTTCCTAAGCCCGGAGAAGTAAGACGATAAGCACAGTTCTCAATACATTCATTTTTCCCTGCTATATATCCCCCGATTGGTGCAAGACCGCCGCCCGGATTTTTAATAAGAGAACCTACAACCATATCCGCGCCCACGTCACTTGGCTCAATCGTTTCTACAAACTCACCGTAACAGTTATCCACCATGCAGATTACGTCCGGTTTAATTTTTTTTACAAAAGCAATCAGTTCGCCAATCTGTGAAACAGAGAAACTCGGTCTTGTCTGGTACCCTTTTGAGCGCTGAATTGTAACCAGTTTTGTTTTTTCATTTATCGCTTTTTCAATGCTTTCGTAGTCAAATGTTCCGTTTTCCAGCAGATCCACCTGTCGGTAAGAAATTCCATACTCAGCAAGAGAACCTTTCGATTCACGAATTCCGATTACTTCCTCCAGTGTGTCATACGGTTTCCCTGCGGGAGATAAAAGTTCATCTCCCGGTCTTAAATTTGCGCTGAGCGCAAGGGCAAGAGCATGTGTTCCACATGTAATCTGAGGTCTTACTAAAGCCGACTCTGTATGAAATACACTTGCATATACCTCTTCCAGTGTATCACGTCCCAAGTCATTATACCCGTATCCGCTGGCATAGTTAAAACACGCCTCGCTCACTCTCCTGTCCTGCATTGCTTTAATCACTTTCAATTGATTAAATTCTGCAACCTCATCTACCTTCTGAAAACGTTCCGTCAGTTTTTCTTCTATCTTCTTTCCAAAAGCATATACCTCTTCTGAAATTCCTAATTGTTCATACTGTGTTTTTGTTTCTAACATGGAAATATAATCCTTTCTTTTATCTTCTCAAGAAGAAATGCTAAGATTTTCTCCTCGTCGTAATCAAATTCATCTTTATTTACCCAGATAACGTCCTTTTCACGTTTAAACCACGTAATCTGACGTTTTGCAAAATGTCTTGTGTCTCTTTTCAAAATGTAAACGGCTTCCTCGAGAGAAGTGACACCGTTTAGATAATCTAAAATTTCTTTATAGCCAAGTCCCTGCATGGAAGTCATTTCCCTTGTATATCCCTTTTCTTTTAGCGCTTCCACCTCAGACACAAGCCCCTCTTTAATCATTTCATCTATACGCAATTCAATCCGTTTATATAAATGTCCCCTGACATCGTTTAAGACAAAATAACAAAATTGATACGGAGATTCTTTCTCCCTCTCTTTTTCGTTATGCTCAGAAATCTTCTGCCCTGTCTGTCTAAAAAATTCCAGCGCTCTTATCACACGTTTCACGTTATTTGCATGAATGGATTGAGCCGATTTCTCGTCAACCGCCTTAAGCATCTCGTGGAGATACTCTGCTCCTTTTGTACGGGAAATCTCTTCCAACTCCCGTCTGTACGACGTATCTTCATTGTTTTCCGTAAAATCAATATCATACAAAAGCGCCTGAATATAAAATCCCGTTCCACCTACAACAATAGGGATTTTCCCTTTCGCATAGATTTCCTCCATCGCCGCTTTCGCCAACTGCTGAAATTTTACCACATGGAATTCCTCGTCCGGCTCCAGCACATCAATTAAATAATGCTTTACCCCCTGCATTTCCTCCTTGGTAATTTTTGCCGAACCGATATCCATATGCCTGTAAACCTGCATGGAATCCGCAGAGATAATTTCCCCTCCAAGTGCTTTTGCTAAATTTATAGATGCTTTTGTTTTTCCGACAGCAGTAGGTCCTGTTAATATAATTAATGGCTTTTTACTCATTCTAAACAATCCTTTTAAACTTTTTCTCTAATTCTCTTTTTGTCATTGCAATAATCGTCGGTCTTCCGTGAGGACAATGATACGGATTCTCCAACTCCAAAAGTTCTCCTATTAACGCATTTACTTCCGCAGAAGATAATTTCGCATTTCCCTTTACCGCCGCTTTACATGACATGGACGCAATTTTCTCTCCAATCAGATCCGGCGCTTCCGCTGAAGTAATATCATCTGAAAGGTTATCCAACATTTCCATTAATAATTCCTTCTTTGCAATACTAAACAAATTATCCGGTACCGCTCTCACCGCAAATGAATCGCCTCCAAAATTTTCTATCTCAAATCCAATTTTGGAAAACAAATCCATATGCTCCGTCAATAACCGCGCCTCCTGCATGGATAGGTTTAAAATAATCGGCGGACTCAAATACTGGGAAGTAAATGTTCTGTCCTTCATGCCATGCAATGTTTTTTCATACAACACTCTCTCATGTGCCGCATGCTGGTCTATAATATATAACTGCTCCTGAAATTCCACAAGCCAATATGTATCAAATACCTGTCCAATCAGTTTATACTCCTGAACGGCTTTTTTTGTAAGCAATTTTTCTTCAAAAAAGTTTAACTGCTCTGCCTTCATTTCCTGCGACATATCGGGTTGTGCCGGGTGCATTACGGGCTGTGCAGACCGTTCTTCCCGTTCCCGATTTTTATTGTAAGTAACCGCCTCTTTAATTCTGTCAATTTGCAGATTCCCCCGATGTAATTCCGTTGTATCTTTCACTTCAGCCTGTGATGCCTGACGATGATAAGACTGTACACGTTCCCTCATCTTTTTCATAAAATATGCTTCATCATGCACCTCCGGAACCTTTTTTTCAGGTACGTTCTTTTCTTCTGCCGGCTTTGAAATTTCCACCCTCGGAATCAGTTCCGGTTCTATAAGAGTTTCCTTCACTGCGCGATAAACGAAATCATATACTTCCTGCCGGTGGCTAAAACGAAGTTCCATTTTTGTCGGGTGTACGTTTACATCAATATCATTTCCGTCCAGCCAGAAATGAAGTACGGTAAACGGATATTTATGCTGCATGGTAAAATCTTTATATGCATCTTCAATCGCTTTCGCAATAATGTTGCTTTTTACATATCTGCCATTGATATAGTAATTCTCGTAATTGCGGTTTCCTCTGGAAATAAGCGGTTTTCCAATATAACCGCTCACTCGCATTTTGCCTTCATCACGGTTCACTTCCAACAGATTATTTGCAATTTCCCTGCCAAAAACATGGTAAATTACATCTTTTACTTTACCGTTTCCTGCCGTATGCAATTTACTCTGTCCATTGTTAATAAACTGAATCGAAACTTCCGGGTGTGATAAAGCAAGACGTACCATCAACTCATTTACATGGCTTGCCTCTGTCATCGGCGTCTTCAAAAATTTGCGTCGGGCAGGCGTATTATAGAAAATCTGATGTACGAGAAATGTAGTGCCGTCAGGCGCACCCACTTCCTCAAGACTTTTCTCCACACCGCCTTCTATTGTATATTTTACTCCAAAATCATTTTCTTTTGTTTTTGTGATTACTTCCACCTGCGCTATCGCTGAAATGCTGGAAAGCGCCTCGCCTCTAAACCCTAGAGAAGAAACTGTTGCCAAATCTTTTTCTGAACGTATCTTACTTGTGGAATGACGAAGAAAGGCAAGTGAAACTTCCTCTTTCGGAATTCCGCAGCCATTATCCGTTATTCTGATAAAAGATATTCCGCCCTCTTTGATTTCTACCGTTACAGCGGTTGCATTTGCATCAATCGCATTCTCCACCAATTCTTTTACAATGGAAGCCGGGCGCTCAATCACTTCTCCTGCTGCTATTTTATCAATTGTAATCTGGTCCAAGACTTGAATATTCGGCATATATCTTCCCCTTTTCTTTTACCATCTGTTTTTCAGTTTATTCTGCAAACGATAAATCGTATTTAGTGCGTCCATAGGTGTCATACGACTTACGTCCAGTTCTTCCAGTTCCTTTAACACGTCGTCATCTTTAACCGTATCAAACAATGACATCTGAGCCAAATCTACTTCATCGTACTTCTTTTGTTTTGTTCTTGCTTTCGATTCCTGCCCCTGAATTTTGATATCTTTCACCCGTGTTGTAATGTCCGCTTCACTTAATTCACTGACGATTTCCTTCGCTCTTAAGATGACAGACTCCGGAACTCCTGCCAGTTTTGCAACCTGAATTCCGTAACTTTTATCTGCTCCGCCTTTTACAATCTTTCTGAGAAAGACAATGTCATCGCCCTTTTCTTTTACGGCGATACAGTAGTTGTTTACACTGTCAATCTTTCCTTCCAGTTCCGTCAGTTCATGGTAATGTGTTGCAAACAGTGTTTTTGCTCCGAGAAGTTTTGCATTACTTATATGTTCAACAACTGCCCACGCAATACTCAATCCGTCAAACGTACTTGTTCCACGGCCGATTTCATCTAAAATAAGCAAACTTCTGTTTGTGGCATTTCTCAAAATATTGGCAACCTCCGTCATTTCAACCATAAACGTACTCTGTCCCGATGCCAGGTCGTCTGATGCACCTACTCTTGTGAAAATACGGTCAACAATTCCAACATTTGCACTCTCAGCAGGTACAAATGTTCCTATCTGTGCCATAAGAACGATAAGAGCTGTCTGTCTCATGTACGTTGATTTACCTGCCATGTTTGGTCCCGTGATAATGGAAACTCTGTTTTTCTTATCATCAAGTAATGTATCATTAGCAATAAACATATCGTTTGGAATCATTTTTTCTACAACGGGGTGACGGCCGTTTTTAATGTCAATAACACCCTTTTCATTGATTTTAGGGCGAACATAGTTATTTCGCTCTGCCACAAGAGCCAGTGATGCAAACACGTCTATCTTCGCAATTGCTTTCGCTGTCTTTTGTATGCGTACTACCTCATCTGCTATTTTATCACGGATTTTACAGTAAATTTCATATTCCAACGCATACAGTTTGTCTTCTGCACCTAAAATCGTGTCCTCTAATTCTTTCAGTCGTGGAATGATATATCTTTCCGCATTTGCAAGCGTCTGCTTTCTTGTATAGTAATCCGGTACAAGTTCCTTATATGAATTTGTCACTTCCAAATAATAACCAAATACCTTGTTATATTTGATTTTCAGATTTTTAATTCCTGTTTTTTCCCTCTCTTCCGCTTCTAACTCTGCAAGCCATGTTTTTCCTTCCGTTTTTGCATTGCGAAGTTTGTCTACTTCCGCATCATATCCGTCCTTAATAATACCTCCCTCTTTCATGGCAAGAGGAGGTTCTTCTTTAATTGCACTTTGTACAAGTTCACACAAGTCTTCCAACGTATCCAATTTTCTGTACAGGCTCATCAATAATGGTGATGTCATATCAGATAAAATATATTTAATGTGCGGCAGCATGGCAAGAGAACTTTGAAACGCAGTCAAATCTCTCGGATTTGCCGACTGATATGTAATCTTGCTGATTAATCTCTCCAAGTCATAGACAGGAGTTAAATATTCTCTGATTTCTTCTCTTGCGATGGCATTATCTTTTAACTCTCCCACCGCATCAAGTCTTGCCAGAATATCTTCCTTATTAATTAAAGGCTGCTCCACATAACTTCTCAATGTTCTCGCACCCATGGCTGTCTTTGTTTTATCTAAAACCCATAAAAGAGAACCTCTCTTCTGCTTTTCCCGAAGCGTTTCACATAACTCCAAATTTCTCCTTGTGGAACTGTCAAGCAGCATGTATTTTCCTGTTGTATAACTGATAATCCCCGTAAGATGTGAGAGTGTCGTTTTTTGTGTCTCATAAAGATATTTAAGAAGCGCTCCTGCACCTATTACGCCGCAGTTATAATCTCCAAGTCCTAATCCCTCAAGAGAACTTACTTTAAAATGTTCTTTTAATATTTTCGTACACATGGCATCATCAAAATACCATGCGTCCAAAGAATAAATTGCAATTCCAAGACGATTTTTCAAATCATCTATATCAAGCCCGCTCATATAAAATGGCTCGTTACATATAATTTCCGATGGTGCAAACTTAGCAATCTCATCTAACAGTTTTCTTCCCGTATCCAATTCTGTCACAAAATAATCTCCGGTAGAAATATCCGCAACCGACAATCCGTATCTGTCTGCAATATATACAATACACATAATATAATTATTTCTGGATTCATCTAAAGACTGTGTATTTAAGTTTGTTCCCGGGGTAACAATTCGGACGACCTCACGCTTTACGATTCCTTTTGCAACTTTCGGATCTTCCACCTGTTCACAAATAGCCACTTTATATCCTTTTGATACAAGCCTTGTCAGATAACCTTCCACAGCGTGATAAGGAACACCACACATTGGCGCCCTCTCTTCCATACCACAGTTTTTCCCTGTTAATGTCAATTCCAGTTCCTGCGACGCCGTCACCGCATCGTCAAAGAACATCTCATAAAAATCTCCTAATCTATAAAATAAAATACAGTCCTGATACTGTTTTTTCATTTCAACATACTGTTGCATCATTGGAGTCAACTCAGACATTTTCCCATTTCCTCCTTATTTTTACAGTGATTTCTTTTGTCATTTTTCCATTATGTTCATATCTTATCAATCATAACAAATTTCAAAGTGCTTTTCAATGTAAAAAATATAGGTATTATTATATGCTTTTATCAAATTTCCCTTTTTATTTACAGCACATGAAAATCCGGTTTCTCCTCCCCATAAATCCAATGCACAAAATACCCTCCGCCAATTATTCCCAATGCACATAGCCCCGAAAAAATTATGGCAAAAGGCGCGCAGATTTGTCCAAATAACTGAAAAGGCTGGTCCGTATAATCCCAAACCTGCCAACGAAGCCACTTATTTACAACAATTCCGGTAATAAATTCTCCGGCAATAACGAAAATTGTACATCTTATAATTTGTATCCATAAAGGTTCCCTCCATTTTAGCACAAGTCCCTGCCATACGCAGAAAACTGCACAGATTCCTCCGAGAACAAACATTGTCCAGTGAGAAAATCCCCGAAAAAACATTTCAAAAGTATAGTAGAGCGTTCCACCCAACGCCCATATAAATAGATATTCACTTAACCTTTTCAAAGAAAAAACGCCCTTTCTATTTACTTTATTGTTCTTAGTAAATAGTTTGGACGTATCTTCTTAAAATATGGGTGGTAGTTATTTCTTATTCCACTCTCGTACCGATATAATAAAACCCTTTACATTCTTCTAATTTTACATCAACAATTTTTCCGATAAGGTCTTCATCTCCCGGAAAATGCACCAAAATATTATTGCTTAGTCTGCCTGTCACAAGAGAATCGTCATGGTCATTTAGCGATTCGACTAAGACTTCCTGCGTTGTTCCCGTATGTACACCGCACACCTCTGTAGAAATTCCCTGTACTTCTTTTAGAAGACGGTCAAAACGATCCTTTACAACATCGTCAGCAATCTGATTTTCCATTGTGGCAGCAGGTGTACCTGTACGTTTTGAGTAGATAAATGTAAACGCACTGTCGTAGCGAACCTGTTTCACAACGTCCATTGTCTCAAGGAAATCTTCTTCCGTCTCTCCAGGGAAGCCGACAATAATATCTGTTGTCAGAGAAATATCCGGAATGGCGGTTTTGATTTTTCTGACTAATTCCAAATATTGTTCTTTTGTGTAACGGCGGTTCATCTTCTGTAAAATCCGTGAACTTCCTGACTGTACAGGTAAATGTAAATGTTTACAAATCTTTTTGGAGTTTTTCATCACTTCAATTAAATCGTCGGACAAATCTTTCGGGTGTGATGTCATAAAACGGATTCTCTTCAGTCCGTCAATTTTCTCCACTTCCTGTAATAACTGTGCAAACGTCATCGGTGTCTCCAAATTTTTCCCATAGGAGTTTACATTCTGCCCGAGAAGCATAACTTCCACAACACCGTCTGCAACTAAACGCTCAATTTCTCTTACGATATCTTTTGGATTACGGCTTCTCTCACGTCCACGCACATATGGAACAATGCAGTAACTGCAAAAATTGTTACAGCCAAACATAATATTAACGCCGGATTTAAAGGAGAATTTACGCTCGCTAGGTAAATCTTCCACGATTTTGTCCGTGTCTTTCCAAATATCAATTACCATACGTTCCGACTCAAAACGAGTTACGATTAATTCGGCAAATTTATAAATATTGTGTGTTCCAAAAATCAAATCAACAAAGCGATAACTCTTCTTTAATTTCTCCACCACTTCCGGTTCCTGCATCATACAGCCACAAAGTCCAATCATCATATGTGGATTTTCTTTTTTCACTCTCTTTAACTGTCCAAGACGTCCGTAGACACGCATATTGGCATTTTCGCGAACTGTACATGTATTATAAATAATAAAATCTGCCTTTTCTTCATCAGTTTCTTCCACATATCCTATCTGTTCCAGAATACCGACCAATTTTTCAGAATCTCTTGCATTCATCTGACAACCGAATGTTGTTACACAGAAAGTAAGGGAACGCCCTAAGTTTTCTGCCTGTTCAGCGACATATTTTTTTGCTTTCGCCATATAATAATACTGTCTGTCCGGTTCATTGACAGGTGCTTCTTTATTCAAATCGATTTCTCCAATTACTTTATCTAAATCTTTTAACATATGTTTTCCTTTCTTTTATCAAAAGTGATATATGACTTTACAATTATACGATATAGCGCACCCTTTTGCAAGAATACAATCTGCTCTATACAAACTGGTTTTTTATTCCATCATATTCATACCCTATGCCCTCAAGTTTATGTATAATGTCTTTTTTCTCTGCGTTCATATCCTCACACAAATCATCTAAACTTTTATAATAATCTCTTAATTTTGTATTGACAACACTCAATAAAAGTATTGCATCTTTCGGCAAGTTCATCATATTATTTCTCCTTTATCCGTCCATATACTATCCGGACTAACATCATATTTTTCTGCGGGTATGCTTTCTGCTTCCTGAAAAGAAAATCCGATTCCTATTTTAAAGTGGTTCGGATATTTCTGTAAGTATCTGTCATAAAAACCGCCTCCATATCCCAAGCGGTGTTTTTCTCTGTCAAAAGCAACCAACGGCATTATCAGCAAAGCATTGTCTTCCGTTGCCTCCTCATTTGTTTCCGGCGGTTCAAAAATTCCTTTGTACCCTTCCGCCAATTCCTCTATTCCGCGAATATAATAAAATTTCATTTCGTTTCCGATGACTTTAGGGACAGCCACTTTCTTTCCGGCCTTCAGGCTATATATAATAAAACGCCATGTGTCCGGCTCGTTGCGATAGGACACATAGCTATAGATTGTGTTACTTTCTTTATAAATTGGCTGTGCAATAAGTTCTTCTATCACTTTATCACTTTTTCTTCTCCATTCATCTTTAGAAAGTGACTCTCTTCTTTTTAATATCCGTCTTCTAATTTGCTTTTTTATTTCCAAATTTTTCTCCTAAATTTGTAATTGTTCCGTCCTTTTCCTGAATGGAAATGTTATTTAACTGCCCACGAAGATTTCTCTTAAATGCATCTATATATTCTGCCCTTAATACTTTCTGTTCCTGAAATTCTTCCGCCGTCAGCCCTTCTGCTTTTGATTTTCTATATAATTCATTGATTCTCTGAATTTTTTCTTCTAACATCTCTTTTGTCCTTTCTCTTCTTTTATCAACTGGAATAATTTTCTAAAAATCCGTATACTTCCTCAAGTCCCGGAAGTTTTTTCCCTTTCTTAATTTCATTCGCCAAGTCGCTTGGAAGTTCCTCCATACGGATATCCGTATATTCAAACACTGTTTTTTTGTCACTCTGATATACAGCAATAAACCCATTTAATTCCTGCAAATAATAAATATCAGATTGAAACGCTTCGCCCTCCGTTGCCACAGACGGATTATTTTCTTCTGCCTCGGTTTCTTTTTCAAGTTCCATTTTCGCATGATGATAACTCATCTGATATGCAACCGTCAATGCTATCAGACATGTTACTGTTGCAACGAGAAAACGAATACTGTATTTCTTTTTCATAGGACAACCCCTTTTTTATTTACAGTATTCGCCTGTTATCCCTAATCTATACAAGCATGGGAAGCATTTTTTCTAAAAGAACGCCTTCGCGTTTATTGTAGTCATAACGATACGTTTCCGCAATACATGTTTTTACAAACTGATGCGCTTTTACAATATTTTCTTTTAAAGGAAGTCCTCTCATACAGTTTCCTAAAATCACTCCGTCAAATACATCTCCCGTTCCATGTATATTGTGCGGCTCACAGTCGAGATAAAGACAATCTTTTTTCCCTTTTTCACAATAAAGAATGCCTGTCCCTTCTGCTGCCGTCACACTTGTAATCACCATATCCTTTGCGCCAAGTTTCATCAGTTTTTCGCACAATTCATTTTGGTAAGTCTGACTTGGATTTTTCCTGTATTCCATTCCCGCAAGAAAACATGCTTCCGTATAATTTGGGAGGATTAAATCTGAAAACGCTAACAGTTTTTTCACCGCCTGTAAATAGGAAGAATCAAAATTACCGTAAAACTCACCATTATCTCCCATAATCGTATCCGTAACCACTTTTGCTTTCGGAAAATGCCGGATAAAGTCCAGCACCCCGTCAACCATATCGCAGTTTCCCAAATAACCGACAAAAATAAAATCAAACTCAATTTTTTCTTTTTTGTAATGTTTTGCGCAGTCGCTCAGATAATCGGGAGAAACCGGACACATAACCGGCTTCCCATATCCTCCCGTATGCGTAGACAAAAGCGTTGTAGGAACCAGACAAACTTCCATTCCCATCACACTCAAAATAGGAATCATATTCATCGCTCCCGCTTTTCCCACTCCACATATATCATGGAGTAAGGCAACTTTTTTTATCGGTTTCATCTATTCTTCCTCTTCTCTCAATAAATGAAATTTTTTCAATACATTAACTACTTTTCTTCCTTTCGGCATGGCAAGGATTTCACTTTCCGTAAGTCCTCCAAGCAGCAGCAACGCCAAAGAATATACAATAACCGCTACAAGAACAGAAACGATTGTCGCCACTTTTTCCGGCATAATATTTGCAAATGCTACCTGAATGACAAATGCAATCACACCCATAATGATTGACGCAATAAGCGGAAGAATAAATGTTTTATAGTATTCCTGATGGTATCCGATTTCCTTTCTCAATGCACGCCCGTTCAATATGCACATACTGAGCGAGAATACAATTGTACTTCCGATAACCGCAAAAATATTCATCTTTAACACAACAAGCATAATGAACAGTGAAACCAGATGAATCACAAGAGAAATTGCTGCATTTTTAATCGGTGTAGTCATACGGTCAATTCCCTGTAACATAGCGTTTGTAATTGTAGACAGCGAATAAAATGCAATGGTTATCGCACCCGTTATCAACAAAAGAGCAGGTGTGGAATTATCACCATTGAACAATAAATTCATAATCGGTTTTGCAAGAACCATATATCCAATCGTGCTCGGAATGGAAATCAACATGGAAAACCGTGTCGCCAACTGAATTTTACTATGTACCAGTCTGCGGTCACCCGATGTCATCGCTGCGGTCAGACTCGGAATAACAGATGCACCAATAGCATTCGCTATGGCAAGCGGTACATTTACAAGTGTATTAAATTTCCCCGTATACATTCCCCAGAGTGTTTCGTATTTTTCTTTCGACATTCCCTGTATCGACATTATATTACTGAAAATACCCGCATCTAAAATCTTTGTACTCTGATATACGGCAGTACTTAAAATGACAGGAATAATTGTCATCAATAAAATAGGAAAAATTGTTCCATATTCTTCCTGATAAGTTGTATGGTCACGTCTTAACTGTTTTCTAATAATCTTTCTATAGATAAACAGAACAAAAAGTAAAAATAAAAGTCCTGAGACCGCTCCCACAAAGGTTCCAAGAGTACCTCCTGCTGCCGCATAAGCCGGTCCTAAATATTCTTTGCCTTTTGCTTCAGCCGCTTTTTTCCCAAACTCGAATAAATAACTGGCTCCGACAACACTGACAATCGCATTGACAATCTGCTCTAAAATCTGTGACACTGCAGTGGGAATCATTGTACCAAGCCCTTGAAAATATCCGCGTACAACTCCCATAATTGCCACAACGAGAAGACAAGGTGCAAGTACCCTTAATGCATATTGGCTTGGACCCATCGCCATAATTTTTGTTGCAATAAAATCTGCTCCAAAAAAGACAATCAGACCGATTAACAAACCGGACACCAATGCAAAAATTAATGCCGATTTAAACACCTTAAACGCATTTCTTCTCTCGCCTTTTGACACCCTGGCCGATACCAGTTTTGAAACGGCAAGGGGAAGGCTGTATGAAGTCAAAAGAAGCGCCAGCGAATAAATCTCAAAGGCAATACCATAATATCCTTGCCCCTGATCCCCCATAATGTTAATGAGGGGAATACGGTAAATAACCCCTATAATTTTCGTAATAATTCCGGCCGAAGCCAAAATCATACCCTGAACGAGAAATGCTCCCTCGTGTTTTTTTCCTTTTGTTTCCATGTATTATACCTCACCTAAGTTATCTTGTTATCCCTAACTGTTCCAAAATTTCCTTTTGTTTTCTTTCCATTTCCAAACGTTCCTGTTCTTCCATGTGGTCATAACCAAGTAAGTGTAACATACTGTGCGCAATTAGAAAAGCATATTCTCTTTTTATTGTATGCCCGTATTCCTCTGCCTGTGCGATTACCTTTTCTTTAGAAATCACAATATCACCAAGCATCAATTCTCCTGTATCACAATTAAAATAACTGTCATCTTCCTCCAAAAAAGCGAACTCGCCTGCTTTTTCATAATCAATCATCGGGAAAGACAATACGTCTGTAGCCCTGTCTATATGCCTGAACTCAGCATTCATCTCCTGAATTTCCTTATTCATCGTCAAAAGTAAATTCACTTCCGCCTCATAAGGACATTTTTCATAATCCAACACGCCCTCAACAACTGTCTCTGCAAGTGTTTCACACTCTAAATCCAGTTTCAGTCCGCCTTCCTCTTCAAAATATATTGTCATTATCTTCTCCTTTTTTCATGTGTAACTGTATTTTTCTTTTCAAATTCCTCATATGCTTTTACAATCTTTTGTACAAGCGGGTGTCTCACAACGTCTTTACTTGTCAGGTTGCAAATAGAAATATCTTCTATGTTTTTCAATACTTTCTTTGCAATGTCAAGCCCGGAAGTTGTTCCTGACGGTAAATCTTTTTGTGTAGAGTCACCTGTGACAACAACCTTTGAGCCAAAACCAATTCGTGTCAAAAACATTTTCATCTGAGCAGGCGTCGTATTTTGCGCTTCATCTAAAATGATAAACGCATTGTCAAGAGTACGCCCTCTCATATATGCCAGCGGCGCTACCTCTATCAGTCCTTTTTCCGAATTTTTAATAAAAGACTCCGCTCCCATAATCTGGTATAACGCATCATACAGAGGTCTTAAATATGGATCAATCTTACTCTGTAAATCTCCCGGCAAAAATCCCAGTTTTTCTCCTGCTTCAATGGCAGGACGGGTTAAAATAATGCGTCCCACTTCATTATTTTTAAATGCAGTGATTGCCATCGCCATAGCAAGATATGTTTTCCCTGTTCCTGCCGGTCCAAGTCCAAATGTAATCATCTGCTTTCTGATGGCGTCTACATATTTCTTTTGTCCCAATGTTTTTGGTTTTATCGGTTTCCCCTGCAGTGTGTGACAGATAATCTCTTTATCAATCTGCAAAAGTCCGTCCGTATTGTCCTCAAACGAAAGCGAAAGGGCATAATCCACATTTTGTTCCTGAATCACATTCCCTCTCCTTGATAATTCAAGCAACTGGGAAAGAACATTCTCCGCCTTTTCCACATAAGAGGATTCTCCCAATATTTTTACTTCCCCATTTCTTGCAATCAATGTAACATGAAGTGTACGCTCAATTTTTTTTGCAAATTTATCAAATTCCCCGAAAACATTTTTCTCATGTTCCGCTGAAACTTCCATAACTCTTTCAAGTATTCCCATTTAATCAACTCCTTTTGATTCCTTTTCTTTTATCTGAAGGATAGTCGTATCTTTTCTCATTTTTTCAGATTTAATCAAAGTCAGTTTCCCCTTTGCTTTAGCGGTTTTTGACCCTTTGTATATTTTAACATCTTTTTCAATTATTTCTACCCCTTTTTCTTTCAAATCTTTACAGAAATTTTGAAACTCTTCACTCAAAATCCTCTGTATTTCTTTATCACTTCTTTTTTTCCTCTCCGGTTTATATTCTTTCACTTTCATTTTGCCGTAAGATAACGGAAAATAAAAATGTTCTCCAAGCCTTAACCTGCTCTCGCTTGTATACGTCTCCTTATATTTGAACTTATTGTGCATAAATCCGAGACCAAAAAAATGTTGTTCCGTTTTCAAAAACATCTGGCTCCTCGTTTTTCCCGTATATTTCTTTTTCATATAATCTGTGGGAGTTTCAGACTGATATGAGTGCGAGACCTTTAGGCGAATGTCTGCATCAGCCGGCTGATAACGATACTCCACCACTTCCTTCGCATCATTTTTAATTTCTACTCTCCCACTGACAAGTACATCTCCCTTTTTTACTTTGTCTCCGACAGAAACAAGCGGTACTCCTGAACGGGCAATGATTTCCACTACCTCTCCATTTTCAGAGGCAACCAGATCAGTGACCTTCTCCTCCTTATTTACTTTTTGCGGAACTGTATCCGTATTTTCTTTTACCTGAATCATCAGACGACTTCCCTGTATGGAGACCGAAACCCATATTATATCATCAAATTGTTTCCGTATATCTTTTGCAATACGTTCACAGTTAATTTTTGCCTTCGGCATTCCATGATACACTTTTTTCGTTTCCAAAAACTCCAAAATTACCTCATCTGTCTGTGAATAGTTTCCCTCAATATGAATATTCCATACAATCATAGAAAAAAGATAGATAGAAAGCATGCAGCCGACTGCACCGATAAAAAACACTTTTCTTTTTCTATATTTATGTAAAAAAAAAGGAAGACCATATCGATTTAAAATCACAACTTTTGTCTTCGTTTTCTTCAAAATAGGTTTTAATTTTCTAAAACCGCTTATGCTGATAAACATTTCGTAATCATGCATACGCGGAGTCAGCCCCCATAAATAAATATGATGATGGCGGCATAAATTTAAAAAACGCTCCGGAGAATATCCGATAATTTTTATACGCAGATAGCCTTTTATATAGCGAATGATAGAAAGTAGCACACATTTGCCTCCTTTAAGAATACTCAACCGATTTAATCTGACCTGTTATTTTCATCTCATCATTCGTATAATATTCAATTTGCATATTTCTTCCTGTTACCCGTATCTGACCGACTTTGCTCCGAATGCGTATCAATGTATCCGTATACTCCATAATCCCTTTATAATTTTCAACGCAAACTTCCAACTGTCCCGTCATCGTTATAATCGGAACACCAAAAATGACATCTTTTGGAAGATTTGTCGTACACGCCATTTTCTTTTTCAAAGACTCTTTCATCACAAATGCCACACATATAAGTTTATAGTAATATATGTAATATACTCAGATTTATTACTTTATAATAGCATTTGCCTCTTTCTGTGTTAAATGTCCAAATTCAACCATTTTCTCTATCACCTGTCTCTGACGTTGTTTTGCCAAAGTGGGATTTACATTTAACGAATATGCGGAAGGTGCGTTTGGAATTCCCGCCAGCAGAGTACTCTCATAGTCCGTCATATCTTTTGGCAGTTTATTAAAATATGTCATACTTGCGTCTTTCACACAATAACAGTTATTTCCAAAATATATGGAGTTTACATACAACTCAAGAATTTCGTCCTTCGTATATTTTCTTTCCATTTCTACTGCTACAAATACTTCCGCTATTTTGCGGACAAACTTTTTCTCCTGAGTGAAATAAAGATTTTTTGCTAACTGCTGAGTGATCGTGCTCCCTCCCTCCACAAGAGACATTGCCTGAATATCATGTATTGCCGCTCTTGCGGTTGCAAGTATGTCGATACCCGGGTGGGAATAAAATCTGTGATCCTCCACGGAAATGATGGCGTCCTTATAAATCTGCGGTAATTCTTCAACAGACGTATATTGCTTTTTGCTTCTGATTTCTGCAACTTTCTCTTCAATACTCACTTCATTTACCGCATCTTTATACATTGTATAACCCTGATAAATTAAATACGAGCAGATTCCGATACATGCAACTAAAAGCACTATAAAAATATTTTTAATGATTTTTCTTACTGTACGCATAGATAATTCTCCTTCTATAGTAAAAACAATTTTACCAGAAAGTATTCTATCAAAAAAACTGTAAAAATACTTTAGGATAATCTTAAGTTTTTATAAGGATTATCACTCCAAATTTCCTTTTCCCCTGTATCTTCTATAGTACACAAGTCCCACAAGGTCCGCCAAAAACCAGCCAATCGGAATTGCCCACCATATGCCAACAACACTTATCCATTTTATATCTGACAGAATATATGCAAGAGCAACTCTCGTTCCAAGAGAAATAACCGTCAATACGATAGACATCTGAGGTCTCCCCATTCCTCTGTACAATCCGTAAAACATAAACAAAAATCCAATCAGACAATAAAACGGACAGACAATTTGGAGGTAACGCACTCCCTCTGCGATTACTTCAGTTTCTCCTGCCGAAACAAAGCAGTTCATTAATTGCGAAGCAAATAAAAAAACAATCGTGGAAATAACGATACAGGTCATTAAAATCAATTTTACCGCTGCCTTTGTTCCCGTATGAATCCGTTCAGTTTTGCCCGCACCACGATTTTGTGCCACATAAGTAGAAAATCCATTTCCGAAATCCTGTACCGGCATATAGGCAAAACTGTCAATCTTGACCGCAACTGCAAATCCTGCCATAACGGTAATCCCAAAACTGTTTACCAGCCCCTGCACCATCAGGATTCCAAAATTCATAATAGACTGCTGAATACTTGTCATAACAGACTGATCTATTATCTTTTTCATTAAACTTTTCTTTATGACAAACATTTCCTTTTGAAATTTCATTTCAGGAACACATTTCAATGTATACCACGCTATCCCCACTGCCGAAATAATCTGAGCGATGACAGTGGCATATCCCGCTCCCTGCACGCCCATCTGAAATGGCACAACAAACAGATAATCCAACACAATGTTCACCACGGACGAAATCACGAGAAATATAAGCGGAATAAAGGAATTCCCCATACTTCTCAAGACTGCGGCAAAATAATTGTACAGAAAGACAAAAAACATACCCGCAAAAATAATCAACAGATAATCTTTTGTCATGGCAAAAATACTTTTTTCTATATTCAACAACCGCAAAATTTCATCAATAAACAAAAAACTAAGCCCGTTAATTACAACGGTCACACCAAAAATAAATATAAATGACTGAAAAAAACTTTGAGACAACTGTTTTGAATCTCTTGCACTGTAAAAATATGAGAAGATAACGCCGCTTCCCATACAAAGTCCGATAATAATAGAAGTCAAAAAAGTCATTGTCATATAGGAAGAACCAACCGCTGCCAATGCGTCCGCTCCGACAAATTTTCCGACAACGATTGTATCAACCAGATTATAAAGTTGCTGAAACAGGTTTCCTGCAATCAGGGGAAGCGAAAACAAAACAATTGACTTCATTTCGTTTCCCTGCGTTAAATCTATATTTTTTGTTTTCATTTTATTAAACGATACTCAAATCCTTTTATTTAAACCTACTGTCTTTGAGCAACTTGTCCTTTCTCCAAAATATGGTTTAAAAGTGTATGACACCCTTCGGATACATCATCATATGTGGCATCAAAATTTCCCGTATACCACGGATCCGCAATGTCTCTTGGCGCGGACGAAAAATCAAGCAATTTATGTATTTTTTCATCGGGATCACTTCCGAAAATTCTCATCATGTTTTTCATATTCCATGTATCCATACCTAAAATGTAATCGTATTCTGCATATTCTTTTTTAGTTACTTGACGCGCACGGTGGTCTCCACAAAAAATTCCTTTTTCTTTTAGTTTCTGCCGCGTACCGCGATGAACCGGATTTCCGATTTCTTCCCGACTTGTGGCAGCAGAATCAATATAAAATTCCTCTGTTAAATTTGATTTTTTTACTAAATCTTTCATAACGTATTCTGCCATTGTGGAGCGGCAGATGTTGCCGTGGCAGATGAATAATATTTTTATCATTATTGCATAACCTCGCATTTCCTTGTTTTTCTTGATATTTCGGGCCTTGTAAGCCTTTGTAAATTTTTGCTTTCTGGCATAACCTGGTTTATTTTCGCATA
>ERZ773217.330-NODE-330-length-46240-cov-6.991188_pt1 | contig 46240 bp, 46 predicted proteins | sample MGYA00580995_ERZ773217 | MGnify/ENA primary metagenome ERZ773217 (study PRJEB29015, sample SAMEA2737772) | human gut metagenome | biome: human gut; feature: human-associated habitat; material: faeces | place: China | collected 2012 ...
GGGTTAAGTATCAAGGCGGCGGAATTTGGGGTGGGATTGGAAAACCCATTTTTTATCTTAATGAATTTGCTCATATGGATAAACAAACCCCTACAAATATTGACAAGAATATTTTGAAAGAAATAATATCAATATCATCCGCGATGAGCGACCAAGCCACTGGCATTATGTTATGTAAAAAAATTCATGAAAGTAAACTATTGCCCTGCAATAAAAGTGAGATTATCGGAATCCTTGAAACACTTGCTATTTGTGGGATTTTGGAAACACCAGAGCATAAAGGATATATACATTCCTTTACCCCACCGTTGATGAGAGATACCGGAGATTTAAGACAAAGTCTATCCTATCCGCTCAACTGGTGGCATGGAGAAGATAAAGTAAATTATGATAACTGCTACAGAATTTTTAACATTGATTTTTCCTATTTATCGGGAAGATAGCAAAGCCAGCCGAGCCAGTCAACGGTCAAGATGAACGGCGCAAATGCGCCGCCGTTGACAGTCCCGCCCGCCTTTGCTGATGGGCAGTCAAGGCGGGAAAGCCCTAAAATGGCTTCCCGCCCATTTCTAAGAACTGATAAGTCAGATTTGCTGAAAAATCTAAATCCCCAGCGGGGACGGAAATAAGAGAACAATAAATAAGAATTTACAGGAGGAAAATCAATGGAGAACTTGATTAAATTTTTAGAAGATAAGATAACGGATAAAATGTCTGTGGAAGAAATAGTTGATGTTTTTGAGCAGATGTGCAGCACACCGCTTGAAGAAGATATGGTTTTATTTGAAGCTGGAACATTTACTGCATTTTCAAAAGAACCGTTTTTTCAAATTTCATTAGTACGACAGTTTTCAAATGATGATGAAGAGTTTTATCAAATCCATGTAGTCATCTTGTATAAGCCAACCGCTGAAAATAAAATTTTCAGCGAAACAACATGGGACGAAGATTTAGACGAAAATATATTTGACTATATCAGAAAATCAGCGTCGTTTGCTTATGCAAGAAATCATGAATACATCGAGGTAAAAATATATATGGACGAAACTTAACTTCTCATTTATCAGGGAGATAGCAAAGCCCTAAAATGGCTTCCCGCCCATTTCAATTTTTGAGAGAAAAATCCATCTGCTTTTTCGTGAGTGTGGCTATCCGTCTGGGACACTTTGTCTCATAGTTCGGCGTAAGACGAGGGACGGGGGCTTTCATATACGCCCTGTCTGCTGATGAAACCAGCCCTGCGCTTGCGGCTCCACGCCACGCAATCACAGCCCTGTTTTCCTGCCGCTTCAAATGCCCTTGCCCTCCCCGGTGGCAACGACATTTTTACGGCAACGCCGACAGAGCGTATAACACACTACACTTTGCAAGCAAAGTCGTGTGCCAAGGGGCAAGCCCCTTTGGAAACCCCGGACAACAAAACAGGCTGAATATCAAGCACTTTCCCGGTGCTTGATACTCAGCCTTTATTTGTTGTCAGCAACCCTCGTTTCGTGGTCTGCGTGTAGTTCCTTGTAAACTGACCTAAATGGAGATGTAAATATCATATAGTTTTTGTACCTAAGTATCGAAGACAAGAAATTTATGGGAAATTGAAAGCAGATATTGGAAAGATACTAAGAATGTTATGCGAGAGAAAAGGTGTGAATATCATAGCAGCGGAGTGTTGCCCAGATCATATTCATATGTTGGTAGAGATACCGCCGCATTTGAGTGTGTCTTCATTTATGGGATATTTGAAAAGTAAAAGTAGTCTAATGATTTTTGAAAGACATGCCAATTTAAAGTATAAGTATGGGAATCGACATTTTTGGTGCAGAGGGTATTATGTTGATACAGTAGGAAAATATGAAAGTGCAATCTTGGTTTTGCCAATATTGGAAAATCCCGCCCAATTAAATATAGATATAATTAAATAAATAATATATCAAGTATAGAAATATCAAATTCTATCCTATCCGTTCCCTTTTCGTTTTCGGCAGGGATAGAAAAAAACTGGATAGAAGCAGACACAAAAAGAGATTTGCATGGTGTGTTTTCAAATTCCAGGACAGGGGCACGAAAAAATGTAGTGATTAGGGTTGAAAAACAGCAAATAAATCTCTTATATTGGCTTTTTGTGAAGTAGGCATTATGATTTCCCATCTTGACCGCCCACGCTCCATACAGAGGAGAAAGGGGTGGATTTTCGACACTTTCTTGATGGTTTGAATAGGAACGGAAGGGATGATTTGTCGCAGCAGTAGGCGCTGTGGGAATGTGTATAACCGGCCTTCATATCGGAGCTGTGGGAAACCTGTTTGCAGGCCTATGGGAAAGGCCCGTCCTTTTCCATGGCGCAATTCTTTTCGTTTTCTGATAAGGGTCTGGGATATCCCAGCAAGCGATTTTTTATTTTCGGGCAAGGGACCTGAAAATGAGATAATCCGCAAGTGTGGCTACACTTGCTGTGCTTGCTACCTTATCTTTTTCAAAGTTCACAAACTATACCTTGTATTCTTCGAGAAGACGAATTATGATATATATGGGAGGTGCGGTATGGACTACATGACTTTGAAAGAAGCAGGCGAGAAATGGGGCGTGTCCCCACGATGGATAAACTATTACTGCGCTGCAGGGCGCATCCCCGGCGCTGTGAAAATGGCGACGGTATGGTTGATACCCAAGGATGCGAAAAAGCCGATTGACGGTAGAACAAAACAAGGGAGGGCTTTGAAACATGAGTAAGATACTACTTTTAGAAGATGATCTGAGTCTTATCAACGGGCTTTCCTTTGCTTTCAAAAAGCAGGGATTTGAACCCTATATTGCCAGAACGCTCAAAGAAGCGGATGCGTTATGGGCAGATGGAAAATATGATTTGCTGGTACTGGATGTATCGCTGCCGGATGGCTCCGGCTTTGAATTTTGCAAGAAGGTACGACAAGTTTCCAAAGTGCCGATTATTTTCCTTACCGCTTCGGACGAAGAAATGAACATTATTATGGGGCTGGATATTGGCGGTGATGACTATATCACAAAGCCATTTAAGTTGGGTGTACTGGTGTCCAGAGTGAATGCACTGCTTCGCCGGGCAAATTCTTTCAATGCAACAGACACAGAATTGCAATCGAATGGAATCAAGGTTCTTTTGCTTCAAGGACAGGCTTTCAAAAATGGGGAACTGCTGGATTTGACCGCCGCAGAATACAAGCTGCTGTGTTTGTTTATGAGAAGTCCTAATATGGTACTCACCAAGGAACAAATCTTAGATAAGCTGTGGGACTGTGATGGAAATTATATTGACAGCAGTACCCTTACTGTATATATGCGGCGGCTTCGCATGAAGATTGAGGATAATCCAAGTGACCCTCAAATGCTCCTGACCGTTCGGCGCATGGGCTATAAATGGAATGTCGTTCAATGAGGTGGCCTATGAAAATACTTGCGAATAAAGACATCAAAAATTTGTTCCTTTCGTTATCGGTTATTTGGGCAGTATCCCTCATGTTGGCACAAGGTTTCCTATGGCTGCGCTATCAACGGTTTTCTTTGAGCCTGCTGTCTATTTTTCTGTTGGCGTCAGTTGCAATATGGGCGGTCTGCTGGGCCTATTTCAGAAAGCAGAATAAGGTCATGGAACAGGCGGTATCACAGATCCATGCGTATCTTGACGGCGATATAAATGCCCGTATTGAATGTGACAACGAGGGTGAACTGTATCGGCTATTTCACTCTATCAATTCATTAGCAGCAGTCTTAAATGCTCATGCAGATAATGAGTTGCGGGAAAAAGCGTTTTTGAAAAATACGATCTCCGATATTTCCCATCAACTAAAAACACCACTGGCGGCTCTGAACATTTATAACGGTTTCCTTCAGGACGAAGATGTGGAACCGTCCTCGGTGAAAGAATTTGCCGATTTATCCGAACAGGAACTTGACCGCATTGAAATGCTGGTGCAAAGCCTGCTCAAAATCACAAAGCTGGATGCTGGTTCTATCGTGATTGAAAAGGACACAGAGAATGTAGCGGATATGATGCGGGATATTGAGCTGCATTTCGCATACAGGGCCAGACAGGAGCAGAAAGAAATCATCCTGTCTGGCTCGGACAATGTTTCGCTTCTTTGCGACCGCGATTGGCTGACCGAAGCCATTGACAACATCGTGAAAAATGCCCTCGACCATACGGAAAGCGGCGATACGGTTCGTATTACATGGAGAGAGTTGTCCTCTGCCGTTCAGATCACCGTAAAAGATAATGGCTGCGGCATCCACCCGGAGGATTTGCACCATATCTTCAAACGGTTTTACCGCAGCCGTTTTTCTAAAGACAAGCAGGGAATCGGGCTGGGTCTGCCGCTGGCAAAGGCCATTGTGGAGGCCCACAGCGGCACGATTGAGGTAGACAGCGAATTAGGGAAAGGCACGATCTTTACGATGAATTTTTTAATTCCTACAAAATTGTAGGCTGGTTGTAGGGTGACAGTAATATTTCGGTGCTATCCTTTTCATCGCAGACACAAAAAGAAGTCCACCTGTCTGCATCGCAAGAACATTTAGAAAGAGGTGTTTGCACTATGAATTTATTAGAGGTCAAAAATATTTGTAAGACCTATGGCAGTGGGGAAACTGCCGTCAAGGCTTTGAAGGATGTCAGCTTTTCCGTTCCCAAGGGTGAGTATGTAGCAATCGTTGGAGAATCCGGCTCCGGCAAGAGTACCTTGCTCAACATGGTTGGCGCACTAGACACTCCCACTTCGGGCAAGGTACTGATTGATGGCAAGGACATTTTTTCCATGAACGACCGAAAGCTGACCGTATTCCGTCGTCGGAACATTGGTTTTATCTTTCAGGCGTTTAACTTGATTCCAGAACTGACCGTGGAGCAGAATATTATCTTCCCGATGCTGCTGGATTACCAGAAGCCGGACAAGAAGTATTTGGAAGAACTGCTGGCGGTGCTGAATTTGAAAGAGCGTCGGAACCATTTGCCCAGCCAGCTTTCCGGCGGTCAGCAGCAGAGGGTAGCCATCGGACGTGCGCTGATTACCCGCCCCGCTCTGATTTTGGCTGACGAACCGACCGGCAATCTGGACACCCAGAACAGCAGCGAGGTCATCGCCCTGCTGAAAGAGGCGTCCAAAAAGTACGAGCAGACCATCATTATGATTACCCACAACCGCAGTATCGCGCAAACGGCTGACCGTGTATTGCAGGTATCGGATGGCAACCTCACCGATTTCGGGAGGTGCCGCGAATGAAAAGCTACTTAAGTCTTATTCCGATTTCCGCAAAGATACGGAAGAGACAGAATCGGATGACGATGCTGTGCATCATCATTTCGGTGCTGCTGGTTACGATAATTTTCAGCATGGCAGACATGGCGATCCGCATGGAAAAGACACGCGTGATCGAAGAACATGGGAACTGGCATATCATGTTGAAGGAGCCATCTGAGCAGCAGACCGAGCAAATCGCACAGCGAACAGATGTGATGGCTTTCTCCCGTTATGACGGACTGAACTTTAATTTATCCAAAGACTATACGATCAAGGGAAAAAGCTGTGTCATCGCAGGTGGTGATCGTGCGATTCTAACGGAGATCTATGACAATTTGACCGAGGGACACTATCCTTCAAACGAGGATGAAATTTTACTTTCCAATCGTGCAAAGGGACTGCTTTCTCTGAAGATTGGAGATGCGATTACCGTACATACACCAGCCGGAGATTTTGACTATACGATTTCCGGTTTTGGAGGAGATGTTACCATCACCACAGATGCCGATATTGTGGGTGCTTTTCTGAATTGGGACTCCTTCCAAAGTCTTGCAAAAGCAGAAGGAAGTAAGCTTGCTCCCGTCTGTTTTGTACGCTTTGACGAGAATATCAATATTCGTAAGGTAATTGCAGAGCTGAGGCAAACCTATGGCTTTACCGATGAAACATTATCCGAAAACACGGCTTTGCTGGGATTAACAGGATTCAGCAGTGATTCTTACATCATGGGAATGTACCTTGTAGCTGCAATCTTGTTTGTGCTGGTTCTGGCTGCGGGAGTCTTTATGATTGCGGGAAGTCTGAACAGCAGAACCGCGGAGCGAACACAATTTTTTGGAATGCTTCGCTGTGTTGGGGCAAGCCGGGCACAAATCATGCACATAGTCAGGTTAGAGGCTCTTTATTGGTGCAAAACAGCGGTTCCGATTGGTGTGATAGTTGGAATTGCGGGTACATGGATGCTTTGTGCATTGCTTCGGTTTGGCGCGGGCGCTGAGTTTGTACAAATTCCGCTATTTGGAATTAGTAGCGTCGGTATCATCAGCGGAATTGTCGTTGGTGTTTTGACCGTGCTGTTATCTTCCATCTCTCCCGCGAGGCGGGCGGCAGGTGTTTCTCCGGTTGCGGCTGTTACCGGAAATCTTTCCGAAAAAGGGAACGTATCTCGGCCCATCAGGAGAAGCTTTTTGAAAATTGAGACGGCATTGGGGATTCATCATGCCGTATCCTCTCCCAAAAATCTACTTCTCATGACTGGCTCCTTTGCGCTCAGCATCATTATGATTTTGAGCTTTTCCGTTCTTATACAATGGGTGAATATGGCGCTCAATCCATTAAAGCCATGGGCACCGGATGTCTTCTATAGCAGTCCTGATAACCTGTGCGAAATTGAAAAAAGCTTTGCCAAAGAGGTAGAAAGCCGGCCGTATGTAAAGCGGGTATTTGGGCGGATGTATCAAAGCCTTCCTGCAGAATATGAAGGGAAATTGGGGCAAATTGATTTGATTTCTTATGAGAGTCAGCAGTTTCAGTGGGCAGCAGAAGATTTGATTGCAGGTGATATATCGGCTGTCTCCGAAGGCAACGGTGTACTGACGGTTTTTGATAAAAGCAACTCTTTGAAGGTGGGCGATACGATTCGGCTGGAGCAGACAGAGCTTACTGTGACCGGAGTCTTGAAAGATAGTCCCTTTGATACATCGGATCAGCCAACTGTGATCTGCTCAGAGAAAATGTTTGAGGAGATTACAGGCAAAGATGCCTATGCTGTTCTTGACGTACAGATGTCCAAAGAGGCAACAGCACAGAATGTGAATGAGCTTTATGCATTGGCAGATGAACATTATCGCTTTTATGATCGACTGGCACAAAACAAGGACACACAAAATACCTATTATATGTTCTGTCTCTTTGTTTATGGATTCCTCGCCGTGATCACATTGATTACCATGATTCATACGGTAAACAGTATTTCTATGAGCGTGTCTGCAAGGATAAAGCAATACGGAGCCATGCGTGCAGTAGGGATGGATAGCCTGCAAATCAAGAAGATGATTGTCATGGAAGCCGCCACATACACAACGCTTGGACTCCTCGCAGGTTGTGGTCTGGGTTTACCGCTGCATCATTTTCTCTATTCTCAAATGATTACAAATTATTGGGGAACGGCATGGCAAATCCCTTTCACATCGATTGGAGGAATATTGGTGCTGCTTGTGTTCATTTCTCTTCTTGCACCTTTCGCTCCGGCAAAGCGTATTTGCAATATGCCGATTACTGCAACCATCAATGAATTGTAATTCATAAATTTTAATCTGCCGCACGACGGCAAAAGAAAAAAAGCCGTCGTACAGCAGACTATTTGACACGCCCATTTGAAACGGCGGCTTTGATTTGCAGAGCCGCCGTTTCTTTTCGTATTTCCTAAACCTACGACGACCCTAACACCGTGTAAAAGCGCGGCGGCACATAGGAGGATGTCGCCGTGCTTATTTTTGGTTTTCTGCACAATACCCATGAGCTTCACCAGCTAAAAAAAGCGTAGCTCCCCCTCTGGGTAAGTCCGGCGTTGAGTATGTACTGTACTGTGTAGCATCCTACATTTTTGTATCCCCGCGCGCCCGATTGGTCTTGTACCAGTCGGGCGCTTTTTGTTGTTTTACAGGGCGGCCGAAAACATATTTTCAAAAAAATCAAAAAAGGAGGCTTTTAGCGGGCAGCGGACGGCCTTGCGTTCGCCTTGTTAGCAGAAAGGGAGAAATCCACCTCATTCCCCCAGGAAAGGGGGTGAAAAGATGGATGTGATCCCCAGTAATGACTATGGCGAGCGGTGCCAGTTTGATGCCTATTGCAAGCTGGTACTCTACCATGAGGCAATCGACTATCTCCGGGAAATGCAGAGACGCCGGGACAGGGAACTGTCATTCAGCGATCTTCCGCAGGCCGAGATGGACAATCTCTATACGGTTGACAGGTATCCCAGCGACAGATTTACTTTCTCGTCCCATGGGTATGACCTGCATATCGATAACGAGCTTGTGGCGGATGCCTTTGCCGGTCTGTCCTCCCAGGAGCAGAGCATTTTGATCCTGCATTGTGTCCTGGAATTGCCGGACCATGAGATCGGCCGCCTTGTGGGAATATCCCGCAGCGCCGTACAGCGGGGACGGACAAAATCGCTCAGCGAGCTTCGGATCAAATTGATGGCGCTTATGCCGAAGGGAGGTTAACGCGAATGAAACAGCCTAAATACAAAGGAAAAGAGCTTCTTCCTCTTTCGGTGATCGACGCCGCCCATTGTCTGCCGAATATTTGAAATGTGTGCCGGGGGTATGGGTTCCAGGAGCATAGCGACAAGGCTGAATGAGGAAGGTGTCCTCTCACCCGCAGAATACATCCGTTTCCAAAAACACGATCCCGAAAAGGACGGGCCATTTGTGCGGAAGAAGTTTTGGGGACAGACCTATATCCGTACCATCCTGCAGAATGAAATGTTCATCGGCAGCATGGTCCAGGGAAGGCAGCACACCCCATCCTACCGCACAAAAAAGCGGGTGAAAAAAGAAAAGGAAGACTGGATCGTTGTTCCCGACATGCACGAGGCGATCATCTCAAAGGAACTTTTCGACCAGGCACAGAAGTCGCTCCACTCCCGCCGAATCGAGCCCCACGCGAACAGCCCCGGATGTGTTTTTGGTTTGTTCCGCTGTGAGGCCTGCGGCACGGCCATGCGAAAGCACCGGACGGGCAACGGCAAGTATGTGTATTATGTCTGCGGCCGCCACCATCAGCAGGGCAAATTTGCCTGTTCCAGCCATTACATTAACTGCGATGTAATAACCCGGATCGTCCAGGAGGACATAAAAAGAAATGCCGTTCTGTTCTCCGGGGATACAGAACGGGCAATAAAAGAATTGATGGAGCGGAAGTGTTCCGAGGATGAAAAGCGATTGTCGCAGATGAAGTCGGAACTGGTTTCTTCCAGAAAGCAGCTTGGTGCTCTGGACACAAAGCTGCGTCGTGTGTATGAGGACAATCTTTCCGGCAAGCTTCCTGACCACATATTTACCATGTTCATCTCTGATTATGACAAGGAGAAGGCTGGGCTGCGGGAAACCATCAGAGATTTGGAAAAACGTATAGACGCCTCCACCGCCGCAAGGTCGGATGTGGTGCGGTTTGCAGAAATGATCCGGAAATATACCAGCTTTGACGAGCTGGACAGTTTCATGCTACATGAACTAATTGAGAAGATCACTATTTACGAGACTCCAGGCATGGGGCGCTACCGCAAGGGCAAAGAAAAAATCATCACTATCTATTACAAGTTTGTGGGTGCATTACAATAAACCGTCTTTATACCAAAATGGAAAACCATCATCGCGCGATAAGCGGCAATAAAGGGCGGTAATTTTGTCAGACTGCCTTAACATAGTTTCTGCTCCTTTCGTTGGCGGGCAGTCTGCCAATACAGGATTGCTTATCTCTATTGTATCGGCTCCGGTATTTTTAATCAACATCTTTCTTACCTTTTTCCTGCTCCATGAGGCGTAAAACCTTATGCGGCAGGCTCCTTTCCCCGTCATGGCTCCCCGTAAAGCGATAGAGCGTTCTGCCGGATTTTAACGTTACTTCATGCTTTGGCAACTCTTGAAACAGCGGATTTTCCACTACAATATGCCCGTCTTTGATTTTTCGTTTCTTTTCCATTCCTTTCCTGTCCTTTCCTTGTTTTGTAATGTAATAAGTTTCGTAGCAAGCATAGAAAAGGGATACCCTTTTCGTAAATCTGCCCGCCTATGCCTATGGCTTGTCGGACAGATTTTGTTTGTTGGGAAGTCTCCCAAACCCTCTGAAATCCCTTTCACTACCTACAACACCGTACAAGGCGATTTTGCCGAAGTTTTAGCGAAATTTTTTTCAACTCTTTTCTTACTTCTTAATACGGGAAAGTTTATGAAATGCCAAAGTAAAGAGAAAAAAGTTACGTCTGCGTTCATTCAAATCAGATGAAAACAGGCGTGTTATTGCGTGGAAGATTTATTCTTTTGTGGTGCGCTCAATTTCATGGGAATAAAAATCAATTTTATCGTCCAGTTTTTCCATATGTTCCTGTAACTGCTGTATTTGTTCATTCATATATTTTCGGTGCATAATCAGCATTTCCATTCGCTCGTTAAGCGTCGAAGCACCCGCCGCCCGCAATTCTGCATAATGCTGAATTTCTTTAATCGGCATACCTGTATCTTTCAGACGTTTGATAAATTCAATCCATGCAAGGTCTTTATCAGAATAGCAACGCCGGTTACTGGAATTGCGTTCTGGTGTGATTAAATGCTCATGCTCATAATAACGCAAGGTGTGAATACCTAAATTTGTCAATCTCGAAAATTCGCCTATTGAATATTTCAAAAAAATCACTCCCTATCTCTTGACATAGAGTTCACTCTACATTGTATGCTCGTATTATATCAAGAACGAGGAGGATTTGCAAATGGTAAAAGATACAGGCAGATACACCGTTATTACAGGAGCGAGTTCGGGTATTGGATATGAAACAGCAAAGGTATTTGCGGAGCGGGGCAGTCATCTGATTATAGCCGCCCGTCGGAAAGGCAGACTGGAAAACTTGAAACAGGAGATTTCAGTATTATATCCGTCGATTGATGTTGTCATTAAGACAACAGATTTATCTATATCCAATAATGCTTTTCGGTTTTATGAGGACGTAAAAACATATCCTCTGAAAACGTGGATTAACAATGCGGGGTTCGGGAATTATGACAGCGTTTCACATCAGGATTTAAAGAAAATCCAACAAATGCTGCACTTAAATGTGGAAGCACTGACGATTCTTTCTTCCCTATTTCTCCGCGACTTCAAGGACACGGAGGGGACACAGCTTATCAATATTTCTTCTTGCGGCGGCTATACGATTGTTCCTAATGCTGTAACTTATTGTGCGGCGAAATTTTATGTCAGCACTTTTACAGAGGGGCTGGCGTGGGAGTTAAAGCAGTGCGGGGCAAAGATGAAAGTAAAGGTATTAGCCCCGGCCGCGACAAAAACGGAGTTTGGAAAAGTCGCGAATGATGTTTCGGAATATGATTATGACAGGCTTTTTAGCACTTATCATACAACCGAACAGGTGGCGTCATTTCTGCTTGAATTGTACGACAGTGATAAGATTGTGGGATTAGTAGACAGAGAAAATTTTTCTTTTCACTTATGCAATCCGCAATTCCCGTATGCCGGAGATTCAAAGCACAATCAGAAAATGTAATATATTCTATATCTTGCCGCACGACGATAAAAGAAAAAAAGCCGTCGTGCAGTAACATATTTTGTGTGTTGAGATTATTCAGATATGGCGGTATGCCGGAGGTATCGCCATGTTTTTTCTTATACTGTCCATATTCCTAAACGGTTAAAAAAATTCTGTTCCCCGTTGTGGAATATTTTGCCCATAAAGATGAACTATCAGCTCATTTAGTATGTCTTGATAACTCATATTACCCAAACGCCTATGTAGTCTTGCACTTCATGGGCGTTTGTTGTAATAGCCCCCTACTGGGAAGAAAGGGGGTGATGAGAACATGACAATGGCAGCTTTATAATTAAATCCTAACAATTGCATGGTTTTGAGCGTATCCACACTAATCAATTCTTTAATTTGCTCATAGCTTTTTACCTGCTCATTTTTTTTATTTACTTACTTCTTCCTCGCCTTTAGTCATAGAGGAAATAAGCTGGAAAGATTTTATGATTTCAAGCACACGAGAAACCGTATTATGAAGATGTTCAATATCCTCGTCGCTAATTACTATTCTATCCAGTTCTGTTTTATATGCTTGAGCAATACGGATAGCTTCTTCGCGTTCAGATAAAAGCTCATTAACAATTTCATCGTAAGTGTTGCGAACTTTCTCTAAATTCTTCTCGTCCTTAATGGATTTGATTTTTGTATTTATAGCGGTCGCGGCACCTTTTACCGCAAGAGTAGTTAATGATACTGTTTTATGAGTAGCTGCCCTAATGGCTGCCTTTTTTAATTGTTTTACATTTAGAAATTGAATGTGGTATACTGTAAATACCTTTAACCTTAAAGGCATATGGCAGAACGTTTGGATTCAGATGCCTAAGGAAGCAATTAAGGATGGAAAGCAATCGAACTGTTAAGGAAAAAGGAGTATACTGCAATGAGCGAAAAGACCCATATTTTATTTGATCTGGACGGAACCCTTACAGACCCCAAGGAAGGTATTACCAAGTCTGTTTGCTACGCGCTGAAGCATTATGGCATTCAGGTGGAGGATTTGGACAGTCTGTGCCCCTTTATCGGTCCTCCTCTTACAGACAGCTATAAAAAATATTATGGCTTTTCCGATGAACAGGCGCGAGAAGGCATTTTAGTTTACAGAGAATATTTTAGCGCCAGGGGCTGGAAGGAGAACAAGGTGTATGCCGGAATTAAGGAAATGCTTCAGTCTCTTAAGGAGTCCGGCAGGCATTTGCTGTTGGCTACCTCCAAGCCGGAGGTATTCGCGCTGCAGATTTTGGAGCATTTTGGCATGGCAGGGTATTTTGAATGTATCGGAGGCGCGGATTTAGGGGAAACCAGAAGCCGGAAGGAGGAGGTGATAGGCTATGTCCTGGAGCGGTGCGGCCTAAGCTCTAATAAGGAAGCAGTGAAGAGAGCGATTATGGTGGGGGATCGGGAATATGATGTGTTGGGAGCTAGACGGTGGGGGATGGAATCCGTAGGCGTACTTTATGGATATGGAGACATGCAGGAGATGAGAGCCTGCCGTCCAGATTATATGGTGGAAACAGTGGAGGAGCTTAAGAGGCTTTTGCTGTCTATGTAGAAGACATATAACTTAGGCTCATGCTATCTATTCCTATTATGCAATTGACAAATAGAACAATGATTGTTATGATTGGAACTATGATTATAAGGGGCGTTGTCAGGCTGCAAAGCGTTTGGAAACGTTCCATATGCAGAGAGGGTGGGATGAGATGGATGACAGAATCGTGTTATCGCTGCTTGTAGACAACACTGCCGGTGTACTGGCGCGGGTTGCGGGGCTGTTCAGCCGCCGCGGATATAATATTGAGAGTTTGACCGTAGGCGTTACTGCTGACCCGCGGTATTCCAGAATGACGGTGGTCTCTCTGGGAGATCAGACGGTGCTGGAGCAGATAAAGAATCAGCTTAATAAGCTGGAAGATGTAAGAGATATCAAGGAATTAAAGCCGGATCGCTCCGTATATCGTGAGCTTATGATGATCAAGGTTCGCGCAAATGCGGCAGACCGGCAGTCAGTCAGCGCAATATCCAGCATTTTCCGGGCGACCATCGTAGATGTAGGCAAGGATTCTCTGACGGTTATGCTGACAGGCGATCAGTCTAAGCTGGATGCTCTGATTAATCTGCTGGAGGATTACGAGATTTTGGAGCTGGCCCGCACTGGCCTTACAGGGCTGGAGCGAGGATGCGAGGATATCCGGGTTTTACCATAGAAGCCTTTGGGCAGATTGGGTGCATAAGGGGCGGCCAGGGGCGGACTGAGAGCCGCCGGTTTTGTTGCCTTAGCATATACATTTTCAAAGGAATTTTAAGGAGGAAAAAGGAATGCCAAAGATTTATTATCAGGAAGACTGTAATTTATCCTTACTGGAAGGCAAGACCATCGCGGTGATCGGCTACGGCAGTCAGGGACACGCCCATGCTTTGAATTTAAAAGAGTCAGGGTGCAATGTGATTGTGGGTCTGTATGAGGGAAGCCGCTCCTGGAAGAAGGCAAAGGAGCAAGGCTTTGAGGTATATACAACCGCAGAGGCAGCTAAGAGGGCTGACATTATTATGATTCTTATTAATGATGAAAAGCAGGCGGCTATGTATAAGGAGTCTATTGCTCCTAATTTAAGACCTGGTATGATGCTGATGTTTGCCCATGGCTTTGCGATTCATTTTGGACAGATTGTACCTCCAAAGGATGTGGATGTTGCTATGATCGCTCCTAAGGCTCCGGGACATACTGTAAGAAGCGAATATATGAGAGGAAGAGGAACCCCCTGTCTGGTGGCCGTTTATCAGGATGCCACTGGTAAGGCGCTGGATATGGCGTTGGCTTACGGCCAGGGCGTGGGAGGCGCAAGGGCCGGTATTTTGGAGACTACCTTTAAGGTTGAGACTGAGACAGATCTATTTGGCGAGCAGGCTGTGCTTTGCGGTGGTGTGACAGCTCTTATGAAGGCTGGCTTTGAGACTCTGGTGGAGGCGGGATACGCGCCTGAGAATGCATACTTTGAGTGCGTTCATGAGATGAAGCTTATTGTGGATCTGATTTATGAGAGCGGCTTTGCGGGTATGCGGTATTCTATCTCTAATACGGCTGAGTACGGCGATTACATAACAGGGCCTAAGATCGTTACGGATGAGACAAAGAAGGCTATGAAGAAAATTCTCAGCGACATTCAGGACGGAACCTTTGCCAAGGATTGGCTTTTGGAAAACCAATCTGGCTGCCCTCATTTTAACGCAATGAGAAAGAATGAAGCGGATCAGCCCCTGGAGAAGGTTGGAGCTGAGCTTAGAAAGCTTTACAGCTGGAATGATACGGATAAGCTGATCAATAACTAATATTACAATAATAAAGGGACAAAGTCATGCTCCAGTCCGAGGCGTGATTTTGTCCTTTTTCTTTAGTATAGAAATTCCAGAAATGTTTTCAGAGCCGTAGTCTGATTGGATGGATGATAGGCGAATCCGATGGTTCTTCTGTGAATAGGGATGTCAAGCGGCACTTCAATCAGCGTGTGGTTATCCAGCTCCTTCTGAATTAGCTCCTTTATAACGCAGGCTACGCCAAGCCCTATTTTAGCAAACTCAATGAGTAAATCCATAGTAGTTACCTCCAAAATCTGCCTTGGAAGTATGTGGTTTTGTGCCATGTATTCATCCACATGGTGCCGGGTCATGTTGCTGGAGTCTAGGAGCATAATGTTTCCTGTCTCGAATATATCAGTATCCCGGCCTTCTCTGAGATAGAGATTCTCAAGGTAGGAGGGAGTAGTTACAAAAATATCCTGTATATCCATCACTGGAATAAAGGACAAGTCCCTGCGCACAGATGGCTCGGCTACTAGTCCAAGGTCAATTTTTTGCTGCTCCAGCCTGGACAGGGTTTGGGCTGTGGATTGGCTTTCTATGGTTATCCTCATGTGAGGATACTGATCGATAAAGGTTTTTAAGTAGGGCAGCAGGATATACTTGCATAGTGTGTTGCTGACGCCAATGCGCAGATGACCAATATCAAATTCCTGAATCCGCTTAAGCTCCAGCTCTCCCCGTTCCAGAGCGTCAAAGGCCTCTTTGGTGTGTTCGAAGAGGACTTCGCCTTCAGCAGTCAGCTGTACTCCTCTGGAACTTCTGGTAAAGAGAGAGAGGCCCAGGCTATCCTCCAGCTTGCTGATGGCCTTGCTGATAGCGGGCTGGCTGATATAAAGCTCCTTTGCCGCTTTTGAAATGTTTCCGGCCTTGGCTACCTCATAAAATATCTTATATTGGGATAGATTCTGATCCATAACGTCCCCCTCTCTATCTATAACGAATTTTTATGGATTTATTTCATATCATATATTTTTATTATAACAATATATAGGATAAAATGTAAAGCTCTGATATAAAATTGGCATTTACAGATTCAACTTCCCTGGAATGGTAAATCGTTAAATTAATTTTACATCAGCATCATTTTATGGTACAGTAGAAAAAGAGCAAATGAATTATGGCTGCGTTTTGTAAAATCAGACCCAAGAGGAAAGGAAACAGCATTGTTATGGAAAAGACGAATGAAAAGTACAAAGCTTATGTACAAATTCTTAAGGAGGAGCTGCTTCCTGCTATGGGATGTACGGAGCCCATTGCTTTGGCGTATGCCGCGGCGATAGCCAGAAAAACCCTTGGAACTATACCGGACAGGGTGGTCATCGGGGCCAGCGGAAGCATTATTAAAAATGTAAAGTCTGTTATCGTACCCAATACCGGCCATCTCAAGGGGATACCGGCTGCAGTCACAGCCGGTATCATAGCAGGCAGGCCGGAAAAGGAGCTGGAGGTGATTGCAAAAGTTACACCAAAGCAGGCCGCGCAGATGAAGGAGTTTATGGAACATACGGATATTATAGTGGAGCATGTGGATCATGGAGCTACCTTTGATATCATGATTACTCTGTATAAGGGGAGTTCCTATGCCAAGGTGCGTATCGCCGTCTACCACACCAATATTGTGCTGATTGAGAAGGATGGAAGCATACTGCGGCAGGTGGAGGTGAAGGGGGAAGCAGAAGCTGGACTGACAGACAGAAGCCTGCTGAATATGGAGGATATATGGGATTTTGCCAATACAGTGGATATTGCGGATGTGAAAGGGATTTTGGATCGTCAGATTGAGTGTAATATGGCCATTGCCGAGGAAGGGCTTAAAGGGGATTATGGCGCCAATATCGGAAAGGTGCTGATTGCCATGTCGGAAGATAATGTACAAACCAAGGCCAAGGCTATGGCCGCAGCCGGTTCTGATGCCAGAATGAACGGGTGTGAGCTGCCTGTGATCATCAATTCAGGAAGCGGCAATCAGGGAATTACAGCTTCGGTTCCTGTTGTAGTATATGCCAGAGAGCTGAAGGTAAGCGAGGAGAAAAAATACCGTGCTCTGACCCTGTCCAATCTCACAGCAATTCATCAGAAAACGCCAATAGGCCGTTTATCAGCTTATTGCGGAGCAGTAAGTGCAGGCGCTGGGGCAGGCGCTGGAATTGCGTATCTGTGCGGAGGAGGATACCAGGAGGTGGTGCATACCGTTGTAAACGCATTAGCTATCGTATCAGGGATTGTCTGTGATGGGGCGAAGGCATCCTGCGCTGCGAAGATTGCTTCGGCTGTAGATGCCGGTATCCTGGGCTACCATATGTATATTCGTGGTCAGCAGTTTTATGGGGGAGACGGGATCGTAACCAAGGGAGTTGAGGCTACACTGAAAAACGTTGGTCGTTTAGGAAAAGAGGGAATGAAGGAAACCAACAAGGAAATTATAAAAATTATGATTGGAGAATAGATATGAAAAAAATAGCAGGCAGTTTACCATTTAAGCTTTTGCTGGGCGTGATTCTGGGAATTCTCATAGGTCAGGCAGCCAATGAAGGTTTCATGCATGTGATTGTAACCATCAAATATATACTGAATCAGATAATTATATTTTGCGTTCCGCTTATTATCATTGGTTTTATTGCCCCTTCTATTACAAGGCTGGGCAGCAATGCGTCAAAGCTGCTGGGAGTTGCTGTGACCATTGCCTATCTGTCATCCATTGGCGCCGCTCTGTTTTCCATGACAGCTGGCTATGTTATCATTCCCTATTTGTCCATCGCTTCAAAGGCGGATGGATTAAAGACGCTTCCGGATATTGTTTTCCAGCTGGATATACCGCAGATTATGCCTGTTATGAGCGCCCTGGTATTTTCTCTGCTTTTGGGTCTGGCCGCTACTTGGACGAAGGCAAAGGTAATAACCGGCGTATTGGAGGAATTTCAGCAGAGTGTGCTTTCCATTGTTACCAAAATCGTCATACCGATTCTTCCGATCTTTATCGCTTTTACCTTCTGTGCGCTGTCATATGAAGGAACCATTACAAAGCAGCTGCCTGTATTCCTGAAGGTCGTTGTCATCGTTATGGTAGGACATTTCATCTGGATGGCTTTGCTCTACGCAATCGGAGGCGTTTACTCTGGCAAAAACCCGGTGGAGGTGATCAAAAACTATGGTCCGGCTTATATCACTGCAGTGGGAACCATGTCTTCGGCCGCGACTCTGGCAGTTGCTCTCCGCTGCGCCAAAAAGTCTCAGCCGCCCTTAAGAGATGATATGGTTGATTTTGGCATTCCTCTTTTTGCCAACATACATCTGTGCGGCTCTGTTCTGACCGAGGTGTTCTTTGTCATGACTGTATCCAAAATACTTTACGGCTCTATTCCTTCGATAGGTACCATGCTGCTGTTTTGTGCCCTTCTTGGCGTATTCGCCATCGGGGCGCCCGGCGTTCCGGGAGGGACTGTCATGGCTTCTCTGGGCCTGATTACAGGCATACTTGGGTTTGATGAAACAGGAACCGCTTTGATGCTTACTATTTTTGCGCTCCAGGACAGCTTTGGCACGGCCTGCAATGTGACCGGTGACGGTGCCCTGACCATGATGCTTACAGGCTTTGTGGAGAAGCATGGAATTAGGAGACAGAAGTCTTCTGACAGACGTCAGCCGCTGTAGTATGGCCGCGTTTGCTGCCATAGCATGTGGCTGTCTTCTATGCTGAAAGGAAAGGAGTATTTTGAATGGGAATGAACAATACCCCGGCATCCGACCGGGTTCATATCGGATTCTTTGGCAGGAGAAATGCCGGAAAGTCCAGTGTATTAAATGCAGTGACAGGTCAGGAGCTGGCTGTAGTATCGGATGTCAGGGGAACCACCACAGATCCCGTGTTTAAATCCATGGAGCTTTTGCCTCTGGGACCTGTCGTAATGATTGATACTCCTGGAATTGATGACGAGGGGGAGCTGGGTAGGCTCAGAGTGAGTAAGAGCTTTCAGGCGCTTAACAAGACCGATGTGGCAGCGCTTGTAATAGACGGCTCCCTGGGATGGAGTCCTGAGGATGAGGCTCTTTGGAAGCGGATTCAGGAAAAGAAAATTCCCTGTGTCGTTGTCTGTAACAAGGCCGATTTGGGAAAGAAAAATTTAGTTCCTTTAGAATGTCCCGTGCTTTCTGTAAGCGCTCTCACAGGAGAGGGGATTCATGCCTTAAAGGAATGTCTTGCGAGGCTGGGAAAGCCGGAGGAAAACAGCCGGAGGATAGCGGGAGATTTGATAGATCCCATGGATGTGGTGGTGCTTGTGGTTCCCATTGATTCTGCGGCTCCGAAGGGCCGTCTGATACTGCCTCAGCAGCAGACGATTCGGGATCTGCTGGAAGCTCAGGCTGTAACTGTTGTGGTGAAGGAAACTGAGTTGGCCAAATCCCTGGAATTACTGGGAAAGAAGCCTCGTCTGGTTATCACCGACAGCCAGGCTTTCGCCAAGGTGTCAGAGGACACGCCGGAGGATATTCCTCTCACCTCCTTTTCCATTCTTTTTGCCAGGTATAAGGGGGATTTGGAGTCCGTGGTAAAAGGGGTGGCGGCTTTGGACAGTATAAAAGAGGGAGATAAAATTCTTATTGCCGAAGGCTGCACTCATCACCGCCAGTGTGAGGATATCGGAACGGTGAAGCTGCCCGGCTGGATTCGCCGGTATACAAAAGCTGAGCCTGAGTTTGTCTTTATGTCAGGTACAGAATTTCCAGATGATTTAAGTCCTTATAAAATGATTGTCCACTGCGGCGGCTGTATGCTCAATCAGAGGGAGATGAAGTACCGTATGAAACGTGCAGCAGATCAGGGGGTACCCATAACAAACTACGGGATTCTTATTGCCTACACCCAGGGAATCTTAAGGAGGAGCGTGGAACCATTTCCTCAGATTGCGGCGATTCTGCGGCCGGATTCCAAAAGACTGAAAAAATAAAAAGAAAAAAATTTCTAATTAAATAAAAATGATTGAAAATATGTTTTTATATGCTATACTAAACCTGAGAAAAAGATAATAGTAATCATTTAAATAAAATCTAAAAATATTAGAAAAGGGAGGTAAACATGCGGATTCAGGGAAAACGTATTTGGATTGCAGGACAGTTTATGGCCGCTTCGTTGCTTGTTGAGAATGGTATAATTAAGCAGGTGGCGGAGTATGGTTCAGCGCAGGAAGATGTAGATTATGGGGATAAAAGGGTTCTTCCCGGCTTTATCGACATCCATACCCATGGAGCTTATGATTTCGACACAAACGATGGAGAGCCAGAGGGTCTTAGAAGGTGGATGAAGCAAATTCCCGAGGAAGGAGTGACAGCTATTCTGCCAACTACTGTCACCCAGATGCCTGATATATTAAAAAAGGCTGTAGCTAATGTGGCGGCAGTGGCAGAGGGAGAATACGAAGGAGCGGAAATACTAGGCATTCATTTTGAGGGGCCTTATCTGGATATGGATTACAAAGGCGCTCAGCCGCCGGAGGCCATCACGCCGCCTGTCATAGAGCAGTTTAAGGAATATCAGGAGGCCGCAAAGGGATGGATTAAGTATATTACTCTGGCTCCTGAGCACGATCCGGATCATGTCCTTACAAGATACTGCTCATCTAACGGAGTAGTAGTCAGTATGGGCCATTCCTCCGCATCCTATGAGCAGGCTCTTTTGGGAATTGCCAATGGCGCCATGTCTATGACCCATGTTTATAACGGGATGACGCCCTACCACCACAGGAAGCCGGGGCTGGTAGGAACCTCCTTCAGAGTCAGGGATATTTACGGAGAAATCATCTGTGACGGCTGCCATTCCCACCTGGCTGCCCTTAACAATTTCTTTACAGCAAAGGGCAGAGACTATGGGATTATGGTTAGTGATTCTCTCAGGGCAAAAAATTGCCCTCCGGGAGGCAATTACCAGCTTGGAGGACATGATATTGAGATAGGCTCTGACGGCCTGGCAAGGCTAAAGGGAACGGACACCATTGCAGGAAGTACTCTTAATATGAATAAAGGGCTCAGGATTTTGGTTGAGGAGGCTATGGTTCCTTTTGACACGGCCGTGAACGCCTGTACCATTAATCCGGCCAGATGTCTGGGAGTAGACAGACGGAAGGGAAGGATCGCCGCCGGCTGTGACGCTGATCTGGTGGTTCTGGGGGATGATTACAGCGTTATTCAGACCTGGTGCAGAGGCAGGGAAATGCTGTAGAGAGCAGAAGAGGCGTCTGACAGGCAGTGTGCCATGTTTGCGGCTTTTGTGTACAGCGCTTTAATTATTCAAGCTGTTGGGAATAGTTTGAGAAATTTTAAGAAATTTCCTTTAAAACTCTTGCATTTCTTAAAACATGATGTTATAGTGTATGAGATAACTAATGTAGATTACTGATAAAGAGTGGACATCGGTCCACTCTTTCATTTTGGGTAAGAAAGCAGGTGCGGCCCATGGGGAAAAAGGAAGACTATGAAAGAAGGGTGGAGGCATACCTCCTTCCTCTGACGGAAGAACATAACTTCGAGCTGGTAGATGTGGAATATGTAAAGGAAGCAGGAAACTGGTATCTGAGAGCCTATATTGATAAGGAGGGTTCAATCTCCGTGGATGACTGCGAGGTGATCAGCCGGAAGCTGGGAGACTGGCTGGACAAGGAGGATTTTATCTCTGAAAGCTATATTTTGGAGGTGAGCTCGCCGGGGCTGGGCCGGCCTCTTAAGAAAGAAAAGGACTTCATAAGAAGCATGGGTAAGGACGTGGAGGTGAAGCTGTACCGTCAAATGGATAAACAGAAGGAATTTACGGGCGTCTTACGTGCATATGATGATTATACTGTGACATTGTCTATGGAGGACGGCAGTGAACTGGTATTTAAGAAGGCCGATATAGCTCTCATACGGCTTGCTTTTGATTTTTAGTTAATTCACATGCCGAGGCATGGATAGGAGGATAAACATGAACAAGGAACTGTTAGAGGCAATGGAAGTTTTGGAGAAGGAGAAGAATATAAGCAAGGATACGCTTATAGAGGCCATTGAAAATTCTCTGCTCACTGCCTGCAAGAACCATTTTGGAAAAGCCGATAACGTAAAAGTAACCATGAATCCTGAAACATGTGACTTTGCCGTATACGCAGAGAAAACGGTAGTTGAGAATGTGGAAGACGATATTATGGAAATCAGCCTGACGGAGGCCAAGATGATGAGTCCCAGATATGAGGCAGGGGATGTGGTGCAGATTCCTCTGGACTCCAAAAAGTTTGGCCGAATAGCAACTCAGAATGCCAAAAATGTGATTCTTCAGAAAATCCGCGAGGAGGAGCGAAAGGTTCTTTATAATGATTACTATACAAAGGAAAAGGACGTAATGACCGGCATCGTTCAGCGCTACCTTGGTAAAAATATAAGCATTAATTTAGGAAGGGTAGACGCCATCCTGAATGAAAGCGAGCAGGTGAAGGGGGAGACTTTCCGCCCCACAGAACGTATCAAGGTATATGTGATCGAAGTGAAGGATACACCTAAGGGGCCGAGAGTTTCCGTTTCCAGAACACATCCTGATCTTGTGAAGCGACTCTTTGAATCTGAGGTTGCAGAGGTGAGAGACGGTACAGTAGAGATTAAGGCCATTGCCAGAGAAGCTGGCTCCAGAACAAAGATTGCAGTTATGTCCACGGATCCTAATGTGGACCCTGTAGGAGCTTGTGTAGGCTTAAACGGCGCAAGGGTGAATTCCATTGTCAATGAGCTGCGGGGAGAAAAGATTGACATTATTTGCTGGGATGAAAATCCTGCCTATCTGATTGAAAATGCCTTGAGTCCTGCAAAGGTGATTTGCGTAGTGGCTGATGAGGAGGAAAGGGAAGCTCAGGTTATCGTTCCGGATTACCAGCTTTCACTGGCCATTGGCAAGGAAGGGCAGAACGCAAGGCTGGCGGCAAGGCTTACTGGCTATAAAATTGATATTAAGAGCGAGAGCCAGGCAAGGGAACTGGGGCTTTTTGAACAGATGGGGCTTCAGTACGGCGATTCACAGCCTGAGCCTGCAGAGGACGCATATGAGGAAAGCTACGAAGAAGAGGGAAACTACCAGGAATATGAAGAGGGCTGCCAGGAAGACACTACCGAACAGTAGAAGGGCACTCTGAGAAGATTAGGAGTGATGTAAGTGAGCATGAAAAAAGTTCCGCTCAGGCAGTGTATTGGCTGCGGAGAGATGAAAAGCAAAAAGGAAATGATAAGAGTGATTAAAACCGCCGAAGATGAGATAATGTTAGACGCGACTGGTCGAAAGAACGGCAGAGGCGCTTACCTGTGTCCATCAAAGGAATGTCTGAAAAGGGCTGTAAAAAGCAGAGGGCTGGAGCGCTCCTTTAAAATGGCAATTCCCAAAGAGGTATATGAAACTCTGGAAAAGGAGATGGAAGAGCTTGGTAAATCATAAGAAACTGTTAAGCCTGATCGGTCTGGCAAGAAGGGCCAGAAAGGTGGTCAGCGGAGAATTTTCGACGGAGAAATCGGTTAAGAGCGGAAGAGCCCATCTGGTAATTGTATCGGAAGAAGCTTCGGAGAACACGAAGAAGCAGTTTACCAATATGTGTGCTCACTATAAAGTCCCAATCTATCTGTTTGGAAGCAAGGATGAACTGGGGCACGCCATGGGGAAGGAGTTTCGGGCATCCCTGTCCGTGGAAGATGCAGGGTTCGCAAGGTCGATGGAAGAACTAATGAATATGAATGGAGGTAGTATGAATGAGAGTAAGTGAGTTGGCAAATGATCTGGGTAAGACCAGCAAGGAAATATTAGAAGTAATCAAGCGCGGCGACGCCAAAGCATCTCTTTATGCGGCGTCTAATGTATCGAAGGAGCAGGAAGCCATGGTCAGGGCAGCGTTCGCGTCTAGAAAGGCTGCTTCTGCTGTCAAGACGGATGCTCCCAAAGGAGAGGCTACAAATACGGAGATTGCCAAAGCAGAGGCGCCAAAGGCCGAGACTATGAAAACAGGAGGAGCCACAGAACAGGCGGCAAAGGCTGAGCCTGCGAAAAAGAAGCTTACCGCTGTGTTTCGTCCTCAGAATGCGCAGCAGCAGATTAAGCGTCCGGTACCTCCAAAGCCGCAGACGCAGCGTCATTCTGCCCCGTCAGTTTCTTTGGAGCCTGTTCGGCCTAAGGTGCAGGCTCAGTCTGTGGAGAACATGACTGCAAAAGAGGAACCGGCGCAGACGTCCGCTCAGAATGAAACGGCTGAGAGCCGTGAAAATGTCAGGCCTCAGGGAGGCTCCCAGAGAAATCCTGAGGGGCAGAAGACCCAGGGGGACCGGGATGGTCAGAGAATCCAGGGAGTTAGTCAGGGAAACCGAGATAGCCAGAGAGGCCAGGGGAGTAATCAGGGAAGCCGGGACGGCCAGAGAGGCTATCAGGGAGCCCGGGACAGTCAGAGAGGCCAGGGAGGCTATCAGGGAAGCCGGGACAGTCAGAGAGGCCAGGGAGGCTATCAGGGAAGCCGGGACAGCCAGAGAGGCCAGGGAGGCTATCAGGGAAGCCGGGACAGCCAGAGAAGTCAGGAAGGCTATCAGGGGAACCGGGACAGCCGGAGAGGCCAGGGAGGCTATCAGGGGAACCGGGACAGCCAGAGAGGCCAGGGAGGCTATCAGGGGAACCGGGACAGCCAGAGAGGCCAGGGAAGCTATCAGGGGAACCGGGATAGTCAGAGAGGTTATGGTCAGAGGCCCCAGGGAGGTTACGGCCAGAGAACTCAGGGTGGCTATGGTGGCCGCGGAGGTGAGGATAAGGACAGAGATACACGAGGCAATACGCGTGACAGCCGTCGTCCAGGAGCACGCGATTCAAAACCATCCTTTGACGCTGCCATTCAGGCAAAGCCAACCAGCAACCGTCAAAATAAAAACGCTCACAAAAATGACCGCTTTGATAAGAGAGATCGGATAGAGGATGGAAAGAAGGCTCCGAAAACTGGCAAGGGTGCATTTATTATGCCTCAGCCAAAGAAGGAAGAGGTAAAGGTGGAAGAGATAAAGACTATTACCCTTCCTGAAGTGCTTACCATCAAGGAGCTGGCTGAAAAGATGAAGCTTCAGCCTTCTGTTATCGTAAAGAAGCTGTTTTTAAAAGGGCAGATTGTGACTCTGAACCAGGAAATCGACTACGAAAAGGCGGAAGAAATCGCCATGGAGTTCGAGGTTCTCTGCGAGAAGGAAGTGAAAGTGGATGTAATTGCGGAACTTCTCAAGGAGGATGAGGAAAATGAGGCCGATATGGTTCCAAGACCGCCGGTTGTATGTGTAATGGGGCACGTTGACCACGGTAAAACTTCTCTTCTGGACGCAATTCGCGAGAGCAATGTAACTGCAAGAGAGGCCGGCGGCATTACCCAGCATATCGGAGCCTCTGTAATTGATATAAATGACAGAAGGATAACTTTTCTGGATACCCCCGGGCATGAAGCGTTTACCGCTATGCGTATGAGAGGCGCCCAGTCTACGGACATTGCCATTCTGGTAGTGGCGGCAGATGATGGAGTCATGCCTCAGACGGTAGAGGCAATCAACCATGCCAAAGCAGCTGGGGTTGAGATTATCGTTGCCATCAATAAGATTGATAAGCCAAGCGCTAATGTTGATAAGGTTAAGCAGGAGCTGTCTGAGTATGAGCTTATTCCAGAGGATTGGGGAGGCAGTACTATTTTTGTTCCGGTTTCTGCCCATACCAAGGAGGGTATTAAAGACCTCTTGGAGATGGTGCTTTTGACAGCGGATGTACTGGAGCTAAAAGCCAATCCGAACCGTAAGGGCAGAGGCCTTGTGATTGAGGCTGAGCTGGATAAGGGTAAGGGGCCAGTGGCAACCGTGCTGGTACAAAAGGGAACCATCCGCGTTGGGGAAACCATTGCGGCAGGCTCGTGCTATGGCAAGATCCGAGCTATGATGGATGACAGAGGCCGCCGGGTGAAAGAGGCCGGCCCGTCAACCCCTGTGGAGATTCTGGGGCTCAATGATGTGCCTAATGCAGGAGAGGTATTTGTAGCTACAGAGAATGAGAAGGAGGCCAGAAGCTTTGCGGAAACCTTTATATCCGAGGGCAAGAATAAGCTGATTGAGGATACTAAGGCAAAGCTGTCCCTAGACGATCTGTTCAGTCAGATTAAGGCAGGCAATGTAAAAGAGCTGCCTCTGATTATCAAAGCAGATGTTCAGGGATCGGTGGAGGCTGTTAAGCAGAGCTTGCTTAAGCTTTCCAATGAGGAGGTCATGGTTAAGGTAATCCACGGAGGCGTGGGAGCTATCAATGAATCCGACGTTTCCTTGGCGTCAGCCTCCAATGCGATTATCATCGGCTTTAATATCCGCCCGGATATAATGGCTAAGTCTGTGGCAGAGCGGGAAAAAGTGGATATCCGGCTATACAAGGTCATCTATCAGGCCATTGAGGATGTGGAAGCTGCCATGAAGGGCATGCTGGATCCTGTATTTGAGGAAAAGGTGATTGGCCATGGGGTGATACGCCAGACCTTTAAGGCATCAGGAGTGGGAACGATTGCAGGCTCCTATGTGCTGGATGGTAAATTTACAAGGAACTGTAGCTGCCGTATCAAAAGAGGAAAAGAGCAGATTTACGAAGGACCTCTGGCATCCTTAAAGAGATTTAAGGATGATGTGAAGGAGGTAGCCGCAGGCTATGAGTGCGGCCTTGTATTTGAGAAGTTTAATGATCTCCAGGAGGACGATGAGATTGAGGCATTCACTATGGTGGAGGTGCCCAGATAGGCTCCTGAGGCAAGAGAGGAGTTACATGCGTAAAAATAGTATAAAGAATACCAGAGTTAATATGGAGGTTCAGAGGGAGTTAAGCGAGATTATTCGCCTGGGAATCAAGGATCCGAGAATCCATCCTATGACCTCTGTAGTGGCAGTTGAGGTTACGCCTGACTTAAAGTACTGTAAGGCATATATCAGTGTTCTGGGAGATGAGGAAGCTTCAAAAGCCACTATCCAGGGCTTAAAGAGTGCGGAAGGCTATGTTCGCCGGGAATTGGCAAGAAGAATTAATCTGAGAAATACGCCGGAGCTGAAATTTATTCTGGATCAGTCGATAGAGTACGGCGTTACGATGTCAAGGCTGATTGACGAGGTCACACAGGGCATTCAGGAGGACGATGACGAGAAAGGGATGGAAGAAGATAAGGAGGAGCTATAATGACAATTTTACAGCAGATGCTGGAGAATGCCGGTTCCGTTGCGATTCTGGGACATATCAGGCCGGATGGGGACTGCCTGGGATCTACATTGGGACTTTATAATTATCTTCAACTGAATTATCCGAATATTAAGGCTTCCGTATATTTGGAGGAGGCAGCGGATAAATTTCTTTATCTGAAAGGCTTTGAGCGGATCTGCCATGAGACAGATGAAGAGGCATATGACCTCTGTGTCTGCCTGGACAGTGGCGGTATGGAACGTCTGGGAGTGTTTGCGTGCTATTTGCAGCGGGCAAAAAGGAGCCTGTGTCTGGATCATCACATAACCAATACCCGCTATGCGGATACCAACCTGGTTGAGGAAAATGCCAGTTCTACCTGCGAAGTTCTTTTTGGACAGATGGAGGAGGATAAGATTGACACTACGGTGGCAGAATGCTTGTACACAGGCATTGTGCATGACACAGGAGTTTTCAAATACGCCTGCACTTCCCGAAAGACCATGGAAATTGCGGGAAAGCTTATGGAAAAGGGCATCGATTTCGGCGGAATTATTGACAACAGCTTTTATAAAAAAACGTATATACAGAATCAGATTCTGGGGAGGGCCCTTTTGGAAAGCGTTACCTTTTTTAAAGGCCGCTGCATTTTCAGTGCGGTTCGTCAGAACGAGATGGAATTTTATGGTGTGGGCAGTAAGGATCTGGATGGCATCATCGACCAGCTGCGGCTTACGGAGGGAGTGGAGGTAGCAATTTTTATCTATCAAACAGGCGCCCAGGAGTTTAAGGTCAGCATGCGTTCCCAAAAAGAGGTGGATGTAAGTAAAATTGCCGCATATTTCGGCGGCGGCGGTCATGTGAGAGCCGCAGGCTGTTCTATGAATGGAAGCATTCATGATGTGATTAATAACCTTTCCAATGAGATTGCCAGGCAGCTTAAGGGGAACATTTCCTCAGAGATATAAAGGATTTGAAACAATGTATCACGGAATCATAAACATATATAAGGAGCCGGGCTATACCTCCCATGATGTGGTAGCCCGGCTCAGAGGAATTTTAAAGCAAAAAAAGATCGGACACACCGGAACGCTAGATCCGGCGGCAGAGGGAGTTCTTCCTGTATGTCTGGGGATGGGTACAAAGCTCTGTGATCTGTTGATGGATAAGACCAAGACCTATGAAACTGTAATGCTTTTAGGACAGGTTACGGACACGCAGGATACCACAGGCCGTATACTTGCTAAGGCCCAGGAGCCAGATCTGAAGCTGGCCCAGGAGCAGGTGGAAACGGCCATTGCAGGCTTTCTGGGTGAATATGCCCAGATACCGCCTATGTATTCAGCCCTTAAGGTGAAGGGCAAGAAGCTTTGCGATCTTGCCAGAGCAGGAAGGGAGGTAGAGCGTCAGGCCAGAAAGGTACAGATTCTGGACATTTCCGTCACCAAAATAGAGCTGCCCAGAGTGTGGATGACGGTGACCTGCTCCAAAGGAACTTACATCCGCACCCTTTGCCATGACATCGGTGCGCTTCTAGGCTGCGGCGGATGTATGGAGCATCTAATCCGCACCCGTGTGGAGTCCTTTGAGTTAAAAGACAGCCTTCGTCTGGATCAGATTGAGAAGGTCAGGGATGAGGGCAGGCTTACGGCATATATTCTTCCGGTGGAGGAGGCCCTGAGCTCCTATCCCGCTCTTGCCGCAAAACCAGAAGCTGACGCGCTGCTCTGTAATGGCAATCCCCTTTTTAAAAATCAGTTGGATTTTGGAAAAGCGGGGGGAGGAGGAGAGCCAAGTGAAGGCCAGATGTTCAGGATATATAACAGTCAGGGACAGTTTTTAGGAGTTTACCAGTACCGGCAGGATAAAAGCTGGTGGAAGTCTTGGAAGATGTTCCTTCCCTCCTGAACTGAGCAGATCCAAAGACGGAGGGACCAGGAAGAAAAAGAGGAATAGCAGGATGAGGTATATAACAGATACGACAGAGTTTCAGATTAAAGAACCTACGATTGTCACATTGGGGAAATTTGACGGAAGACACAGAGGACACCAGAAGCTGCTAAGAATCATGGAGGAGCTCAAGGAGGAGCTGGGCTATGCTACAGCAATCTTTACCTTCGATTCCGTTCCGTCTAGTATAGCAGACGGTGAGAAGCAGACTGTCATTACCACCAATCAGGAGCGGAGAGCCAACATGGAGAAAATGGGGATCGACTACCTGGTTGAATATCCTTTTACAGAGGCGATCCGCCATATGGGCCCGGAGGATTTTGTTAGAAATATCCTGTCTGGAAGGATGAATGCAAAGGTAATTGTCGTTGGCCCTGACTGCAGCTTTGGCTATCAGGGGGCGGGCAGCGCAAAGCTTCTGAGGGAGCTTGCGGCAGAATGTGGCTACCGCCTCTGCGTTATTGAAAAGGAGAAGGATGCGGCAAGAGATATCAGTAGCACCTATATACGGGAGGAGCTGGTAAAGGGCAATGTGGAGAAGGCCAATGCCCTGTTGGGAGAGCCATATGCCATCCATGGAGAGGTGGTTCATGGCAATCACATGGGAGCGGCCGTTCTGGGATTTCCCACAGCAAACCTGATGCCGCCGTCCAACAAGCGCCTGCCAAAGAAGGGTGTCTATGTCTCCAGAGTTTGTGTGAATGGCTCTTTCTACAGAGGAGTTACCAATATTGGCTGTAAGCCTACTGTAAAGGGAGAGTATCCCATCGGAGTGGAAACGCATATCTTTGATCTGAATCGTGATATCTATGGTGAGACAATCGAGGTTCAGCTGCTGGCCTTTGAACGGCCGGAGCAAACCTTTGGCTCTCTGGAGGAGCTGAAAGCCAGGATTGAGCTGGACAAAGCCTTTGCTGCCGGTTATTTTAAAAAACATCCTGAGATTAGACTGGATAAAATTGGGCAAAATGACAGAAGAGAAATAAAATAAATATTTACAGATGGAGCAGACTATGCTATACTGAACCGGTATGAGTTAAATAGTCGTCAGAAGATTATTTAACGCCGCAGGCAGTGCCTAAGCCAGTCCAGCCTGACCTTGGAGCCTTGCTCTTGCGGAAATAAGCGCCGATGCCCGGTTATCTGGTTACTCCAGCCGACAGCCTGGTTTACGGTGAGTTTAATTATAAAAGGAGGAAGGGCCATGATTTCAAAGGAAAAGAAAGCACAGATTATTGCGGAGTACGGGCGTAAGCCTGGTGACACAGGTTCACCGGAGGTTCAGATCGCGATTCTTACAGAGAGGATCTCAGAACTGACAGAGCACTTAAAGCAGAATCCTAAGGATCACCACTCCAGAAGAGGACTTCTGATGATGGTTGGACAGAGAAGAGGGCTTCTGGATTACTTAAAGAAGACGGATCTGGAAGGCTATCGTGCATTAATTGAAAAGCTTGGTATCAGAAAGTAATTAATTAGGGTGGAGAAAATAACTCCACCCTATCTTTGCTTTCAAAACCAGGGAACCAATAACGGGCAGGGTTGCTCCGAGACCGCTGATGTACCTGCAGGAGGGAAGCTCTCCTTGTTCCGGCAGGCAGATCAGTAGTTTCGGCGTCTTCTGTCCAAAGCAAATCATTTGTATGAAAGAAAAGGAGGCACCATTATGTTCAAGAGTTTCAGCATGGATCTGGCAGGCCGTAAGCTGACCGTAGAGGTAGGCAGAGTGGCAGCACAGGCCAACGGCGCAGCATTTATGCATTACGGCGATACTGTTGTGCTGTCTACGGCAACTGCGTCTGCCAAGCCAAGAGAGGGCATTGATTTCTTTCCCCTTAGCGTAGAGTATGGAGAAAAGCTGTATTCTGTGGGAAAGATTCCGGGCGGATTCAATAAGCGGGAGGGCAAGGCTTCCGAAAACGCAGTTCTTACCTGCCGTGTAATCGACCGTCCCATGCGTCCCCTGTTTCCTAAGGACTACCGCAATGACGTAACCCTGGACAACATTGTTATGTCCGTTGACCCGGACTGCAGTCCTGAGCTTACTGCTATGCTGGGAGCAGCAATCGCCACCAGCATTTCAGATATTCCATTTGACGGCCCCTGCGCAACTACCCAAGTAGGCCTCGTGGACGGCGAGTTCGTGATCAATCCTACGGCCGCTCAGAAAAAGGCTTCCGATATGGCTCTTACAGTGGCCTCTACCAGAGAAAAGGTGATCATGATTGAAGCGGGAGCCAACGAGGTTCCTGAGCAGAAGATGATCGAAGCTATTTTCAAGGCCCACGAGGTAAATCAGGAGATAATCAAATTTATCGACACCATCGTAGCTGAGTGCGGCAAAGAGAAGCATACCTACGAAAGCTGTGCCGTTCCTGAGGAGCTTTTTTCTGCCATAAAGGAGATTGTACCGCCTACTGAGATGGAGGGGGCCGTATTTACAGACGACAAGCAGACACGGGAAGGCAATATTGCGGAGATTACTGCCCGCCTTGAGGAAGCGTTTGCAGATAACGAGGAATGGCTGAATATACTGGGTGAGGCAATCTACCAATATGAGAAGAAGACTGTCCGCAAGATGATTTTAAAGGATCATAAGCGTCCTGACGGCCGGGCAATCAACGAGATCCGCCATCTGGCTGCTGAGATTGACCTTCTTCCAAGAGTACACGGTTCCGGTATGTTCACCCGCGGACAGACCCAGATTCTCAATGCCTGCACCCTGGCTCCGCTGTCAGAGGCCCAGAGGGTTGATGGTTTGGATGAAAATGAGACAAGCAAACGGTATATGCACCACTACAACTTCCCTTCCTTTTCCGTGGGAGAGACAAAGCCTAGCCGGGGGCCGGGCCGCCGGGAGATCGGACACGGCGCTCTGGCGGAGCGGGCCTTGCTTCCTGTGCTTCCAAGTACGGAGGAATTTCCCTATGCTATCCGCACTGTATCTGAGACCATGGAGTCCAACGGTTCCACCTCTCAGGCAAGCATCTGTGCTTCTACTCTGTCCCTAATGGCGGCAGGCGTACCGATTAAGGAGATGGTTGCAGGCATTTCCTGTGGTCTGGTTACAGGCGATACGGATGATGATTATTTGGTGCTGACTGATATTCAGGGTCTGGAGGATTTCTTTGGAGATATGGATTTTAAGGTAGGCGGAACAAGGAACGGCATCACTGCAATCCAGATGGATATTAAGATTCACGGCCTTACTCGTCCGATTATTGAAGAGGCAATCGCAAAAACGAAAGAAGCCAGAATGTATATTCTGGAGAAGGTCATGATGCCTGTTATCTCTGAGCCGAGAAAGCATTTAAGTCCGTATGCTCCTAAGATTAAGCAGCTGACCATTGATCCCCAGAAGATTGGCGATGTAGTGGGTAAGCAGGGCAAGGTTATTAATAAAATCATCGAGGAAACCGGTGTTAAGATTGATATAACAGATGACGGTTCTGTAAGTATCTGCGGTACAGACGAGGCTATGATTGATAAGGCTATGTCTATCATTACAGGTATTGTGACTGATATTGAGCCAGGCATGGTGTTCAACGGCAGAGTGGTGCGCATCATGAATTTTGGAGCCTTTGTGGAGCTGGCTCCTAACAAGGACGGTATGGTTCACATTTCCAAGCTGGCTGACAATCGGGTGGGCAAGGTAGAGGATGTTGTGAATATTGGAGATGAGGTTACTGTAAAGGTGACTGAGGTTGATAAGATGGGAAGAATTAACCTGACCATGAGGCCTAGTGACTTGGAATGAAAAGAAAAGCAGCTGTGATTTTGCAGCCCTGCTTGAGGTCTGCTCCGTAGTCCTGGCAGGAAACGCTTGTCTGGATGCCCTCTGATATTATAAATTCGTGGCAGACGCAGAGGCTTCAACATTCAAATAAAAGCAAACGGACAATGCCTGAAAAAATCGGGCATTGTCTTTTTTTGACCTTCGTTATATAATGTTCACTGTGAACTGTTTCAGTAACAGTCAGCAGCGAAGGCAGAAACTGCCGGGGAATGATAGGAGAATCAAGAAGATGAGCAAAGTAAGGACAAGGTACGCACCCAGCCCCACGGGAAGGATGCATGTAGGAAACTTAAGAACCGCATTGTATGCGTATTTGATTGCGAAGCACGAGGGAGGAGAGTTTCTTCTCCGTATAGAGGATACGGATCAGGAGCGCTATGTGGAAGGCGCAGTGGAGATTATATACCAAACACTTAAGGATACAGGACTCATTCACGATGAAGGGCCTGATAAGGACGGCGGCTGCGGACCCTATGTCCAGAGTGAGCGTCAGGCATCAGGGATCTATTTGGAGTACGCCAAAAAACTGGTTGAAAAGGGGGAGGCTTATTATTGCTTTTGCACTCCTCAGCGTCTCTCCTCGCTTAAGACCACGGTAAACGGCGAGGAGATTATGGCCTATGACAAGCATTGCCTGCACCTTTCAAAGGAGGAGGTGGAAGCGAAGCTGGCAGCAGGCATTCCGTATGTGATCCGCCAGAATAATCCGGTTACAGGCTCCACTACCTTTAAGGATGAAATATACGGAGATATTACTGTGGACAATTCCGAATTGGATGATATGGTTCTTATCAAATCCGACGGATATCCCACCTATAATTTTGCCAATGTAGTAGATGACCATCTCATGGGTATTACCCATGTGGTCAGAGGCAATGAGTATCTGTCCTCCTCACCTAAGTACAACCGCCTATATGAAGCCTTTGGCTGGGAAGTGCCGGTTTATGTCCACTGTCCCCTTATTACAGATGAGCAGCATCACAAACTGAGTAAGAGGAGCGGACATTCCTCATTTGAGGATTTGATAGAGCAGGGCTTTATCTCTGAGGCAGTGGTGAACTATGTGGCTTTGCTTGGCTGGTCTCCGGAGGATAACAGGGAAATTTTTTCTCTGGAGGAAATGATCCGGGAATTTAACTATCACCGTATGAGCAAGTCGCCGGCTGTATTTGATATGACCAAGCTGCGCTGGATGAATGGCGAGTATATGAAGGCCATGGAATTTGACAGGTTTTATGAGATGGCAGAGCCTTACCTTAAGGCAGTGATTAAGAAGCCCTTGGATCTTAAAAAGATTGCGTCTATGGTAAAAACCAGAATTGAGGTATTCCCTGATATTCAGGGACATATTGATTTTTTTGAGACACTTCCGGAATATGACGTTGCCATGTACACTCATAAGAAGATGAAGACCAACGCTCAGACCTCCCTAAAGGTGCTGGCCGATCTCCTTCCTGTGCTGGAAGCTCAGGAGGACTTTTCAAACGGCGCTCTCTATACAGCTCTCTCAAAGTATGTGGAGGCTACAGGCGTTAAAACAGGCTTTGTAATGTGGCCGATCCGAACAGCCCTATCTGGAAAGCAGATGACGCCGGCGGGAGCAACTGAGATTATGGAGGTGCTGGGGAAAGAGGAATCCCTGGAGCGAATCCGCAAGGGAATCCATTTATTGCAGGAACAAGGATAAAGACTTCATGGCATTAAATGAAATACAGAAAAAGGCAATCCGGCATGGAAAAGGCCCTATGCTGGTACTGGCAGGACCCGGTTCAGGAAAGACCACAGTCATTACCAACCGGGTTCGGTATCTTACGGAGAAGGCTGGAGTGGAGCCGGGGGACATCCTGGTGATTACCTTTACCAGGGCAGCAGCCAGAGAGATGAAAGAAAGGTATGAGCAGATAACTCAGGCAGGATGTAACAGGGTTTCCTTTGGAACCTTTCATTCTGTCTTTTTTCTCATGTTAAAGCTGGCTTACCGCTACCAGGCTGCCGATATTGTGAGGGAGGAGCAGAGAGTCCGCTTTATCCGGGAGGCTCTGGAGGGGTGCGAGCTAGAGATAGAAGATGAGGGAGAATTTATTAATGCAGTTCTAAGTGAAATCAGCCTGGTAAAGGGGGAACAGTTAAGTCTGGATTATTACTATTCAAAAAACTGCCCTGAGGCTGTGTTTAAAAAGCTGTACCAGGAATATGAGAGGCGGTTAAGGCAAACTGGGCTTTTGGACTTTGACGATATGCTGGTAATGTGTTATGAACTCTTAAAGGAGAGGAAGGATATTCTGGCTGCCTGGCAGAACAAATATCAATATATACTGATCGATGAATTTCAGGATATTAACCGAATTCAGTATGAAATTGTAAAAATGCTGTCCCGGCCCAGAAACAACCTTTTTATCGTTGGGGATGACGATCAGTCTATTTACCGCTTCCGCGGGGCCAAGCCGGAGCTGATGCTGGGCTTTGAGCGGGATTATCCTGGGGCGAAAACTTTGCTGCTAGACACCAATTACCGCTCCAGCCGCCAGATCGTGGAAGCGGCCTGTCGGGTTATCTGTCACAATCGTACCAGATTTACCAAGAAAATACGGGCAGCCAGAGGCAATGGCCGGGATGTAATCATAAAGGAATGGCCAAGTCCCACAGAGGAAACCACCGCCATTGCATCGGAGCTTAAGTCCTACGCTGAGATGGGAATCCCCTATGAGCACATGGCAGTCCTATACCGCACCAACCTTGGGCCGAGGCTTCTGGTTGAAAAGCTGATGGAGTATAATATACCCTTTTCCATGGGGGATACCCTTCCCAATCTGTATGATCACTGGATTGCGAAAAATGTGCTGGCTTACATAGGGGCAGCCCAAGGTGATCTGAGCCGGGGGAACATTCTAACCATTATCAACCGTCCTAAGCGCTATATCAGCCGGGATGCTTTAGAGGGTCAAAGGGTCAGCTGGGAGGCAGTAAAGTCCTTCTATCAGGATAAGAGCTGGATGGTGGATCGCGTCGAGCAGCTGGAATATGATTTAATGATGCTTAAGAATATGGCTCCTGCCGCTGCGGTAAACTATATACGTAAGGCTGTGGAGTATGACGGCTATATCCGGGAGTATGCAAAAGACAGGCGCATGAAGCCGGAGGAGCTGCTGGAGCTGCTGGATCAGCTTCAGGAGAGCGCCTCTGGTTTTAAGACCTGTGAGGATTGGTTTGCTCACATGGGAGAATATAAGGAGCAGCTGCTGCTGCAAGCCCGAAGCCGGAATGAAAAGGGCTTTGGCGTAAGCCTCATGACCATGCACAGCGCTAAGGGTCTGGAGTACCGGGTGGTTTTTATACTGGATGCCAATGAGGGCATTACGCCCCATCACAAGGCAGTGTTGGAGCCTGACGTAGAGGAGGAGAGGCGGCTGTTCTATGTGGCTATGACCAGAGCAAAAGAGAGGCTCCATCTCTACTATGTAAAAGAACGCTACCATAAGAGGCAGGAAGTATCAAGATTCATAGAGGAGGTAAGGTCATGAAAGGGCTGATCCATATATACTGCGGAGATGGAAAGGGAAAAACTACAGCGGCTTTAGGAGTGGCTGTCCGGGCTGCCGGGCGGGGGAGAAGAGTGCTAATTTCCAGGTTTTTGAAAACAGAAGATTCGGGGGAGGTTATCAGCCTTCCGTTGCTTCCGGGAATTACGCTTATGCCCTGTTTCCGGAATTTTGGATTTTCCTGGCAGATGTCACCAGAAACCCGTAAGGAGGCAGAGCTTTACTATAGGCGCAGCTTTAAGGAAGCCTGGCGTGTGGCAGCAGGAAAAGAGGGGGGAGACGGATATGATTTGCTTATTCTGGATGAGGTAATAGGAGCGGTTAATCTGGGCTTTGTGGATGAGATGGCCCTTATTGCTGCACTGAAGGAGCGGCCGGAGGCTTTGGAGGTGATTCTTACAGGCCGGAATCCCTCCGAAGCCTTGTGCTCCTATGCGGATTATCTAACGGAGATGAAGCTGCGCAAGCATCCCTTTACAGAAGGAATCGCTGCCAGGAAGGGAATTGAATACTAATGGGAGAGAACGCTTTTTAACAGGGTTTGAGGCGGCCTTCCCGTAATTAATTGCTGTCCGTTGCTGTAGCCCTCCTCCCTGTCTGACAGGCGCTGGATAAGGGCGGTGCGGAGAAAGGCAATACGTTCCTGGAAGTGAGGCTCCCCAATCAGATTGGAAAGCTCGTGGGGATCTTGGGAAAGATCAAAATATTGTTCCTCACCAGTTTGAGAATACCATATGTATTTATCGGTTTCCGTTACAATAAAGTGATTGGAGTGGATGCCAAGGGTGTGCTCACCGTGAAGGTATGTTCTTAGTTGGATGGAAGGGTCCTGAACCAGAGGCATGAGACTTTGACCATCCAGACCTTCTATGGGAGGCTGCCCGGCTAGATCCAGAAGGGTTGGCATAATATCCCGCAGCTCAGCTACGCTGTGGCAAACCTGTCCGGCAGCTCCCCCAATGAGCCGGGAAGGGCCGGAGATAATCATAGGAATACGGGCGCTTCCCTCATAGGGTCTGGATTTTCGGAAGCAGTAGTGATCTCCCAGCTCCTCACCATGGTCAGAGGTAAAGAGGATCACAGTATCATCCATCAGCTGGTGTTCGACTAAAGCCTGTATCAACCGTCCTATCTGGTGATCCAGATGAGTGATACATGCATAGTAGCCAATTTGAGCTTGTCGCAGCAGCTCTGGGTCCAGGGGGCCGGTGGGAGAGTCGTAGATCCGGCCCAGATGGGTCAGTTCTTTGCTGTCCTCCCAGTTTCCCAAAGCCGGAGGGGAGAGCGGCTTGTCTTTGTACAGATCAAAATAGTATTGAGGCGCGTCAAAAGGGGGATGGGGCCTTAGGTAGGAAGCCATGAGGAAAAACGGCCGGCTGGTATCACGTCTTCTGAGGAAGTCAATAGCCCGGCTGGAAACCCAGTTGGTGGGATGGCAGGCTTCCTCATATATCCAGGGGCGAGCCATCCAGGAATTGCATTCCATCCCGGTATCTGTTACGTCGGCCCCGATCCCCTTTTCCTGACTGAGCCAATAGAAGTAATCGTCAGCGATTTTCTGAGATTCATAGTAGGGAGTATTCGGATAGCGGTAGGCGTGAAGGTATCCGTCATGAAGCTCAATGCTGTGGAAGCCCATAAGATTCCGCAGGGGATGTACATGCATTTTTCCCACACACTGAGTATAGTAGCCGGCTTTGGCAAGCTCTCCTGCCATTGTATGAGGATAGTTCCAGTCTGTCAGGTCCTGATAGCCCACTCTGCCGTGATGCTCCTGAGAAAGACCGGTATGGAGGGCCGCCCTGGCAGGAATACAGCTGGGGCAGGAGGAATAGGCTCTGTCAAACCGTGTTCCCTTAGCTGCCAGAGAGTCCAGGTAAGGCGTTTTGACATCTGGATGTCCGGAGATTCCCAGACAGTCGCCTCTAAGCTGATCAGTCATAATTAATACGATATTTGGCTGTTTCATTGTTAAATTCTCCTAATCTTTGATTTTGTGTAATCGACTCTGGTTATGCTCTTCCTTTTTTTGTTCTGCATGCTTATGTTCCCTGTTTTTAAGCTTCCGGTAGCTGTTGGGAGTCATGCCGGTTGCTTTTTTAAAAACCTGGGAAAAGTAGGATTGCGAAGAAAAGCCGATGGATGTGGCAATTTCCGCAATGGAGTGGTCTGTGGATTCCAACAGCTCACGGCTGACCTGAAGCCGCTTGGTATTCAGATAGCTGATTGGGGACAGCCCTGTATATTTGGTAAAGGCGTGGGCCAGGTAGTACTTATTCATGTGAGTAAAGGCAGCCAGAGAGTCCAGGGAAATATTGTCTGCATAGTTGGAATCCAGATATTGCTTAACCTGTCCGCATTCCCGTGTCATTTTGGCCGTGCCGATGGAGGCAGGAACCAGCTTTTGGCAGCGGATAATCTGGATTAGAAGAATATCCAAAAGGTGTTGGCACACCAGAGTGTAGCCCAAAGGCTCATGGTGAACTTCTTCCATAATCAGGTTCAGGATATTCAGCAATTCCGTCTTTTTAGAGTAGTTGCAGATGATGCGGCTGCTGGAAAGTTCAGTGTTAAAAAAGGTGATACCCTCAATTCCCAGGACAATGTATTCCAAAGGTGACGCATCCAGAGATTGTTCTGTGTGCTCTATGTTGGGAGGAACGATAATTAAGTCGTTAATCCCGATAAAGAAGATCTGGCCGTCCAAAAGAAAGGTTCCTTTACCGCTTACTACATAAAACAGCTCGGTGAAGTGATGGCTGTGAGGTATGCTTTTCCAGTCGCCCTGATATTTGGACGTGGAGATATACAGCAGTTTGGAATTTAAGTGCTGGAAATGCTTAGGCTTGATTTCATAGCGCTGCATGCTCATTTGGGAAAAACTCCTTTTAAATTCAAGTAAAAATGTACCACTTATACAAAATGCTAAAGATAAAAAAAGATTCAAATTAAGCAAATTATATACGAAAAGAATAAAAATGTAAATATAAAACAATTTTTTGACAAAAAAACAAGATCTATATAAAATATGGCAAGATAATGATAGAGAATAAAAAAAGAAATATATATAATGAATGATACAAGATAATAGTAAGTTTAATCTAATAGAGGAGGAAGGATTATGCGATTGAAGAAAATTATGGCGTTAACCTGTGCGGCGGCTATGGCGGCGGCAAGCCTGGCCGGTTGTTCCGGACAAGCTGCTAAGTCTACAACAAAGGCGGCTGCGGCATCTGCAGAAGGTGAGGAATCTGCGGCGGCTGATAAAGAAAAGGAGACTCCTGTGGAAGGGGGACTGAAAGGAACGTTAAAGGTAGCAGCCTTTGATGGCGGCTATGGTACGGAAATGTGGAAAGAGGTAACCCAAAAATTTATGGAAAACAATCCGGGTGTTACCATTGAGCTGACTGCGGAAAAGAATCTGGAAGAAGTGATCAGCCCTCTGATGAAGGCAGGAGATTATCCTGATATTGTTTACCTGGCGACAGGACGTGAGCTGGCCCTTCCTGAGACTCTTCTGAAGGATAAGGCTATCGCGGATATTACGGATGTGCTTTCCATGAAGGTTCCGGGAGAGGACGTAACGGTAGGGGAAAAGATTGTTCCTGGCTTCGTTGACACACTGGTAACCAATCCTTATAACGACGGCAAAACATACCTGGCTCCTATGTTCTACAGCCCCTGCGGTCTTTGGTATGACGCAGGATTGTTTGAGAGCAAGGGCTGGGAGCTTCCAGAAACCTGGGATGATATGTGGGCCCTCGGAGATAAGGCAAAAGCAGAGGGGATTTCTTTGTTCACCTATCCGGTAGCCGGATACTTTGACGCATTTATGTTTGGCCTTCTTACTGAGATTGGCGGACCGGATTTTTATAATCAGGCAATGACCTATACAGACGGTATTTGGGAAACTCAGGAGGCTAGGACAGCATTGGATCTGATTGCAAAGCTGGCTGGCTATACAGAGCCTACGACTGTAGGTAACGCAAACAGTGATAATTTCAAAAAGAATCAGCAGCTCGTTCTGGATGACAAGGCGATTTTTATGCCAAATGGAAACTGGATTATCAGTGAGATGGCAGACGCTCCCAGAGCAGAGGGCTTTAAGTGGGGCTTCATGCCGTTGCCGGCAATGGAAAAGGGCGGAGATCGCTATGCATTTACCTTCTTTGAGCAGATGTGGATTCCTGAAGCGGCAGCGAATAAGGAGCTGGCTAAGGAATTCCTGGCATATATGTACTCTGACGAGGCTGTGGAGATTTTTGCTAAATCTGGCGCAATCCAGCCAGTTGTGGGCGTCAGCGAGTTTATCACCAATGAAGACAGCAAGCTGATTTACTCTATTTATGATAACGGAGCAAAGGCTTCCATGGGAAGCTTTGCGACAACGGAAGCAGTAGAAGGAGTAAGCATGAAGGATACTCTGTTCTTTACCATTGACAGTATTGTAACAGGTGATAAGACGGTGGATGAATGGCAGGCCGCTGTGGAAGAAGTCAGCGATCAGCTGAGAGCGGCAATGAAGTAGTCTGTATCAAAGGATAGCCTGTTAGTAAGATTTAGGAGAGCTGCGGCGAAATACTAGCTATATTCCTGTATTTTGCTGCAGCCTCTTTTTACGAAGTATCCGGGTATTGATAAAGAAAGACCTGACGGATACAAGCTTTAGGAGGGAATGTAGGTGAAAAATCGCAGAAGAAGCTTATTTATTTTTTTATGCGTGGCTCCGGCCGCAGTTCTGTTATTTATCTTTATGATAGTGCCTACCTTCAATGTTTTTCGGATGTCTCTTTATAAGTGGGGAGGGTATTCAGCGGAAAAAACATTTGTAGGATTTAATAATTTTAAAACTTTGGCCTCTGATATGAAATTTCTCAGAGCCATGCAGAATTCTATTTTGATTATTACAGTGGTGACGTTGGTAACTTTGGCTTTGGCAATTATCTTTGCTTATATTCTGAGCCGGGAAAAGATAAAAGGGCAGGCTCTTTTTCGGACGATTTTTTATATCCCCAACATCCTGTCCATTGTAGTTGTTGCGGCAATTTTCTCAGCAGTTTACGATCAGAGGGATGGGCTTTTAAACAGTATTATTTATATATTCCGTCCGGTGGCGCCGGATGGTAAAGGTTTGATAGCCTGGCTGGGAAATCAAAGGCTGGTAGTGTGGGCTATTATTATCGCGCTGATTTGGCAGGCTATTGGATATTATATGGTTATGTACATGGCCAGTATGGCGGGAGTCCCGGAGAGTATTTATGAATCGGCCTCTCTGGAAGGGGCTGGGAAGGTGCGCCAGTTTTTTTCCATGACCCTTCCTATGATTTGGATTAATATCAGAAGCACCCTGACTTTCTTCATTATCAGCACGATTAATCTGAGCTTTCAGCTGGTAAAGGCAATGACAGGAGGAAAGCCGGACGGAGCCTCAGATGTATTCCTGAATTATATGTACGATCAGGCGTATACGAATTCCTCGTATGGATACGGTATGGCCATTGGAGTGGTGATCTTCCTCTTTTCTTTTGCATTGGCTGCTGTTGTAAATAGAGTGACGAAGCGCGATGCTTTGGAATTTTAAGGGGGTGGAATGATGGATAAGAGTAAGACTGCATTTTTAAATAAATTGGTAAACGTTTTAACCTATTTCTTTTTAATTTTCTTGGCTGTATGTATTGCTGTACCGGTGGCCTGGGTATTTATGGCATCCTTTAAGGAAAATTCTGAGTTTTACGGACAAAGTCCATGGATGTTACCAAAAGGACTGTATTTCCAGAACTTTATCGATGCCTTTAAAACGGCGAAGATGGGAAGCTATATGCTGAATTCTGTGATTGTCACGGCCCTGTCCTTGGCATTTCTGCTGATAATTGCCCTGCCTGCCGCTTATGTGCTGGCCAGGTACCGTTTTAGAGGCAGTAAGCTGTTAAACATTATTTTTATGGCAGGACTATTTGTCAATGTGAATTATATTGTGGTGCCGATTTTCCTGATGTTTGTAGATGCGGATACGTTTCTTCGTTCCATCGGGGCCACAGGAATTTTCCTGAATAACCGGGTGGTTTTGTCGCTGGTTTATGCTTCTACCCACCTGCCCTTTACGGTTTATCTCCTCAGCGGTTTTTTCGCTACCATACCTAAGGATTATGAGGAAGCAGCCTTTGTGGATGGAAGCGGCTATTTTAATACTATGGTGAGAATTATGATGCCTATGGCGAAGCCCAGCATTATTACAATCATCCTTTTTAATTTCCTCACATTCTGGAATGAATACATTTTAGCTATGACGTTAATGACTAAGGATGCCTATAAGACGCTGCCTGTAGGACTGATGAATTTAAACAGTGTTCAGAAGGCTGCTGCCAATTATGGGCAGCTCTATTCAGGATTGGTTATGGTTATGCTTCCTACACTGATTCTTTATTTGCTGGTACAGAAAAAACTGACGGAAGGTATGAGTCTTGGAGGACTTAAGGGGTAAAAGGAGAGTTATGATGCGAGTATTTATTTTAAAGGGCTTGCTTTTTGTTTTTTTCGTAGGATTGATTATTTGGGGGCAGAGAGCGGTAGGATATCTGCACTTGGGAGCGCAGCTTGCAGGGCTTGCAGGGCTTTTGGGATTATTGTATTCATATAATAAGACCTATCAATAAGTATATATACGATCAGAAGCAGAAGATGGAAAAAACTTTAAATCCTTGCATTTTTTTCATGAGTCTGCTACAGTGTAACTGCAAAGACAAATCTGAATCTATCTATTGAGAGAGGAATCATACTATGGCAGACGAGAAGAATTTAAATGACGAAGATCAGGAGATGACAGTTACCCTTACTCTGGACGACGATACAGAGATGGAGTGTGTGGTTTTGACCATTTTCCAGGCAGGAGAGCGTGATTACATTGCACTTCTTCCGGTAGAAGGCGCTGATTCTGATGAAGGAGAAGTATACCTGTACCGTTATGCCGAAACCGCTGAAGGAGAGCCATCCCTGGATAACATTGAGGATGATGATGAGTATGAGTTGGTAGCAGACGCCTTTGATGAGCTTTTGGATGAGCAGGAGTTTGACGAGCTTATCAGTGAAGAGAAGCTGGATGAAGCTTGAATGGAACTTTATAAATGATTCGGGAAGACCGGCGCTGTGCAGCGTCGGTTTTTTGCTGCCCGAAACAAAGGCTTTTTATGCCTGAAATCTCTGTGTGGATCAAATCCGGGCTGTGAAACTTGTGTGAAATGATGGAAATGTTCCTGTTTTTTTGCTAAAATAAAACCATCCAGAACCTACAAATTTTAAACCGGAAGGGATTGAGGAGGCAGCTTCATGGATACATTAAAAATATTAGTTGTAGATGACGAAGCCAGAATGCGGAAACTGGTGAAGGATTTCCTGACCAACAAAGGGTTTTCTGTCATAGAAGCAGAGGATGGTGAGAAAGCAGTCGACATTTTTTTTGTGCAAAAGGACATTTCCCTGGTGCTTCTGGATGTGATGATGCCTAAGATGGACGGCTGGGAGGTTTTAAAAACAATACGGAAATACTCTCAGGTTCCTGTTATTATGCTGACGGCTAGAAGCGAGGAAAGAGACGAGCTGCAGGGCTTCGCCTTGGGAGTTGACGAGTATATTTCCAAACCCTTCAGCCCAAAGATTTTAGTGGCCAGGGTAGAGGCAATTCTGCGCAGAACGAATATGACCTCCGGGGAGAGCCTAAACCTGGGCGGAATTTGTATTGATAAGGCAGCCCATCAGGTGACAGTTGACGGTAGGGAGATAGAGCTTAGCTATAAGGAATTTGAGCTTTTAAGTTATTTTGCAGAAAATCAGGGAATTGCTTTATCCAGAGAAAAGATACTGAACAATGTGTGGAACTATGACTATTTTGGAGATGCCCGAACCATTGATACCCATGTAAAAAAGCTTCGCAGCAAGCTGGGAGAGAAGGGAGATTTGATTAAGACGATATGGGGAATGGGCTATAAATTTGAGGTGAATGAATGAAATATTCCATCCGATATCGGTTTACCCTGATCTTTATTGGCCTGATGACATTGGTGCTTCTTGCGGTTCTGGCAGTGAATACATGGTATCTGGAGCCATTTTATGTTAATCAGAAGGTGAAGGTCATGGAACGTACCTACGACCTTATTGACGCTGCGGTTCTGGAGCAGATGAGCCGGGGAGGCAGTATTGTGGATTTGCTGGAAACAGCAATGGAAGCCCAGAGAAGATCAGATGCTGCCATGGAATGGGGCAAAACGAAAGGACAAAAGGATCAGGCCTCTGAATGGAGAGAGAATGAGGAGACGGAGGAGAATAAGGCCATGTCCATACTCCAAAAGATTCGTGGTCTGGGAGAGAGCAACAATGTGGCAATCGTTATGATTGATAGCAATACAGGCAAAGCCTTTTTGTCATCGGCCAGAGAGAGTGAGTGGCTGGCCTTAAAGGTACAGCGGTATGTGCTGGGACAGAATAAAAACGGTACTGAGACTGTGGCTGAGCATGAAAATTACACCATAGAAAAAACCTATGATCCCAGAAATAATAATTATAATTTGGAAAGCTGGGGTTTTTTTTCCGATAACAGCACTATGTTTATCGTATCCATTCCGCTGGCCAGTATCAGGGACAGCGTCCAGCTGTCCAATTTGTTTTTGACCTATGTAGGAATTACTGTTTTGATGATTGGAAGCGTCCTTATGTACGTAACCACCCGGAAGATTACCTCTCCCATAATGACTCTGTCGGCCCTATCGGAGAAAATGTCCAATTTAGACTTTGATGCCAAGTACGAAGGTGAGGCGAAGGATGAGGTAGGAGTTCTGGGCAGGAGTATGAACACCCTGTCCGATAAACTGAAGGAGACCATAGGGGAGCTAAAAACTGCCAACAATGAGCTTCAAAGAGACATAGAGGAAAAGATACGTGTTGATGAAGCAAGAAAAGATTTTATTGCAAATGTTTCTCACGAGTTAAAGACTCCCATTGCCTTAATTCAGGGGTATGCAGAGGGACTTACCGAAGGGATGGCTGAGGATGAGAACAGCAGGAATTATTACTGCGAGGTAATTATGGATGAGGCTAACAAGATGAATACCATGGTAAAGCAGCTTTTGAACCTGACAGCTCTGGAATTTGGCAATGATGTACCGGTTATAGAGCGCTTTGATATTACCAGCTTAATCCAGGGGATTCTTTCCTCTGCCGGTATTTTGCTTCAGCAGAAGGAGGCTAAGGTAATATTTAAGGAGAAGGAGCCTGTATGGGTCTGGGCAGATGAATTTAAAATAGAAGAAGTAATTACTAATTATCTTAACAATGCTATGAATCATCTGACCGGAACGAAGCAGATCGAAATCAATCTGGAGCAGGTAGCAGGAGAGGTGAAGGTGAGCGTATTCAATACAGGAGAGCACATTCCGGAGAAAGACATGGACAATCTATGGACAAAATTCTATAAAGTGGACAAAGCCAGAACCAGAGCTTACGGAGGAAGCGGCATCGGACTGTCGATTGTGAAAGCGATTATGGATTCTCATAATAAGGCCTGCGGTGTTGAAAATGTGGAAGGGGGAGTGAAATTCTGGTTTACTCTGGATAGCAGCATGTAAAGGAAGTCTTTTTTTGGGGGCTTTTATAAAATGAAAAAAATGTTGAAAAAAGTTAAAAAAGCTGTTGACAATTGTTAAATCATCTGATAATATATCTCTTGCGCTGCGGTAAGAACCAATGCGCAAGAGAAAAAATAAAAAAACGATTGACAAAGCGGAATGGTTGTGATAGGATAGAGGAGTTGCCGCT
>ERZ773217.344-NODE-344-length-44884-cov-21.706351_pt1 | contig 44884 bp, 43 predicted proteins | sample MGYA00580995_ERZ773217 | MGnify/ENA primary metagenome ERZ773217 (study PRJEB29015, sample SAMEA2737772) | human gut metagenome | biome: human gut; feature: human-associated habitat; material: faeces | place: China | collected 2012 ...
GCGGGGGATTTGTTATTTTCTCCCAAAATTAGTTTATTTTCTCCTTATATTAAGCTGTATCCGGCATAAAATAGGTGAAATACTAATTATAGGAAAGCATAACTCCCCTTGCGCAGCCACTTGGTTATGTTGTTGTTGCACCGGTCACCTGGGAGACCTGTGCATACACTGCGAGATACACCTCTAAGAAGGCAAACACCCAATCTCCGCAGTTTTTTGAGAGTTTTGGTATCGAACCGCCCTTTACTCTGATGTCCCGTAAACCAGGTATTGGACGTGATTTTTACGATGACCATCCGGATGTCTACCAGCATGAATTTATCAACGTGTCTACCAAAAATGGTGGAAAGAAGTTTCGTCCGCCGAAGTATTTTGATCGGCTCTTGGAGCAGGATGATCCTGAATTGTTTGTTCAGCTGAAAGAGCAGCGTAAAGAGCGTGCCAAGGAGACCCAGCAGGCTAAGGCCGCTAAGTCCACTATGTCTTTCATGCAGGCCCTTGAGGTCGCAGAGAGTAATAAATTGGCTTCGGTCAAAAAATTGAAAAGGGAGTTGTGATTATGGATCGTTGTATGAGTTATATTTCCCGTTCTGATTTGAAGATTTTGTTGGTAATTCTTGAGGATTTGTCTGCGGCTATTTTGGAAAATGCTTCTAAAGAGTTTGGCGAATATATGGAAGGGTTTTATCGTGGTAAGGCTGCCGGTTATAGACTTGCGGCAGAATTTTTGAAGGAGGAGTTATTCAATGGCGAGGAAGAAGATGCGTAAAGGTAAGGATGCCAAGGTATTTCGCCGGACTGCTTCGGCGTCCAAGAAGATTAATGTGGATCCTACGATTTATCGGGGAGGTATCAGGTTGTAATGGACCCGTCACCTTGTCGTACTATGCGGGCTTTTATGCGCCGCCTTGGTTTTCATTCGCCGTCCGTCAGAAGGTCCAAAGATGTTCCTGGTCAGTATGTTGTTACTGCTTATGATCCGGTAGAGCGTTACAATTTTTGTCGTTCCTACACCCTTGAGGAAATTAAGTGTATTACCCATGCAAGTAAAATTTTTTGGAGGTTTATCAAATGAAGTTTAACGTTTATGCAATGCGTGATCTCAAGTCTGGTTTCTTGACTCCTACTGTGGATCAGAATGATGCTATGGCCGCTCGGAATTTTGCATCTTCTATTCAGCGTTCTGAAGGTGTCCTTTTTACCCATAAGTCTGATTTCCAGCTTTATCGGATCGGTGAGTATGATACAGATCTTGGAGTGATCAACCCTGAAGATTTTCCCGCCTTGGTTGCCGATGGAAAGGATGTGTGATGTATGCAGTTCAAGACCCGTTATGATCCCCATGACCGGATCCACGCTGAATCCGGCTCCGGCGTCAAACAGCTCTATGCTCCCCGATTTGATGATGACGGCCACATGGAGTTGGTCGAAGCCGGTACAGAAGATCTCTACGGTTTCATCCAGAGCTACAAGGATTCGTGCGATATTAACGTGATTCTGGAGCGTTTTGCGGAAGGGGATGTCCATGCACTTAATCGCCGTCAGGCTATGTTTGCTGATTTCACTCAGTTTCCTAGTACTTATGCTGAGGCGTTGAATTCGATTGCTGCCGCTGAGGATTTCTTCAATGGCCTTCCTGTTGAGACCCGCGCTCAGTTCGGCCATTCGTTCAATCAGTTCCTGGCCGCCATGGATAAGCCCGACTTCCCGGATCGCATGGGCTGGAAGCCCGCAGATCCGAAGGATGAACAACAGCCCGCTGCACCAGCTCCGCAGGATCCGGTTGCTCCCCCTTCTGGTTCAGGCTCCGCCCAGCCGGCCCAGCCACCCTTGAACAACTAATTCGGAGGTGTTATAGTGAATCGCAATGTTGAAAGTCATTTTGCGCTCAATCCCACTCGTCTTGATCTTAACCGGTCTCGCTTTGACCGCTCATCCTCTGTTAAGCTGAGTTTTAACGTTGGTGACGTGGTTCCCTTCTACGTTGACGAGGTTCTTCCCGGCGACTCTTTCCAGATCCGTACTTCTAAGGTCGTTCGTATGCAGACGCTTCTAACCCCTCTGATGGATAATATTTATCTGGACACTTATTTCTTCTTTGTTCCGAACCGTCTTACCTGGGAACACTGGAAGCAGTTCAATGGCGAAAACACGGAATCTGCTTGGATCCCTCAGACTGAATATCAGGTCCCTCAGCTGACGGCCCCCGCTGCGGGGTGGTCTGTTGGTACGATTGCCGATTACATGGGTATTCCCACTGGCGTTGAGAATCTTTCTGTTAATGCGCTGCCATTTAGAGCTTATGCGCTCATCATGAATGAGTGGTTCAGAGATCAGAACTTGACGGATCCGCTCAATATTCCGGTTGACGACGCCACCGTGCAAGGCGTCAATACCGGAACTTATGTTTCTGATGTTGCTAAAGGTGGCCTTCCTTTTAAGGCCAGCAAGTATCACGATTATTTCACTAGCTGTCTTCCGGCTCCTCAGAAAGGCCCGGACGTGACGATTCAGACCGCCCAGCTTGGCAATGCTCCGGTTGTACCGATGAATAAGCCTGTTCCTAAGGATTTGCTTAATTATCCGTACAATGTTTATATTCCTAATGGTAATGCTGATTTTGAGGCTGGTTATCATGCTGGTTCTGTTCATAAGAATGCGTTCGGTGGTGCGTATTGGCTTGCGGATACTGGTAATGCGGATTTGGATCCGACCATTGATAATGGTGTTGCCGGTTACCCTGCTAATCTCTGGGCTCAGTTTGATAACACTGTCTCCGTTGCTACTATCAATGAGCTGAGAACTGCTTTTCAGATCCAGAAGCTTTATGAGCGTGATGCTCGTGGCGGTACTCGTTATATTGAGATCCTGAAATCTCATTTTGGCGTCACTTCTCCGGATGCTCGTCTCCAGCGGCCTGAGTATCTTGGTGGATCCCGTGTTCCCATCAATATCAATCAGGTTATACAGCAGAGTTCTACCGCCGAAGGCACTACTCCTCTTGGCGATACTGCTGCTTATTCTTTGACTACCGATGTTCATGGCGATTTCATGAAGTCTTTTGTGGAGCATGGTTTTGTTATTGGCGTCATGGTTGCCCGCTATGATCATACCTATCAGCAGGGTATTGAACGCTTCTGGAGCCGTAAGAGTCGCTTTGATTATTACTGGCCTGTCCTGGCGAACATTGGTGAACAGGCCGTGTTGAACAAGGAGATCTATGCCCAGGGTACTGCCCAGGATAATGAGGTCTTTGGTTATCAGGAAGCCTGGGCTGATTATCGGTACAAGCCGAATCGTGTTGCCGGTGAGATGCGTTCCACTTATGCTCAGTCTCTGGACGTTTGGCATCTTGGCGACGATTATTCTCAGCTTCCTAAGTTGTCTGATTCCTGGATCCGTGAGGATAAGGCTAACGTCAATCGTGTTATCGCTGTTTCGGATCAGAATGCTAATCAGCTATTTGCTGATATTTACATCCAGAACCGGACTACTCGGCCGATGCCGCTTTACTCCATTCCCGGTCTGATTGACCATCATTAACCATTTGCCTGACTTCGGGAAAATGGTCATTTAGCCCCCTGGGAGTTCCCAGGGGGCTTTAAGAAAGGAAGAGTGTATATGCCTAGCTCTGCACAAAAAGTTTCTCAGGACATTGGAGGCCGTTCTAATCCCAATTGGTCCTCTGGATCCTCTTCCGGTGGTTCTTCTGTCTCTGATATGTTTGATAAGTATGCTGCCATGGTTAAGACCAATGCCGCCGAAAACAATGCTTGGTCTGCCCAGCAAGCTCAAATTAACCGTGACTGGCAAGAGAAGATGTCCAATACTGCTCATCAGCGTGAGGTTGCTGATCTTAAGGCTGCTGGCCTTAACCCCGTTTTGTCTGCCAATGGCGGTCAAGGTGCCGCCACCACTTCCGGCGCCACTGCTTCTACGGATACGTCCGCCAACTCCGCCATTGCTGGGATCCTTGGATCTATTTTACAGTCTCAGGTTTCGCTAGAGAATCAGCGCTTGTCTGCGCAGACTAATCTCGCTGTCGCTGAAAAGTACAATGCTATGTCTAAGTACACCGCTGAGCTGAACAGTCAGACCCAGCTAAGCACCGCTAATATCTCCGCTGCCACCAGCCGTTGGATCGCCCAGCTCCAGGCCGAGACCAGTATCAGCAATACTCAGGCTCAGGTTGCTGCCAGCAAGATCAATGCGCAGATCGCCGCAGCTGCTCAGCGGTATGGTTACGAGCTGAACTCCTGGACGTCTCAGGAAGTCGCCAGGATTAACGGTGAGATCAATAAGGAGCTGAAAGATATGGGTATTAAATCGGAGTTTAACTTACAGGAGGATATGCAGGATTATCAAACCAGTGTTGATCCTCGGAAATGGGTTACTCAAAAGGTCACTGGTTTTATGGATGATCTTTTAAAGGATCTTGGAATTTCTCCTTCTCGTGGTTCTGGTTTTACCTCTGGTAAGGCTGCCGCCCGTGGCGGCGGTTTTAGTCGTTGATGCGCGTGGGCTTATTTCCCCCGCGCACTCGGGCCCATTACCTTCTTGATGTAATGGGCCCGAGTGACACCACACGGGCTATCAGAGGGCATTGACGTATGCACCGAAGATAGCTTATACTTTCGATAGAAAGGGAGTGTGGTTCATGTCTATAAAGAAGCTTGTCCTGGCTATTTTGATTGCTCTTCTTATTTGGCATTTTGGTCCATTATTGCTTATGCTTTTGGTTGCTGTGATTGTCTCTTTGCTTGGAGGTGGTTAATTGCCCTGTTATCATCCTCTTTTGGGCTATCCTGCTGGTGTGTCCCGTGAGACTGGTAAGATGCAGTATCATATTGTTCCAGCTTCCGATCCTCGTGTGATGGATCCTTACTGGAAGGATCAGTTGATCCAGATCCCTTGCGGTAAGTGTATCGGTTGCCGTCTTGAGTATTCCCGCCAATGGGCTAATCGTTGTATGTTGGAATTACAGTACCATGATTCGGCGTACTTTGTGACGCTCACTTACAACGAGGAGCACGTTCCCCGCACTGGCCTTCATGGTGAGATGTCCTTGAGGAAGCGTGATTTTCAGCTTTTTATGAAGAGGCTTCGGAAGAAGTATTCGGATGATCGAATCCGCTTTTACGCCGCTGGTGAGTATGGAACTACCACCCAGCGTCCACATTATCATGCGATTTTGTTTGGACTTCACCTGGATGATCTCCAGGTTTATAAGAGCAAGGATAGTTTTAAGTATTTTACTAGTCCTGGTTTACAAAGGGTTTGGAGCGTGGTAGAATCAAGCAAGGATAGCATAACGCCCCTTGCACCTCCGAAAACGTGCGAAAAACAGGAAAAAATCCGAAAAAACTGCCGCTTTTCCGCCCCAAAAATCACCTTGGTAGACCTCTGGTAGACCAGCCCCAAAAACGGACACAAAGAAAAAGCCCCCGGAAGCCTTGCGCCGCAAGGCTTCCGGGGGATGCGTCTGGTAGACATTTGGTAGACCGCGGTGGTCTACCAAACTCAGCAGGCGGTTTTCTCCTGTTTCGCCAGATGGCAGATGGCCCGGCGGTATCCCTCGAAGCCGAGACCGATAAACCGCTTTTCACAGGCCATGCTGGGATAGGAGATCTGGCGGAAGGGTTCCCGGGCGCTGACGTTTGAGAGGTGGACCTCCACAGCAGGCAGAGCAACGGCTTTCAGCGCGTCCAGAATGGCAACGCTGGTGTGGGTGTAGGCGGCGGGATTAATGACGATGCCGTCCATTTTGCCGTAAGCCTCCTGGATCTTCTCCACAATGGCCCCCTCATAGTTGGATTGGAACAGCTCCACCTCCACCCCAAATTCCGCCGCGGAGGCGCGGATGAAGTCCTCCAGCGCGGAAAAATCCTGCCGGCCATAGATGTCGGGCTCCCGGATCCCCAGCAGATTCAGATTGGGTCCGTTGATCACAAGTAATTTCATAGCGCAAGCCTCCTGATAATTTCTTCCGCCGTCTCCTCCGGCGTGCCCCGGTTTTCGACCGTCAGATCGGCCAATTCCTCATAGAGCGGGGCCCGTCTGCGGTACAGTTCTTCCGGCGGGATGGCCTGGGACACCGGCCGGCCGCTGGTGGGAAGCAGCTCCAGGTCCCGGCGGAGATAGATCACTGTGGAATTCTGACGCATGGGATCCCAGTTCTCACGGCGGGTGACTATGCCGCCGCCGCAGGCGATGACCTGTCCGGACTGCTTGGACAGCTGGCACAGAGCCCGGTGCTCCCGGATTCGGAAGCCCTCCTCCCCTTCTTTCTTGAAAAGGTCCGGGATGGAGCAGCCGGCCTCCGCTTCCACCTGATGGTCCACATCGGCCAGGGGGCGGCCCAGGCGGTCTGCCAGGAACTGTCCCACTGTGGTCTTGCCGCAGCCCGGCATCCCGATCAGCAGCAGATTCTGTGTCTGCCCCTCCACCTGCCGGGTGATCTCCTCCACCCGGCTGTCCGGGATCGTCCGGCCCAGGAAGCGCTCCGCCGCAGCCTTGGCCTGAGCCACCAGCATCCCAAGCCCATTGGAACACAACAGGCCCCGGCGCTCTGCATCCAGCAGAAGCTGGGTGCGGGCAGGGTTGTAGATCAGATCGAACACGCCTTCGCAGTCAGGGAACTGATCCAGCTCCACCGGAGACACCCCGGTGTTGGGGTACATTCCCACGGGAGTGGCGTTGACGATAAGCTGTGCGTCGGCGTGGCGGTCCAGATTTTCATAGTTGTCCGGGCCGCTGCGGGAGATACTCACCGTCTCCCGGGCGCCCAGGTCGGCCAGCACCGCATGGACGGTAAGGGAGGCTCCGCCGGACCCCAGCACCAGAACTTTTTTTCCGCGCACCTGGGCCCCGGCGGCCTGGAGCAGGTAGCGGAACCCGTCGTAGTCCGTGTTATCTCCGTAGAGAGTCCCGTCCGGGCGGCGGAGAAGGGTGTTGACGCTGCCAATTCGCCGGGCAGCGGGGGAGAGGGCATCACAGCAGGCCATCACCGTCTTTTTATAGGGGATGGTCACATTCAGCCCGCGGAACCGCCCCGCCCGGAGGAATGGCTCCACCTCCTCTGGGGGGAGCTCCACCAGCCGGTAGTCATAGCCGGCCAGCTGCCGGTGGATGGCGGGAGAAAAGCTGTGGCCCAGCCGCTCGCCCAGCAGGCCGAACTCCAGATCCTTCGGGCCCATCAGCAGATGACCTCCTGATAGGTCCCCAGATAGCGGCACTGCTCGCTCTCCTCCTCCAGATCCCGGAACAGCCGCTCCATCTCCGGGGCGTAGACAGAGCACTCCAGATCGAAGTAGAACATGAACTCAAACTCCCGGTCCGGGAGGGGGCGGCTCTCCAGCTTTTGCAGGTTGATGCCCAGGGCGTAGAACTTGGATAAAACGTGGTAAAGCGCTCCCGGCTTGTGTGGCAGGGTCATCATCAGAGAGGTTCGGTCGGCCCCGGGATAGATCTCCGGCTTTTGGGAGATACAGATGAAGCGGGTATAGTTGTTGTCCCGGTTCTGCACATTGGCGCGCAGCAGCTCCAGGCCGTAGGTCTTTCCGCAGAAGCGGGAGGAGAGGGCGGCCACGTCCCGCCGCTCCGACTGAGAGACCATGCGGGCGGCAACGGCGGTGTTGGGCACCACGGTCACCTTGACCCCCTTCAGCCCGCTCAGGAAGGCGGAGCACTGGTTGATGGCCTGCTCGTGGGAGAATACCTCTTTGATATCCGGCAGACCGGTCCCGGCCTTTGCCAGCAGGTTGTGGCTCACCTTCAGCCGGGCGGAACGGACAATAGAGAAGTTATGACGGGTCATCAAATCATAGGTCGCATTGACCGAACCGGCAGTGCTGTTTTCGATGGGCAGGATGCCGTACTGACACATCCCACTCTCCACCGCCTTGAACACATGGTCGAAGGTGTCAAAATAGAGGATGGTGGGGGATTTAAAGATACTATCGCAGGCGATCTGGGAATAAGCCCCCTCAATGCCCTGGCAGGCCACGGTGGCCCGCTGGGGAAAGAGGTCCGGCGTAGTACTCAGCGCGGTGCGGATGCCCTCATAGACCGGAGAGCCGGACCCTTCGCACTGCTTCTGGTAGGAGCGGCTGGCCGCCATGATGGAACGGAACACCGACTCCGTATAGTCGGCCAGATCCTCCCCGGCCAGACTGCCCACCTTGGCCAGCAGCGCCCGCTCCCGCCCCGCGTCCAGCGTGGGCAGGCCGTGCTCCTGCTTATAGGCGGCCACCTCACGGGAGACCGCCATCCGCTGCTTGAACAGCTCCACCAGCTTCTGGTCGATACCGTCGATCTGATCCCGCAGCTGCGTCAAATTCTGATCCATGTCAATTTCTCCTCCCTCGATTCAAGGCCGCGCACCCTGGGGCGCGCTCCATGCGATCTGGTCTGTATTCCGGTCCAGCAGTGCGTCCAGAAGGACCAGAGCGGCGGCGGCCTCCACCACGGGGACCGCCCGGGGCACGATACAGGGGTCGTGCCGTCCGGTGATCTGAAGGTCCGTCTCTGTCCCCGCGGACAGGCGGACGGTGTGCTGTTTTTGCGCGATGGATGGTGTGGGCTTGAAGGCCGCCCGAAACACCACCGGCATCCCGCTGGAGATCCCGCCCAGGATCCCGCCTGCGTGATTGCTGGCGGTGCGGATGGCCCCATCCTCCAGGATGAAGGGGTCGTTATGCGCAGAGCCCCGCATCCCGGCGGCCCCGAAGCCGGAGCCGAACTCCACGCCTTTCACCGCGGGGATGGCAAACAGGGCGGCGGCCAGATGGCTCTCCAGCCCCTGAAACATGGGGCTGCCCACCCCAGCGGGCAGGCCGGTGACCATGCACTCCACCACGCCGCCCACCGAGTCCCCGGCCTCCCGGGCCCGGAGGATCTCTGCCCGCATCCGCTCTCCGGCCTTTTCCTCCAGAACGGGGAAGGGGGCTTGCTGCACCGCCAGCAGGGTGTCCCGCGCCTCCCCGAGCGGAGAGAAGGGGCGGTCCTCCACCTGAGCGATGGAGCGGATATGGGCCGCCACGGTGATCCCCCGCCGGGCCAGCAGCTGGGCGCAGATCCCGCCGGCGATGCACAGGGGCGCGGTGAGCCGGCCGGAGAAATGGCCGCCCCCCCGCACATCCTGAAAACCGCCGTACTTGATATGGGCGGTGAAATCGGCATGAGCCGGGCGGGGCTTGTCCCGCAGCTCGTCGTAGTCCTTGGAGCGGGTGTTTGTGTTCTCGATGACGGCGGCCAGGGGTGCGCCGCAGGTCACCCCATCCACCAGCCCGCACAGGATCCGGGGGACGTCCCCTTCCTTTCGGGGGGTGGAGGTTGCGTCCCGGCCGGGCGCCCTGCGGCGGAGAAACGCCTGAAGCTGCGCCAGATCCACGGCCTCCCCGGCGGGAAGGCCGTCCACCGTCACCCCGATGGCCTCCGAGTGGGACTGGCCGAAGATGGAGATATGGATGTGCTTACCGAAGTATGAGGCCATGGAGCTCTCCTCCTAACGATTGAAAATGGGTCCAGAATTCCGGATAGGATTTTCTGACGCACTCCGCCCCCAGCAGCTTCACCGGAGCCTCCGCAGAGGCGGCGCAGACCGCCGCCATCATGGCAATGCGGTGGTCATTGGCGCAGTCCACAACGCCGCCTCCCGGCAGACGCTTCACCCCGTGGATGGTCAAGGAATCGGCGTACTCCGCCACCTGCCCCCCCATGGCCCGGAGGGCCCGGGTGACCGAGGCGAGGCGGTCGCTCTCCTTCGCCCGCAGGCGGGCTGCGTTGGTGAGGCGGGTGGTCCCGGTGCGCACAGCGGCCATGGCCGCCAGAGGGGGAGCCAGGTCGGGGCACTGGGACACGTCCAGCTCCACCTGGCCGGATCGGGCCAGCATACGGCTGTACGCAGCGATCTCACGGTCCCCCTGCCGGGAGGCTGGATCCATCCCCAGGATGTCTACCTGACCGCCCAGGTGGTTGGCGGCGTACCAGAAGGCGGCCTGGGACCAGTCGGCCTCAACAGCCAGGTCTCTGGCCTGGTACATCTGCCCGCTCGGGATGTGGAAGCCGTTCTCCCGGGGCTCTGCGACGACCCCGAACCTGTCCAGCACGTCCAGAGTCAGATCCACATAGCCCCGGGACTCCAGGGGAGCGGTGAGAAGCAGGTCGCTGTCTCCCTCCAGCAGGGGCAGGGCAAAGAGCAGCCCGGTGATAAACTGACTGGACACATCCCCCGGCAGGCGATACTCCCCCGGGTCCAGAGCCAGCCGGTCATAACCCCGTCCGCTGTCCAGGGTGAGCACGCCGTGCTCCATGCTCCAGCCGATCCCCTTCCCCCGGAACAGATCCTCGTATGGGGCAAGGGGGCGCTCCATGAGGCGGCCCCGTCCGGTGAAGGCGGCCTGTCCCTGTACCAGAAGGGCCACCGGGATGAGAAACCGCAGCGTGGAGCCGCTCTCCCCGCAGTCCAGGGTGGGGAAAGGTCCCGCCTGGGGGATGGAGTTCCCCAGGCCGTGGACCCGGAGTGTTCCAGGCCCCAGGTCCTCCACCAGAGCCCCCAGGGCAGACAGGCACCGGCGGGTGGCCTGGATGTCCTGTGAGTCCGCCAGATTGGAAATGGTGCTGATCCCGCCGCCGAGGGCGGCGGCGATGAGCGCCCGGTGGGCCTGGGACTTGCTGGACGGCGGGGTCACCTCCCCGGCCAGCTTGCTGGGATAGATGGTAAGATCCATATCGTTATCTCCCGCACATGGGTTCCAGCAGTTCCAAAAGCTGGTCCTTCTTCATGCGCCGCGGCACCGCCTGGCCCAGCCGCTCCAGCAGGATCAGCGTAATGGAATCCCCGGTGCGCTTCTTGTCCAGGCCCACTGCCTCCGTCATAGTCTCCCAGGGACAGGGGATGTCCTGAGGCAGGCCGAACTTGTTCAAAATGGAGCGGATCTGCTCCACCACCTCCGGCGGCGTGATCCCAAGTCCGACGCCCAGCTGGGCGACCCAGTGCATCCCGGCGGCCACCCCCTGTCCGTGGGTCCAGGTCTCATAGTGTCCCGCCAGCTCAAAGGCGTGGCCGATGGTGTGGCCGAAGTTCAGCGTCATCCGCAGGCCGGTGTCCCGCTCGTCCTGAAGCACTACCTGCCGCTTCAGATCGCAGCAGGTGCAGATCACCTGCTCAATGTGATCCATTACGCCGGCCCGGCTGCCGCAGCGGTCCAGCAGCTCAAAGAACTCCCGGTCCCGGATGCAGCCGTATTTGATCACCTCGGCCATGCCGTCGGAGAAGGCGCGGTCGCTGAGGGTGTTGAGACAGTCCGGATCGATCAGCACCCCCTTGGGCTGCCAAAAGGCCCCGGCCAGATTTTTTCCGGCCTGAAGGTCGATGGCCACCTTGCCCCCCACGGAGGAGTCCACCTGGGCCAGCAGAGTGGTGGGGATCTGGATGAAGTCCACCCCCCGGAGGAGGGTGGCAGCGGCAAAGCCCGCCAGGTCGCCCACCACGCCGCCGCCCAGGGCTGCCACCCCGTCAGTGCGTGTCATACCGAAGGCCATCATTTTTTCCCACAGCAGGACCAGCTGTTCCGGACACTTGGCCGCCTCTCCGGCGGGGACGGAGCAGCAGAGGACCTGAAAGCCCGCCCGCTTCAGGCTGTCCGCTGTCCGCTCCAGATACAGGGGCAGCACATTGCTGTCGGTCACCACCGCCAGCTTCCGGGCCCGGGGGAGCAGCGCCCGACAGCGCTCCCCCGCCTGATCCAGCAGGCCACGCTGGATCTCGATTTGATATTCCCGGCCCGGGAGGGCCACAGTCAGCGTCTTTTTCATTCCGCGTCCACCTTCTCCTTACAGATCCGTCCCTCAGCCAACAGGGTGCACAGCCGGTCCCCGTTGCCCTGCTCCAGGGCGTCCCGGTACTCGCCCAGATAGCCGATCATCCGGTCCAGCTCCTCCAGCAGATAATCCCGGTTCTCCAGGAACAGGTCGGTCCACATGGTCTCGTTCAGCCAGGCCACCCGGGTCAGATCCCGGTAGCTCCCGGCGGAGTATCCCTTGTGCATCTGGGCCCGGGGGCTTTTTACATAGGCGTTGGACAGGACATGGCACATCTGGGAGGTATACGCGATCATCGCGTCGTGGTGCTCCGCCGTGGTCACTGTCATATGGCTGAAGCCGGCGGGGGTGAGCAGCTTTTTCACCCGGTCCAGCAGCAGGATGTCGTCCCGCTCTCTGGGGATGACCACCATGGGCGCCCCCTGAAACAGGTCGGCCTTGCTGTTGGCAAAGCCGGAGTACTGGGTGCCCGCCATGGGGTGGCCGCCCACAAAGGTGAAGCCGTGCTTCTCCGCCAGGGCGAAGCCCACCCGGCAGACCTCCCGCTTCACGCCGCAGCAGTCCATGACCAGGGTGTCCTTGGAAATATAGGGGGCCATCTCCTTCAGATAGTCGATGGAGACTTGGGGATACAGTGCCACCAGAAGCAAGTCGCAGTCTCCGATCGTTTCCCGATCCAGATCTCCGGTCAGGGTGCCCTGGAGCTTGGCGTAATCCTGGACCACCCGGTTTCCGTCATAGCCGTATACCGCGGCTCCGCTCTTTTCATACGCCTTGGCCAGGGAACCACCGATCAGTCCCAGGCCCGCAATGCCGACCTTCATATCCAGCACCCCTCCTGTCAATCCTCAGCCAGAGCCGCCGCCTGCACCCGGCGGACCGCCTTAGCCACATCCTCAAACTGCTCCGGCCGCAGGGACTGGGCCCCGTCGCACAGGGCGTGGGGGGGATCGTTGTGTACCTCGATGATCAGGCCGTCCGCACCGCAGGCTGCTGCGGCCAGAGCCATAGGCTTGACATAGCGGGCCACGCCGGTGGCGTGGCTGGGGTCCACAATGACAGGCAGATGGGTCAGCTCATGGAGGACGGGGACTGCGGACAGGTCCAGGGTGTTGCGGGTGGCCGTCTCAAAGGTGCGGATCCCGCGCTCGCACAGGATGACGTTTTCGTTGCCGCTGGCCATGATGTACTCGGCGCTCATCAGCAGCTCCTTGATGGTGTTGGCCAGCCCACGCTTGAGGAGGATGGGTTTGCGGGTCTTGCCCAGTTCCTTGAGCAGCTCGAAATTCTGCATATTTCGGGCCCCCACCTGAATCACATCCACATCCTCGAAGAGGGGCAGGTGGTTGGCGTTCATGATTTCAGTGACGATGGGCAGGCCGGTCTCCCGCTTGGCCTCCAGCAGCAGCTCAATACCGTCCGCCTTCAGTCCCTGGAAGTCATAGGGGGAGGTGCGGGGCTTGAACGCGCCGCCCCGGAGCATGGTGGCTCCGGCGGCCTTGACGCTTTTGGCCACGGAGATGATCTGATCCTCGCTCTCCACGGAGCAGGGACCGGCGATGATGGCGAAATTCCCGTGTCCCACCTTGATCTTGTCCGCCCCGACCTCAATGACAGAGTCCAGAGGATGGAACTTCCGGTTTGCGCTCTTGAACGGCTCAGACACGCGTTTGACCCCCTCTACAATATCCAGCCCGCTGATCAGGTCCTCGTCCAGCTTGCTGGTGTCGCCGATCACACCGATGACCGTGGAAAAATCGCCAGTGGAGATGTGGGTGCGCAGGTTTTGGGACTCGATCCATTGGATCAGCTCCCGGATCCGCTCTTCCTTGGTATTCTGTTTGACAATGATGACCATATTACCATTCCTTTCTTTCCGCTGCAGATATGCAGGAATGAAAAAGGGCCCGCGGTGAAGTGTCATTCACCGCAGGCCCTTTGGATCCAGTCATCCCGCTTATACAGCAGAGGGGAGCCAATTATTTGCAGCAAAAAACACTTTTACTTGTTTCGCCCAAAAGCCGAAAAAGTAAAAGTAGCCATAAAAGAACGCTGCAAACCGCTTCATGTTGATATGGCTCCTTTCCTGAAAATTTCTGTTCGTTGGTCTTATGTTAGCACTGGAGTTCCCAACTGTCAATTCAAAATTTGCGGTATTACGCCGAAATATAAAGGTAAAATTCTGATAAAACCAGCAAAACACATAAAATTCTTTTTTGCTTTACACTTTTGAAGTAAAAAGCGGCAAACTACCCCCCATTCCGGGCACGCCCAGACGCCGCAGGGGGCCGGCATCGTTATAACAGGATCCTGAACGCGCGCAGAGGTCGCGAGAAGCACCCGGAAGGTCAATGGACACGCTGTGAAGATTTTCCTTTCAAGCCCCTGGACAGACCGGAGATGTGTTCCAAACTCGAAAGGACCGCAATGAAACGATTGACACAGTACTGCAAAACAGGTTACACTATCAGTACAACTGAATCAGGCAAACAGCCGGTGCCGACGCCCCGGGAGCTGGAGACAGATCCTGTGGGCGGAGGTTAAAAGGGAAACAGGTGCAAAACCTGTGCGATCTCGTCACTGTAAGCAGGGAGTATATCGCCAACGCAAGGTGCGGCCACTGATGAAAATTGGGAAGGCGGCGATATGTGAGGATCTGTGAGCCAGGAGACCTGCCGTCTGTGGGTACGGGAAGAGACTTCCAGATCACGAGGAATTGATTGTACTGATGCGGCCATCTGCTTCGGTGATCCTTTTGCCCTTTTTGAGAGGGAAAAGGATCTTGCTTTTCCTGTCCTTTTGCTGAAAACAGGTGTTTTACATACAAACAAATGTTCCAGTTTTACCATGTCGAGCAAAAAGGAGGAAAAATCATGAAAATCAAGAAACTGCTGTCCCTGCTGCTTTCCGCGGCGCTGCTGATGACCCCGCTGGCCGCCTGCGGCTCCGGGGCCCCTTCCGCTTCCGGAAGTGGGACCGAGTCCGGTGTCGGAAGCAGCGCGGCCCCGGATCTCTCCCAGGATACGGAGGAGGTGGACACCGGGGACGCCAGCCTGGACGACCCCCGCAATCAGGACCAGATCGGGGAGAAGGAGCTGCTGGTGGTCAGCTTCGGCACCAGCTACAACGACAGCCGCCGCCTGACCATCGGCGCCATTGAAACGGCCCTGGCGGAGGCCTTCCCGGACTGGTCGGTCCGCCGGGCCTTCACCAGCCAGATCATCATTGACCGGGTGCGGGAGCGGGACGGCGTGGAGATCGACAATGTCAAGGCGGCCCTGGACCGGGCGGTGGACAACGGCGTCAAAACGCTGGTGGTCCAGCCCACCCACCTGATGGACGGCCTGGAGTACACGGACCTGGTGGACGAGCTGGCCCAGTACACCGACGCCTTTGAGCATATCGCGGTAGGCGCGCCCCTGCTGACCAGTGATGGGGACTTCCAGGCGGTGGCCGACGCCATCACCCAGGCGACCGCCCAGTACGATGACGGCGACACCGCCATCTGCTTCATGGGCCACGGGACCGAGGCGGAGTCCAACCGCATTTACGGAGAGATGCAGCAGGTGCTAGAGGCGGCTGGGCACGACCGCTATTATGTGGGGACCGTGGAGGCGGAGCCCACGCTGGAGGATGTGCTGGCCGGGGTGAAGGACAGCGGGGCGCACAGAGTGGTGCTCCAGCCGCTGATGATCGTGGCCGGAGACCACGCCAACAACGACATGGCCGGCGACGAGGAGGGCTCCTGGAAGCGCGCCTTCCAGGATGCCGGCTATGAGGTTGAGTGTGTCCTGAAGGGGCTGGGGGAGCTGGAGGCCATCCAGCAGCTTTTTGCGGCCCACGCCCAGGCGGCCATGGATACTCTGGAAAGCTGAGGAAAAGAGGCAGGCGGGACCGGACCGGGGCGGCGCTCCGGGGCGGTCCCGCCCATTCCAAAGAGGAGAGAAAGGATGACTGAGATGAGAAAAAAGGGGATGGCTCTGCTGCTGAGCGCCTGGATGCTGCTCACTGCGGGGTGCAGTCAGGGGACACCCGCCGGAACATCCTCCGTTCCGCCGGAGAGCAGCCAGGTGGCCTCCGGCAGCGAGATGGCCGGTGTGACCGATGTGGTGGAGGATGGGATGGTCCCCGTCTCCGGGGACAGCCTGGAGAATGGGACTTATCCCGTTGCCGTGGACTCTAGTTCCTCTATGTTCCGTGTGGTCCACTGTGAACTGACCGTTTTGAACGGAGAGATGACGGCAGAAATGACCATGGGAGGCACTGGCTATCTCTGGGTCTTTCCCGGAACTGGCGAGGAAGCCGCTGCGGCGCCAGAGACAGACTGGATCTCCTACACCCAGCAGGCAGACGGAAGCCATGTCTTTACCGTACCGGTAGAGGCGCTGGATCAGGGACTCCCCTACGCAGCCTTCAGCAAGAAAAAGGAGAAGTGGTATGACCGGACTTTACTCTTCCGGGCAGACTCTCTTCCTTTGGATGCGTGGAAAGAGGACGCCGTGGCCACCCCGGACAGTCTGGGCCTGGAGGATGGCAGCTACTGGGTGGATGTGGCCCTGGAGGGGGGCTCCGGCCGGGCCGGGGTGGATTCTCCGGCAAAGCTGACCGTCCGGGATGGTCAGGCAGAGGCGGAACTGCTATGGAGCAGCGGGAACTATGACTACATGAAGGTGGATGGTGTACAGTATAACGCAGAGATGGTGGAGGGCCGCTCCTGTTTCGTGATCCCGGTGGTCTGCTTCGACCGCGCCCTGTCGGTTCAGGCAAATACCACCGCCATGAGCACCCCCCATGAAATTGAGTATACTCTGACATTTGATTCTAACTCTTTCAAGGAGGCGGAACGTTGAGCCCTATCCGACGGCTTGGTACAGTACTTCTCTCGGCGGCTTTGACTGCCCAGCTATTGACGGCTTGCGCTCCGGGAAACGCCGCCCCCGGCGGCGTGGAGGGCCCCCGCTGGGAGGATCTGGAGTATGACCGAAGTCTAGAACTGCAATATGCTCAGCAGTTCTCTGTTGATTACTATCAGGACGGATATTCCCTGGTAGAGATCCAGGAGGTCGGAACCTATCTGGTGGCCCCCCCAAAGGCAGCAGTGCCTTCTGGACTGGACGAGGGGATCACGGTGCTCCGGCAGCCCCTGGACCGAATCTATCTGGCGGCCACCTCAGCCATGGATCTATTCCGGGAACTGGATAGCCTGGCTGCCATCCGTCTGTCTGGAACAAAAGCCCAGGACTGGTATGTAGAAGAGGCCCGGGCGGCCATGGAGGCGGGCGAGATCCTGTATGCCGGGAAGTACAGCGCCCCGGACTACGAGCGGATCTATGCCGAGGGGTGCGACCTGGCGGTGGAGTCCACCATGATCTACCACACCCCGGAGGTAAAGGAGCAGCTGGAGGAGCTGGGCGTCCCGGTGCTGGTGGAGCGCTCCAGCTATGAGGGCCACCCCCTGGGGCGCATGGAGTGGCTGAAGCTGTATGGGGTCCTCTTAGGAAAGGAGGACCAGGCTCAGGAGCGCTTCCAGCAGACCCTGGACCGCCTGGCTCCCGTCCTGGACCAGGAGGGGACCGGAAAGACCGTGGCCTTCTTCTACATCACCTCCAACGGAGGGGTCAACGTACGCAAGCCGGGGGACTATATCTCCAAGCTGATCGGGATGGCCGGCGGGGAGTATGTGTTCCAGGACCTGGGCGGGGAGGAGAATGCCCTGTCCACCATGAACCTCCAGATGGAGGCGTTTTACGCCGGGGCGAAGGATGCGGACCTTCTGATCTATAACAGCGCCGTGGACGGCGGGCTGCGCACCCTGGACGAGCTGCTGGAGAAAAATGAGGTGCTGGCCGAGTTCCGGGCGGTACAGGAGGGGAACGTCTGGTGTACCGGGCAGGACCTGTTCCAGTCCTCCATGGGACTGGGGGACCTGCTGCTGGACATCCATACCGTCCTGACCCAGGAGGATCCGGAGCCGGAATCGCTGACCTATCTGTACCGCTTGACGAAGGAGGGATGACCCGTGGAGGAGCCCCGTGCCCGGCGCTGGTGCCTGGCCTTTCTGCTGCTGGCCCTGCTGCTGGCCGGCCTGTTTCTCTGGAGCCTGAACGCCGGCAGCCTCCCCCTGACGCCGTGCGAGGTGTGGGACATCCTGGTCCGGCGGGAGGGGGAGTACGCCGCCGTGATCTGGAAGCTCCGCCTGCCCCGGACCCTGGCCGCCGCCCTGCTGGGGGGCGCCCTGTCGGTGTCCGGCTTTCTCCTCCAGACCTTCTTTGCCAACCCCATCGCCAGCCCCTTTGTGCTGGGGATCTCCTCCGGGGCCAAGCTGACGGTTTCCCTGGCTATGGTGGGCCTGCTCTCCCGGGGGGTGGTGATGAGCTCCGGAGGGATGATCCTGGCCGCTTTCGCAGGGGCCATGCTGTCCATGGGCTTTGTGCTGCTCCTGTCCAAGTGGCTGCACCAGATGTCCCTGCTGGTGGTAAGCGGGGTGATGATCGGGTATCTCTGCTCCGCAGTCACCGAGTTTGTGGTCACCTTCGCCAGCGACGCCAACATCGTCAACCTGCACAACTGGTCCATGGGCAGCTTTTCCGGGGTGTCCTGGGCCAACCTGCGGGTGCTCCTGCCGGTCATCGGGGCGGCGCTGGTTGGAAGCTTCCTGCTGTCCAAGCCCATGGGGGCCTATCAGCTGGGGGAGGGCTGCGCCCGAAGCATGGGGGTGAACATCCGGGCCTTTCGGACGGCGCTGATCCTGCTGTCCAGCGTGCTGTCCGCCAGCGTGACCGCCTTTGCCGGCCCCATCTCCTTTGTGGGCATTGCGGTCCCTCACCTGGCAAAGGGGCTGTTTGGCACTGCGCAGCCCATCCTGATGATCCCGGCCTGTTTTCTGGGCGGGGCGGCCTTCTGCCTGTTCTGCGATGGACTGGCCCGGACAGTATTTGCCCCCACCGAGCTGAGCATCAGCGCGGTGACCGCCGTGCTGGGCGCGCCCATCGTGATCTGGATCATGCTGCGCCGGCGGCTCCGCCCCGGCGAATGAGAGGAGGAAACGCCCCGTGAGCGAGACGCTGCTGTCCGCCCGGGATCTGTCGGTGGGGTATCACGGACGCCCTCTGCTCCGGGAGATCTGTCTCCAGGTGCATCCGGGGGAGATCCTGACCCTCATCGGGCCAAACGGCGCGGGCAAATCCACGATTTTGAACAGCCTGATCGGGCAGCTGCGCCTGCTGGGCGGGCAAGTCAGCCTGCTGGGCCGGGACATCGTCCGGCTGAGCGAGCGGGAGATCGCCCGGAGCCTGTCGGTGATGATGACCGGCCGGGCACAGCCGGATCGGATGACCTGCTGGGAGGTGGCCGCCGCCGGCCGCTATCCCTATACCGGGCGGCTGGGGATCCTCGGCCCTGGGGACCGGGCGGCGGTGCGGGCGGCCCTGGAGCGGGTCCGCGCCCTGGAACTGCGGGACGCCCCCTTCGATCAGATCAGCGATGGCCAGCGGCAGCGGGTGCTGCTGGCCCGGGCCATCTGTCAGGAGCCGGAAGTCCTGGTCCTGGACGAGCCCACCTCCTTCCTGGACCTGCGCGGAAAGCTGGAGCTTCTGGACATTTTGAAGGAGCTGGTGCGGGAACGCCGGGTGGCCGTCGTCCTCTCCCTCCATGAGCTGGACCTGGCCCAGCGGATCTCCGACCGGATCCTGTGCGTCCGGGGCGAGGGGATCGACCGGTGCGGAACGCCGGAGGAGATCTTCTCCGGGGGCTATATCCGGCGGCTGTACGGCGTGGAGCGGGGCAGCTACTGCGAGTCCTTCGGCTGTCCGGAGCTGGAGCCCATTCGGGGCGCACCCCAGATCTTTGTCATCGGAGGAAACGGCACCGGGATCCCGGTCTACCGCAGGCTCCAGCGGCAGGGAGTGCCCTTTGCCGCCGGGATCCTGCCGGAAAACGACGTGGATCATCCGGTGGCCTCCGCCCTGGCTGTGGAGGTGATCGCCCAGCGGGCCTATCACCCCATCGGGGAGGATACCTTCCAGCGGGCCCTGTCCGTTTTGGAGAGGTGCAGTCAGGTGCTCTGCTGTCTGCGGGAGTTTGGCCCCCTCAATGAGGCCAACCGCCGCCTGGCCCAGGCCGGCGGGGACCGGACCGTCTATCTGGATGACCAACCGAAGCCCAAACCTGATTTTTGTCAATAAGACGCCCGGCCTGCCGTAAAAGCGGCAGGCCGGGCGTCTGTTTATGATGGCTCAATATGATTTCAAGGTGTCCGATTCTCCCTGCCGGAGGGCCAGCAGCGCCTCTGGAGTATCCGCATCAGCCAGCTCCAGAGGGTCCTCTGCCGGGAGAAGGATACAGCGGTCCCAGTGGCGGCGCAGCACCACCCGTCCCCCCTGATCGCCGGTGAGGGCCTCCAGTTCCGGCAGCAGGGCGGCGGAGAACAGGACCGGGTTGCCCGGCTGACCCTCCCAGCAGGCCGCCGCTGTGAGGACCCCCGGTCGGGCGGCGTCCAGCAGCCGGGCCGCCGTCCCGCTCCCCAGGCGGGGCTGGTCGGCTGCCGCAAACAGGAGAAAATCCTCCGCAGGGATCGGGGCCAGGGCGGAAAGCCCCGCCCGGATGGTGAAGGACAGGCCCCGGGCGCTGTCCGGGCTGTCCACTGCCCGGGCCCCCGCCGCCGCGGCGGCCTCAAGGATGGGAGCGTAGCGGGATACGACGGTCAGATCGCAGTCCTTCCGGCCCTGGACCAGAGCGGCCAGGGTGTCCAGGCCGTGGCGGAAGAGGGGCTTCTCCTCCAGCGGGCACAGCAGCTTGTTGCTTCCAAATCGGCTGCTGCTCCCCGCCGCCAGATAGAGGATATGCTTATTCATCCCGGCCCAGCAGGACCTTCTCCGGAGTGATGGGGAGATTCCGGTGCCACGTCCCAGTGGCCCGGAAGATGGCCTGTGCCAAAGCGGGCGCCGGGGTATTGATGACGATCTCGCCGATGGACTTGGCCCCAAAGGGGCCGCTCTGTTCATAGCTGGATTCAAACTCCACCCGAAGATGTCCCATATCCAGCCGGGTGGGGAGCTTATACTGCATCAGGGAGTCCTCCAGGATGCGCCCCTCCGGGGTATAGGTCACATCCTCGAACAGGGCCATGCCAATGCCCTGGACAATGCCGCCCTCGGTCTGCACCCGGGCCAGATTGGGGTTGATGGGGGTGCCGCAGTCCACCACGGCGGTGTAGTCCAGCACCTGGACGGAGCCGGTCTCCCGGTCCACCTCCACCTCGGCCATACCCACCATGAAGGGGGGCGGGGAGATGGGCGAGGTGTGGGAGCAGGTGGCCTGAACAGCGGTGCCGTTGCCGCACATGGACTTGGTGGCGATGTCGGCCAGGGAGACCTGGGCGGAGCCGTCCAGGCGGCGCACCGTCTTCCGGGCGTACTCCACCTCCTCCCGGGGGCAGTTCAGCAGCTCCGCCCCCACCTGGCACAGGCGGTCCTTCAGCTCCTCACAGGCCTTTTCCACCGCCTTCCCGGTGACATAGGTGGTGCTGGAGGCATAGGAGCCGGAGTCGTAGGGGGAGGCGTCAGAGTCTGCGCCAAAGACGGCCACGTCGTCCAGACTACACTCCATGCACTCGGCGGCCATCTGGGCCAGAATGGTGTCGCAGCCGGTACCCATATCGGCCGCGCCGATGGAGAGGTTGAAGAAGCCCTCGTCACTGAGCTTGATGGTGGCGGAGCCCACATCCACGCCGGAGATGCCGGAGCCCTGCATAGCCATGGCTACTCCGGCAGCCCGCACCTTTCCGTTGCCCATATCCCGAACAGGGAACTTCTCCTCCCAGTGGAAGAGCTCCTTGCACCGGGTCATGCACCGGTCCAGGGCACAGGCGTCCGCCCGCTCGTTGTAATAGGCGGGCATGACCTGCCCCTCCCGGACCATGTTTTTCTCCCGAAGAACCACCGGATCCATGCCCAGGCGGTCCGCCAGCTCATTCACCGCCGTCTCCACGGCGAAGATGCCCTGGGTGGCGCCGTAGCCCCGGTAGGCCCCGGCGGACTGGTGGTTGGTGTAAACCACATCATAGGCGAAGCGGAATGCCTCCAGGCTGTGGGTGTACAGGGGAATGGACTTGTGGCCCGACAGGCCCACCGTGGTGGGGCCGTGCTCTCCGTAGGCCCCGGTGTTGGACAGGGTGTACACATCCAGGGCCCGGATGGTGCCGTCGTTGGAGGCGCCTAGGCGCACCCGGACCTCCATCTCATGCCGGGGGGTTCCGGCGGTCTGGCACTCCTGACGGGTGTAGATCATCTTGGCGGGGCGGCCGGTCTTCCAAGTGACCAAAGCAGGATAGACCTCAGCCACCACCGTCTGTTTGGCGCCGAAGCCTCCACCAATGCGGAACTTTTCCACATGGACCTTGGATTTTGGGATGTCCAGGGCGTTGGCCAGGATCCGCCGGACGTGAAAGACGATCTGGGTGGAGCTGACAACATGGAGGCGGCCATAGGGGTCGATCTCTGTATAGGTGCGGAAGGTCTCCATCATGGCCTGCTGGCAGGCCTTGGTGTGGTAGACTCCCTCCACCACCTGGTCGCAGCCGGCCAGGATCCGGTCCACATCCCCGTCCTGACAGGTCTCGCTGGCACACAGGTTCCGGCGGTTGTCCGCCCCCACAGGGCACAGGGACCGCCAGCTCTCCTCCGGGTGGACCAGGATCAGGTTGTCCTTGGCGGTGTGGAAGTCCAGCACCGGCTCCAGGACCTGATACCGGACCCGGATGCGCTTCAGCGCCCGGTCCACCGCCGCCTCGTTCTCCCCGGCCACGATGGCCACCGCGTCTCCCACAAAGCGGACCCGCCGGTCCAGGATGAGCCGGTCATAGGGGGAGGGCTCCGGATAGGTCTGTCCCGCCATGGTGAACCGCTTCTGTGGCACATCCCTGTAGGTGAAGATGGCGGCAACGCCGGGGATCTGCTCGGCGTTCTCCGTATCGATCTCCTCAATGAGGGCGTGGGCGTGGGGGCTGCGCAGCACTTTGACCACCAGGCAGTCCTTCGGGGTCAGGTCGTCCAGATAGGCGGGCTTGCCCAACAAGAGGGCCATTGCGTCCTTTTTCCGCACCGGCTTGCCCACGGTGCTCCAATCCTGCTGTGCCATCACTGCGCCTCCTCTGCTCTTTTATGGTTCAGATAGGCCCGGATGCCCCGGAGCTGCCCCTCATAGCCGGAGCACCGGCACAGGTTGCCCGCCAGATAGGCCCGGATCTGGTCGTCGGTGGGATCTGGATACTCCCGGAGCAGGGCGATGGTGTTCATCACGAAGCCGGGGTTGCAGAAGCCGCACTGCTCCGCCCCCTGGTCGGCAATGAAGGTGACAAAGCCGCCCGCCTCCTCCTGAAGGCCCTCCAGGGTCTGGACGCAGCGGCCGTCCACCCGGGCGGCCAGCAGGCTGCAGGACAGCACGGGGGTCCCGTCCAGCAGGACGGTACACAGGCCGCAGTTGGCGGTCTCGCACCCCCGCTTGACGCTGAGGCAGCCGTGGGCCCGCAGAAAGTCCAGCAGCAGGGTGTCGGCCCGGACCTCGGCGTCCAGGGGCTTTCCGTTCAAATTCAGATGGATCTCCATATCAGCGCGCCTCCTCCAGCTTCAGCAGGCCCCGGCGCACCAGGGCCTGGCAGATCTTTGTCCGGTACTCCGCCCCGGCACGCAGGTTGTCCCCCATGGGGACCCGGCGGGACAGATCCTCCCCCATGGCCAGGGCGCTGTCCCGGGTGATCCTGCCAGACAGCAGCCCCTTCTCATCCAGATAGACCCTGGCCCGCCCCGGCCGGGCCCCGATGGCGAAGCGGAACGCGCCCTCCCGGCGGGCGATGGCGCAGGTGAGGACGGGAAAGTCTGTGGCGCTGTTCCGCTGGGACAGATAGACCGTCCCCTCCGCTCCCTTGGGAACGATGACCCGGACCAGGATGTCCCGGAAGGGCGGACGGGCGCAGAACTCCTCCAGGCTCAGTTCCCCCGCCCCCTGGAGCACCACCCGGGCGTCCAGGGCCAGCAGCAGGGTGAGCACGTCGGAGAAGCCGAAGCGGCCAAAGACGCTGCCCCCCACGGTGGCGCAGTTGCGGAACTGCACCCCCACGATGTGCTCCACGCTGCGGGCGAAGGCCCCCCGGGTCATGGCATTGAGCCCCTCGTGGGTCTCCAGGGCGCGCAGGGGGACCATGGCCCCCAGCTCGAAGGCGCGCTCCGTCTCGGTGATCCGGTCCAGCCCCAGGCCGCACAGGTCGATGGCGGTCCCCACCTTCCGATCCTGCATTTTCAGCCAGAGCATCCCGCCCAGCACCACATGATTTCGTTTTTGACACAGCTCATAGGCCTGTTCCAGGCTTTCGGCCCTCACATACTGGTCGATGGTCAGCAAAGCTGCTCTCCTCCTGTCTGGTTGGCCCAACAGCCAACATGATCTGATTGAAATTATAACATCGATTTGTCTGCTTGACAATGAAAGGCACGCCCTTTTGGAAGGGCGCGCCCGAGTGTACCACAAAAGTAGTATGCCGCTTTTTCGGCCAACTTCCCACAGCGTCAGTCCGGCAGGCAGTAGAACCGACCGCTCTCGTCCCGGCGGACCTGAATGGTGGGGTACAGTTGTCTCAGAACAGCCTGAAGGGCCTCCGCTCCCATCCCCTCTGTGGCGACGTTATCCACCAGCCGTCCCCCAGCCAACAAAAGCAGCCGGCGGCACCAGCGCAGGGCCAGGGCCGGGTCGTGGAGGACGATCAGGGCGGTCCGCTCCCCGGTCTCCACCAGCTCCCGCACCCTGCGGAACAGCAGGCCGGTGTTTTCAAAGTCCAGGGCGCTGTTGGGCTCGTCCAGCAGCAGGATGGGGGCGTCCTGGACGGCCAGACGGGCCAGGTGGACCAGCTGGCGCTGCCCCTCGCTGAGCTGGGCGCAGTCCCGGCCCAGAAGCTCCGTCACGCCGAAGCGCTCCGCCGCTGCCCGGACCATGGCCCGGTCTGCCGGCCCGGGTCCGGAGAGCGGCCCCAGCCAGGGGGTGCGGCCCATGGCGATGACCTCCTCCGCCCGCAGGCCGGGGAGCAGCTGGCTGTGCTGGGACAGCAGGGCGATGCTCCTGGCCCGCCTCCGAGCGGACCAGTCCAGACAGTCCTCCCCCGCCGCCCACACCGTGCCGGACAGGATCCGCGCCCCCCCGGTGAGGCTCCGAAGCAGGGTGGTCTTGCCGCAGCCGTTGCGGCCCAGTACCGCGGTGATCTCGCCCGGACGGAGGGCAAAGGAGATCTCGCGGATCACCGGCCGGCGGTAGCCGGCAGTGAGGTCCTGTACCTCCAGCAGCGCGCTCATAGGCTCTCCTCCCTTCCCCGAAGAAGCAGTGCGGTGAGCACCGGGGCCCCGAACAGCACGGTCCAGATGCTCAGCGGGAGCTCCGTCCCCTGGGAGAACCCCCGGGCCAGCAGGTCGGCGGCCAGCAGAATGGCTCCCCCCATCAGGGCGCACAGCGGAAGATAGGGGCCGCCCCGCCGCCCCAGCAGCAGAAAGGCGATGTGGGGGGCGATCAGGCCCAGAAAAGCGATCACCCCGGCCACGGAGGCCACCGCCGCCACCATCAGGGTGGTCAGTCCCAGCAGCAGCCCCCGCCACCGCCGGGGCTCCAGCCCCAGGGCGCGGGCCCCCTCCTCCCCGAGGGAGAGGGTGAGGGCCTGCCGGCGGAACAGCAGGAGCAGAGCCAGTGGGATCAGGATGGCAGACGCAGCCCCCCGGAGCTTGTCTCCGGTCATGGCGGACAGGCTGCCCATGGTCCAAAACTCGATGGCGGCCAGTTCCCCCTCCGGGTCGGCGATGGTCTTGAGCACCATCAGGCCCGCGTCCGCCGCCGAGGAGACGATGACCCCCGCCAGGATATAGGCCCCGGTGCGTTCCATCCCGGCCCACCGGACCAGGGCCAGCACCAGCAGCAGGGACAGGCTGCCCATGATAAAGGCGCCCCCCATGATCTGAAGGGAGGTCCCCGCCCCCAGCACGATGGCCCAGGCCGCGCCGAAGGAGGCCCCGGAGGCCACCCCGGTCAGGTCGGGGGAGGCCAGGGGGTTGCGGAACACGGTCTGATAGACGCCGCCGGCCATGCCCAGCGCCCAGCCCGCCAGCAGCCCCATCCCCACCCGGGGCAGGCGGAGATTCCACAGCACATGGGCGGGAGTCGTGCCCGCCAGCCCGCCGGAGAGGATGTCCAGGATCTGCCCGGTGGAGAGGGGGTAGCTGCCCACCCGGACAGACAGGAGCGCCAGGACCGCTGTCAGCAGGATGGCCGCCCCCAGGGCGAGCCGTTCCCGTCCCTTCTCTCTCACCGGTCCTCCCCCCTCTCCGCAGCGTCTGGTCCGTTCTTACTTGGTGATGAGCGCCGGGTCGATCTCAAATCCGTAGAAGGTCTTGTAAAAGTCCTGGACGTCGGCAGTAAAGGTGTCGAAGGGATAGGCGTCCCCGTGGAGAACGCTGGTCATCCAAAGGGTGCCCAGGATGCCGGAGGGAATGGGGGAGTCCCACTCCTCAATGCCGCTTGGCATCTCATAGACCGCACCGGACTGGACGGCGGGCACCGCGGCCAGTTGGGGATCGCCTAGGATGTCCTGGGCGGTATAGTCTGCGCCGGCGGGGATCAGGATGACCTGCGGGGCCATAGCCAGAATGGACTCATAGGAGACCTCGGTCCAATAGCCCCCCGTCAGATCGGCGGCGGCGTTCACCCCTCCGGCGGTCTCGATGAGGCTGCTCTGGTACATATCGCCGGGGGCGGCGGTGAGGTAGGAGGAGTTGCCGCCCATGTAGACCGTGGGCCGCTCCAGGCCGTCCACCAGCTGGGCTACCCGGGCCAGTTGCTCCTCATAGTAGTCCGTCAGAGCCTGGGCCCGGGCCTCCACGCCGCAGGCCTGTCCCAGCAGCTCCAGCATTCCGGTGAGTGCCTCGTGGGATTCGGGGTTGACCACCAGGACAGGGATGCCCAGCTCCTCCAGGGGAGCGGCGTAGTCCATCAGCTTCTTGGGCATCACCACCAGGTCGGGCTCCAGGGCCGCCACCGCCTCCAGGTCCAGCTCCTTCATGGTGCCCACCTGCTCCTTCTCCAGCAGGTCCGGGGTGGCCATGGCGTAAATGGGGCGGGTATCCGCCTTTTTCTCCAGGCCCACCACCCGGTCGGAGATCCCCAGGGCCATGGTGGCATAGGTGGTCACATAGTAGCAGCTGACCAGAGTGTCCGCCGGGGCGTCCAGCTCCACCTGACGGCCTGCCTGGTCGGTAAGGGTGATGGCGGAGGCGGGGGCGCTCTGACTGGCAGAGGCGCTGCCCGCGGAGGAGGAGCCGCCCGCCCCGCCGCAGGCGGTGAGGGAGAGGGTCAGGGCGGCCGCCAGGATCAGGGCGGCCCACCGTGTGAGTTTGTTGTGTTTCATGGTAAAAACCTCATTTCTGTCAGAAAGATCGGCGGATCGGGCCGCCGTTCCGGCGGATATTTTATCATGCTGGCCGCTCTTTGTCAAAACCGGAGCGGCCGAGAGATGTCTTTAGGATAACTTAAGAAATTCCTAAGAGAACCTTTCGGGTATTTTTCAAAACTGTATGCTATGATGTCATACAGTTCAGCCCGGGCGGACCACGCCCGGCGAAAGGAGGAGTTCCAACATGGCGGAGCTGCTGTGTGTAAAGGATCTGACGAAGGTATATGGAAAGCGGGGGGCGGTCACCCGCGCCCTGGACGGCGTGGACCTGTCCCTGGAGGCGGGGGAGTATGTGGGGATCATGGGGGCCTCCGGCTCCGGCAAGACCACCCTGCTCAACTGCATCTCCACCATCGACCGGCCCACCTCCGGTTCCATCCAGGTGGATGGGGAGGAGCTGACCGGCCTGCGGGGCAGGGCCCTCACCCGCTTCCGCCGGGAGCGGCTGGGCTTCATCTTCCAGGACTGCAATCTGCTGGACACCCTTACCGCCTTTGAAAACATTGCCCTGTCCCTGTCCATCCTCCGCACCCCGGCCGCCCAGATCCGGGACCGGGTGGAGGAGACGGCGGAGCTGCTGGGCATCGGGGACTGTCTGGACAAGTATCCCTATCAGATGTCCGGCGGACAGCAGCAGCGCTGCGCCGCCGCCCGGGCCATCGTCACCCGGCCCGCCCTGGTGCTGGCCGACGAGCCCACCGGGGCCCTGGACTCCAAATCCTCCAGGCTGCTGCTGGAGCGGCTGGAGGTGCTCAACCGGGAGCGGGGGGCCACCATTCTGATGGTCACCCACGACGCCTTCACCGCCAGCTGCTGCCGCCGGGTGGTATTCCTCCGGGACGGAAAGATCTTCGCGCAGCTGGAGCGGGACGGCGGGGACCGCCGGGCCTTTTTCCAGCAGATCATCCGGGTGGTCACCCAGCTGGGAGGAGAGATGGAAGATGTTCTGTAAGCTGGCCCTGCGCAACGTCCGCCGCTCCTTTCGGGACTACGGCGTGTATCTGCTTACCCTCACCTTCGGCGTGTGCCTGTTCTATACCTTCAGCTCTCTGGATGGACAGGGGGCGATGATCTACCTGACCCAGAGCCAAAATCCCATGGCCCAGGTCATCCAGTCCTGCATCGACGTCTTTTCCGTCTTTGTGGCGGTGGTTCTGGCCTGTCTGATCCTGTACGCCGACCGGTTCCTCATGCGCCGGCGGAAGCGGGAGCTGGGCACCTATCTGCTTCTTGGCCTGAGCCAGGGGCAGGTATCCCTTCTGCTGGTGCTGGAGACGGGGCTGATCGGCGCGGCCTCCCTGGCCCTGGGCCTGCTGCTGGGACTGGCGGCCTCTCAGGGCCTGTCCGCCCTCACCTTGTCCATGTTCTCCCTTCGGATGGACGCCTTCGGGCTGGCCCTCTCCCCCCGGGCGGCGGGGCGCACTGTGCTCTACTTCGGCCTGATTTTCCTGTTGGTCATGGGCTTCAGCGGCATCCAGATCTCCAGAGCCAAGCTGCTGGATCTGATGCAGGGAGGACGGAAAAATGAGGAGCTTCGCCCCCGCCCCCTCCGGACCTCTGTGCTCCAGCTGGTCCTGGGCGGGGTGTGCCTGGCGGCGGCCTACGCCATTCTGCTCACCTTCGGGATGGCCTTCGCCGTGGTGCTCCCCTTCCTGTGCATCCCTATGCTGACTCTGGGGACAGTGGGCACCCTGCTGGTCTTTCGCTCCCTGTCCGGCTTTGTGCTGCGGCTGGCCCGGAGCTACCCCGGCTTCTACTACCGGGACCTGCATCTCTTTACCCTGCGCCAGTGGATCAGCCGGGTCCACTCTACTTACCTGTCCCAGACCGTGATCTGCATCCTCCTGCTCCTGGCTATGGGCATCACCGCCAGCTCCATCGGCCTCAACCGCACCATCGAGGCCGCCGCCGACGGGCAGGCCCCCTTTGACATCACCGTCCAGAACCAGAACGCCGACCACCTGGGTTGCGTGGACTTTGATGCCCTGCTGACCGCCCACGGCATGGAGTCTGACGCCCTGGCCTGGCGGCAGGACACCCCGATCTATTACAACGATCCCGCGGTCACTGGGATAGAAGACGCCTCCGCGGCCATCCGCCTGTCCGACTGCAATGGTCTGCTGGCGCGGCAGGGCGCGCCGGCCTACCCCGGCCCCCTGCCCGGCCTTCTGGCGGAGGGAAGCGCGCCCCTGGCCACCGGAAACCTGGGGCTGACCTGCGTGGTCATCCCGGACGAGATGGCGGAGAAGCTGTCCCTCCGGCGTCAGGTGTGGTCCGCCGACTACGCCGGGGACCCGGAGGAGACTGAGAAACAGGTCCAGGCCGCCCTGGCGGAGTATCAGGAGACCACCGCCTACCTGCGGGTGGAGAGCCGCCTGTCCCTCTATCAGGAGATCATGGGAAACAAGCTCCTGGCCCTGTTTCTGGGGTTGTATCTGGGCCTCACCTTCCTGCTGGCCGCCGCCGCGGTTCTGGCCCTCCAGCAGCTGAGCCAGGCCGCCGACAACGCCGCACGGTACGCCGTCCTGCGCCGCCTGGGCGCGGAGGAGGGGATGCTCTCCCGCTCTGCGGTGCAGCAGGTGGCCCTGGCCTTCCTGCTCCCGCTGGCCCTGGCCCTGCTCCACACTGTGGTGGGCATGAAGGCGGCCAACGACCTGATCTCCACGGCGGCCAAGGTGGACACGGTCCACAGCGCCCTGGTCACCGGCGGAGTTCTGCTGGCGGTGTATGGGGGGTACTTTCTGGCGACCGCACTGGCCTGCCGCCGCCTGGCTCTGGAAGGCGGCGGCGCACCTGGCGGATGCGGGTGAGCGGGGACCGCGCCGACGTACAGAACGCAGAAAACAGGCTGGCCCCGGTTGGGGCCAGCCTGTTTGAGATGCCGATGGGATCAGTTCCAGTATTCGGTCTTGCCCTTGAGGCCCACAGTCTCGGCCTTGAACACCGGGTTGCGGCCGGTGTTCTTCTGCGCAGTGTAATCCTTCAGAGCCAGCAGGGCGGGGCGGCTGAGGAGGATGATGACCGGCAGGTTGATCAGGGCCATCACGCCCATGAGCACATCGGCCAGGTTCCACACGGTGCCGATCTGCATCCCGGCGCCGATGAAGATCAGGAGCATGGCATCGATGCGGAAGAGGACCATGAACTCCTTGGCGGGGACCTTCTTGACGATGTAATTCAGGCAGTTGTCCACATAGTAGAGGTTGCCGATGAGGGTGGTGAAGGCGAAGAGCACCATCGCCACCGTAATGAACATGGGGCCGATGGGACCGAACACCGCGCTCAGGGCCGCCTGGACATAGGGGGCGCCCTCCAGCGCCGCGTCGGGCTCCACGCCGGAGCACAGCAGCATGAAGGCGGTGGCGGTGCAGATGAGCAGGGTGTCGATGAACACGGAGAGCATCTGGACCAGGCCCTGCTTCACCGGGTGGCTGACATTGGCGGAGGCGGCCGCGTTGGGGGCAGAGCCCACGCCGGCCTCGTTGGAGTAGAGGCCGCGCTTGATGCCGTACATCAGGCAGGAGCCGGCCAGGCCGCCGAAGATGGCCTGGAAGTCAAAGGCCTCGGAGAAGATGCGGCCCAGCACCTGGGGCAGCAGGCCGAAGTTCATCACAATGACGATCAGAGAGACCAGCACATACAGGCCGCCCATGAAGGGGACCAGGGTGGAGGTGACCTTCACGATGCGCTTGCCGCCGCCCATGACGCAGTAGCCCACCAGCAGGGCCAGGATGGCGCCGATGACCCAGGGGGTGGTCTCCGGGTCATAGAAGCTGTATCCGGAGAAGGTGGACTGGAGATTGTAGGAGGCCAGCATATTGAAGCCGCCGGCGTAGGTCAGGATCAGGGAGAAGGCGAAGATGATCGCCAGGGGGCGGCTGTGAAGGGCGGCCTCGATATAATAGGAGGGGCCGCCGTAGCTCTCACCCGTCTCCGGGTCGCGGCGCTTGTAGATCTGGGCCAGGGTGGACTCCACGAAGGCGGAGGCGCCGCCGATGATGGCGATGACCCACATCCAGAACACCGCGCCGAAGCCGCCGGCACAGATGGCGGTGGAGATGCCGATGATGTTGCCCGTGCCCACCCGGGACGCGGTGGATACCATCAGCGCCTGGAAGGAAGAGGTCGCCCCGGCCTTCTCCGGTTTTTCTCCCACCACACGGATGGATTCCAGGAACATACGGAACTGGACGAAGCGGGTCCGGAAGGTGAAGTACAGACCCGTAGCCAGCAGCAGGATGATGAGCACATAGCTGTACATCACAGTGCTGATGTCGCCGATCAATTTGTCGATCACAATACACACACTCACTTTCTTTGATAAATTTGTCTCTCTCCTGTGGACGTTTCCACGGCGGACTGGGCAGGCCGCGGGAGGTCGTTCAGCACTATTATACAGGAGGCAGGTCTCTTTGAACAGGGCTTTGGATGGTTTTTGTAAAAAATGTACAAATTCCATCCGCCCAATGGACCGCGCAGTCCGCCTGGGGCAGCTTCTCCCAGGAAAACAGAGGAATCAGCTCAGCGGGGGAGATGGGGGCGTACTCCGGGATCAATCCGGCCAGCAGGGCCAGCTGCCCCACCAGCTCCTGGGCGGAGTAACAGCTCTGGAGCGCTCCCAGCTCCTGGTCCCGGTCCCGTTTGGCCAGGCGGCGGCCATCGGGGGCCAGGAGCAGGGGCACATGGCCGTACTCCGGGTGGGGCAGGCCCAGCCGCTCCTGGAGCCACAGCTGCCGCGGGGTGGAGTCCAGCAGATCGCTGCCCCGCACCACCTGGGTCACCCCCATGGCCCCGTCGTCCACCACCACCGCCAGCTGATAGGCGTACACCCCGTCGGAGCGGCGGAGGATGAAGTCGCCGCAGTCCAGGGAGAGGTCCTGGGAAACGCCTCCCTGAAGCAGGTCGCGGAAGCTCAGGACCTCCTCCGGGACCCGGACCCGCCAGGCCGGGCGGCGGCTCCGGGCCAGACGGGCCAGCTCCTCCGGCGGCAGGCGGCGGCACCGCCCGTCATAGACGGGGACGCCGTCGGACCGGTGGGGGGCGGAGGCGGCCAGCCGCTCCGCCCGGGTGCAGTAGCAGGGATAGATCAGTCCGGCCTCCTCCAGCCGGGCAAAAGCGGCCCGGTAGGCGTCGGTCCGGCGGCTCTGATACACCGGCTCGTTGTCCCAGTCCAGTCCAAGCCACTCCAGATCCCGCATCACCTGATCGCACCAGGTCTGGGTACAGCGGTCTGGGTCCAGGTCCTCCAGCCGCAGCACCATCCGCCCACCCCGGCTCCGGGCGGCCAGCCAGGCCAGCAGCGCGGACCAGAGGTTGCCCAGGTGCATCCGCCCGCTGGGGCTGGGGGCGAAGCGGCCGCACACCGGCCTGTCCTGCGTTGTCGTATTTGACAAGGTCCTCCCCTCCTCCATGCGTTTGCCCCATTGTACCATGAAACGGCCCGGGAGAAAAGCGCCGGCCGCACGTTTCCCTGCCCACAGATGCCGTTCCCCCGCCCCAGCCTGCCCCATTTGCTTTTCCGGATCGGCTGTGCTATACTATCATCAATCATAAAAAGAACCGTCTTGTCTGAAGAAGGGCTTTTGGTATTGCGCGGTACAGCGCTGTATGAAAAGCCCTTCTTTTTTCTATATCTCCGGCGTTTGACCGTATTTGTGCCTTGGGAGGGGGCGGCTCTGGTCCTGCGCCGGGATGAGGCCTGGCTGGAGGCAAGTGTGTAGGCAATGCGGAAGCTGGCAGCCGCGGAACGTGAGCGGCCATATTCCGCGTGGGAAGAAAGGAGCAGTTTATGCAGTTGATTGGACAGGCGATCCGCCATGAAACCTTTGGAAAGGGGATCGTGACCGGCTGGAACCGGAACATCCTCACGGTTTGTTTCCCCGGGGGAGACAAGCGGTTCCTCTACCCGGACGCATTTGCCCGGCGCCACCTGACCCTGCGGAACCAAGAGATGCAGGCTGAGATCCAGGAACTGCTGCTGGCCAAGGAGGCTGAAAAGCAGGAGGCGCAGCAGGCCATGCAGGAGGAGCAGGAGCGGCGGGCGCTTTTGCAGCACATGAAGCTCTCAAAAATGTCCCAGGCAGCGTTTGATGTGGAAGAAGGACAGCTGAACGCGCTCTTCTCTGAGTGGGTCATCTCCACCGGGACCTATATCAGCGGCGCATCCAAAGGGGAACCGCGGGTCCCCGCCCGGATGAAGCCAAACTCCCTCTGTCTGATCACCCACCGGGGAACGAATGAACCAGAGACAGAGCGGCGCATCCTTGGTATGTGCATGGTGAGGGAGGATTTTATTGGGTCCTGCTGCGTGGACGGGCAGATCAAAGCCCACCCTGTGTATCGTTTGACCCTGAAAAAAGAGGAACAGCCACTTTTCTGGCCTTATTTTTCGGAGAAAACTGCCAGACGGAGCTGGGGGAATGCTTCACTGAAGTATTTTTCTACTGAGATCGCCGAGAAGATCCTCTTCGATCTGCGCGCCTGCTGGACCCAGCCGGGGGATGGGCCGGAGTCCGGGATCTTCTATCAGTATTTCTGTATGCTCAACCGTCTCCCGGCCAGGAATCCGGAGGAAACAGACTGAACACCCGGCCACAGGAAGAGGCGGGGACAAGATATGTGTCGTAAATCTGTCCAAAACACGCAAAGGGCAGAAGAAAATTCAAAAAAGTTCTTGACTTTTCAGCAAAAACTTATATAATTGTAAAGTCTGTTACCGGGTCTTTCCCGGCGACCGAATCCTTGCTCCCGGCGCGTCCGGGGGCCACAAGACCATAAGGAGGTGCAAGAATATGGCAAAGATCAACGCAAACTACGAGGCGATGTATATCCTGGATCCCTCTCTGAACGAAGAGGCCGTCGCCGCTCTGGTGGCCAAGTTCAAGGCCGTGGTGGAGGCGAATGGTACCGTCTCTGAGGTCGATGAGTGGGGCAAGCGCCGTCTGGCCTATCCCATCAACGATCTGATGGAGGGCTACTACGTGCTGATGACCTTCAACGCCGCCGCCGCCATCCCCGCCGAGCTGGACCGTATCTTCCGGATCACCGACGGCGTGATGCGTTCCCTGATCGTCTGCAAGGACCAGTAAGGAGAGGGCGGATATGCTCAACAAGATTTTCCTCATGGGACGTCTGACCCGTGACCCGGAGCTGCGCCGGACGCAGACGGGGACCCCTGTGGCCTCCTTCTCTCTGGCGGTGGACCGGGATTTTAAAGACAAGGCCACCGGCGAACGCAGCACCGATTTTATCGATGTGGTGGCCTGGCGGCAGACGGCTGAGTTTGTCAGCCGCTACTTCACCAAGGGCCGTATGGCCGTGGTGGAGGGCCGCCTTCAGATCCGCGACTGGACCGACAAGGAGGGCGGCAAGCGCCGCAGCGCCGAGGTGATCGCCGATCAGGTGTACTTCGGGGACTCCAAGCGGGACAGCGACGGCGGAGGCTATTCCAATGCCGGCTATGCGTCCGGCGGCGGTTATTCCGGCGGTTATGCCGCCCCCTCAGCTCCCGCCCCCTCCGGCTATGGCGCCCCCTCCGGCGGCGACCAGTTTGCCGAGCTTTCTGATGATGACGGCGAACTGCCGTTCTAACTTTGACCGTATCTGGTCGTAAAAGGAGGTTTCTCTCATGGCTATGGAACGTGAAAACCGCGCCCCCCGCGGCCGTAAGCGCCGCAAGGTCTGCGCCTTCTGCGTGGATAAGGTGGAGTGCATTGACTATAAGGATGCTGCCAAGCTGCGCCGCTACACTTCTGAGCGCGGCAAGATCCTGCCCCGCCGCACCACCGGCACCTGCGCCATGCATCAGCGCCAGCTGACCGAGGCCATCAAGCGCGCCCGCCAGGTCGCCCTGCTGCCCTACGTCACTGACTGATCCAACGCAACGAGTACCGATCCGGGGAGTCCCACAGGGGCTCCCCGGATTTTTTTGCCCCGGGCCCGGAAGCGTGGGATCTCCTCTGGATTTTTCCACCGTTCTGCGGTAAAATGGGGAAAACCGTGTGTAGATCGGCGTTCCAATGCCGCTATTCTGTGCGGCGCCGGCGCACAGATCAAAATGAGGTGTGGATATGACAGATATTATTGTGGTGGGCGCAGGGCCTGCCGGCCTGACGGCCGCCATGTACGCTGCCCGGGCGGGCAAGCGCGTCCTGGTGCTGGAGGGAGACGCCCCCGGGGGACAGATCAACTTCTCTCCCCTGGTGGAAAACTATCCCGGCGTCCCCTCTGTGCCCGGGATCAAGCTGGCGGAGGACCTGCTCCGTCAGGCGGAGGACCTGGGGGTGGAGCTGGAGTATGAGACGGTGACCGACTTCCAGACCCGCGTCCCCGGCTTCCAGGTTATCACCGACTGTGCGGTGCGGGAATGCCGGGCGCTGATCCTGGCCGCCGGTGTGCGCCACCGTGCCCTTGGACTGCCCGGCGAGGAAGAGCTGGTGGGCCAGGGTATTTCCTACTGCGCCGTGTGCGACGGCCCCTTTTACCCCGGCCGTCCGGTGGCTGTGGTGGGGGGCGGCGACACTGCTCTTCAGGACGCCCTGTTTCTGGCCGGGACCTGCTCCCAGGTCACCCTGATCCATCGCCGGGACCGGTTCCGGGGCGAGCAGCGTCTGGTGGACCAGGTGGAACGCCGGGAGAATATCCGCTGCTGGATGGATTCCACCGTGGAGGAGCTCCTCACCCGGGACGGCCGCCTCACCGGCCTGCGGGTGCGGGACGGGGCCGCCGGGGAGGAACGGGAGCTGGATGTGGACGCCCTGTTTGTCGCCGTGGGCCAGGAGCCCCGCAACCGCGCCCTCACCGACCTGCTCCTGCTGGACGAAGGGGGCTATGTCATGGCCGGGGAGGACTGCAAGGCCAGCCTGCCCGGCGTGTTCGCCGCGGGGGACTGCCGCGGGAAGGCGGTCCGCCAGCTCACCACCGCGGTGGGCGACGGGGCGGTAGCCGGACTGGCAGCCTGCCGCTGGGTGGACGAGCGCCAGTCCTGACTGGGAGGAGCCTGCCATGCAGTATTACTTTGCCCCCCTGGAGGGCGTGACCGGCTCGGAATTCCGCCGGGCCCACCACCGCTGGTTCCCCGGGGTGGACGCCTACTATATGCCCTTTCTCTCCCCCACTCAGGACCATGTGTTTACCCAGCGGGAGCTGCGCAATGTCCTGCCGGAGCACAACCAGGGCTTTCGCGCGGTGCCTCAGCTTCTGACGAAAAACGCGGATGATTTTCTCTGGTGCGCTGGGGAGCTGGCCGCCATGGGCTATGACGAGGTCAACCTGAATTTGGGCTGTCCCTCCGGGACGGTGGTGGCCAAGGGGAAGGGCTCCGGCCTGCTGGGCGCGCCGGAGGCGCTGGACCGGATGCTGGACCGGATCTTTTCCGGTTCCCCGGTGGCGGTGTCGCTGAAAACCAGGCTGGGCCTGGAGGACCCGGGGGAGTTCGCCCGTCTGCTGGAGATTTTTGGGCGGTATCCCGTCTCCCTGCTCATCGTCCACCCCCGGGTGCGGAAGGGCTTTTACCGGCACCCGGTGCGGGTGGAGTATTTTGAGCAGGCGGTGGATGCCTACCGTGGGCCGCTGTGCTTCAACGGCGGCCTGGTGACTGCGGAGGACTGCGCCCGGTTTGCCCGCCGTTTTCCCCAGGTGGACCGTGTGATGATCGGTCAGGGGCTTCTGGCGGACCCCGCTCTGGTCCAAAAGGCCAAAGGCGGGCCCGGAGCCGGACGGGAGGCCCTGCGGGCCTTTCACGATGAGCTCTACCACACCTATCTGGAGATCTTCGCCAGCCAGCGCAACACGGTATTTCACATGAAGGAGCTTTGGAGCTATCTGGGCCGCCTGTTCCAGGGGGCGGAGAAGCCGCTGAAGCAGATCCGCAAGGCGGCGGACTCCCCTGCATACGAGGCGGCGGTCGCTCAGATTTTTGCTCTGCCTCTGCGGCAGGACGCCTGCTGGGAGGGACAATAGGAGGAACAAACGGCGGATGGCCTTTTCCGGGCTGTCCGCCGTTCAATTTTTTCATCATTTTCCTGAAATGTGGTAGGGGAGGGGTGGGAAAACATCCCGCAACGGGGTGACGGGCGGGTCTCCTGACCCGCCCGCCGGTTCACCTCCGCAGGGCGAAACCCCAGCGTTGACCGAAAAATTCCGAAACCAGGCGGGAGGGGCAAGTCCCTCCCCTGCGGCAGGACAGGAAAAACACAAACCCCGCCATCCTTTCCATGAGAAAAGGGCATGGCGGGGCTTAATTACCATAAAATGTATGGTAATGTACTACTTTTGACCTCTGCCCAATATAGGTGGAGGTGTTTTTTATGGCAAGCAATCACACGGAGCATTTCTCACTCAATCAATGGCAGGCGGACGACCAGGTAAAACGCACCGATTTCAACGAGGACAACGCCAAGATCGACGCGGCTCTGAATGATCTTTCGGGCGGTCTGGCCGCCGCGCAGGCGGAAAAAGCCGACCAGACGGCCCTGGACGCTCTGGCCGCGGAGGTGGCGAAAAAGGCTACCACGGCGGCGCTGGAGGCCGTCCGGGCGGCGGTGACGAAGCTGGTGGTCGGGTCTTACACCGGGAATGGGTCCTGTGGACAATCCCATCCCCGCACCCTGGATTTTACGGCCACCCTGGGGCGTCCCCCTAAGTTTGTCGCGGTCCGCTCTAAGGACGGCGACCACCGCTGTCTCTTCCTGATCCCAGGTATGACCAACAGCAACAACCATCTGTCTGACAGCTACATCATGGACACAAAGAACACTGTCACATGGTCGGGCAACCGGGTCTCCTGGTATGCTGACAGCGACTCCGGTCAGATGAACCGCCTGGATTCCAACTATGTCTACTTTGCCATTGGATAAGTAAAAAGAGCACCCCGGACCGAAGTCCGGGGGTGCTCTTTTGTAGCGCTCCTTGCTGTTGAAGGAGATGTTCATGCCAGCCACGCCGTTCTCGATCTTCAGATCCGTATCAGTGCTGATCTTGGCGCTGCTGCGGTCGGACAGGGAGTAGACATCGTTCTTGTCCACAGTGTAGGACACGAGGTGGTTGTTCAGGCTGGTGTCACCATTCTTAACATCGGTCTCAACCTTGACCATGGTGCCGTCGGTCAGGACCAGGCGGGCGTACACGGTGGTACCCTTGTTATCGCCCTTGCCGTACTGATCGTCGTCAGTGCCCATGGACAGGACATAGGCGTAATCGTAAGTCACGGCGGACTCATCGATGTAGGCCACATAGCCGTTGGCGTCCAGATAGGCAACCACGTCGTTGTCCACGTTGTCGGTGGTCAGACGGTTGGCCAGAGCGGTCTTGTTGTACTTATAGGTGGTGCCGCCCACGACGAAGTTGTCGCCGTTGCTGTCATCAGTGACAGCGCGGACGCGGGTGACCTCGCCCTCTATCTTCTCAGCGGCATAGACATCCTGGATGTCGCCATTGGCATAGGAGTAGATGACGATCTCGTCCTCCTCAAAGAGGGTGGAGTCGAACTCGTCGGTGGTCAGAGCGGGACCCTCGTCCAAGTCGGACAGGGTGATGGTCTTGTCGTCCTCGTCGACCTTCAGGACCTCAGCGGCATAGTACTCGATGATGGCCACGTCCACGGTCTTGTCGGTGCCGTCCACGAAGACCTCGGTGACCACGCCGTTGCCGGTCAGAGCCTTCTCGCCGGTGGCCTTCGCGAAGAAGTCCTTGTCGTCGTCGCTCTTGTTGGCGTTCAGCTTGTCGCCGTCGTACTTCACGGTCTCGCCGTTGAAGGAAACGGTCCACTTGTAGCTGTCAGTGGCGGTCTTGCCGACCTCGTTGTACAGCTCCTTGCTGGTCACCTTGGCAGTGAAGGTGTGGTCGGCCTTCTCAGCGAAGGTGCCGATCTCCTTGGCCTGGTAATCCCACACGGTGGCGGGACGGCCGAAATCGTCATAGCCGTCTTCCTTGGTCAGGTCGCCGGAGTACAGCTTCTCGCCCAGCTCCACGATGGAGCCCTTGGAGTACTCACCGTTGTTGTCGGTGGCCAGCTTGTCGTTGATGGCATAGGCATAGTCCTTGCCGCTGGTGATGAAGTTGTACTTCACCTTGCCGGCGGTGACGGTGGTATCGCCGTTCTCGAACTTGATGGTGTCATCGTCGGCCTCAACGGTGCCGGACTCCAGAGCGTTCAGAACCAGCTGAGCCAGGTCGTTGCGGGTCATGGCCTCCTTGACGCCGGAGTCAACATCGTCGAACAGGTCGATCTTGTTGCCCTGGGCGACAGTGGACAGCTGCCAGTCAGCGCCGAAGTCGGACTGATACTGGAAGTAGCCCAGAGCCTTCATGACCATCAGAGCGGCCTGAGCGGTGGTAACGGAATCGTTGCCGCCGTAGGTCTTGGCGTCGTAGCCGCTGGTGATGCCGTTGGTGTAGCAGGCGGCCACATAGGGCTCAGCCCACTCGGGCACGTCGGTGAAGGGGCTGGTGTCCTTGTAGCTGGCCACGTTGTAAGCCATCAGGTTGGACATGACAACGGCCATCTCGTTACGGGTGACCTTGGCCTCAGGATTGAAGTTGCCCTTCTCGTCGCCGACCATGATGTCAACGGCCTTGAGCACCTCAATGGCTTCCTGATTCTGCTCGGAAGTCACGTCCGCATAGCTCGCGGCGCTGCTGCCCATCACCATCAGACCAGAGATCATGGTCGCGGTGAGGCCCAGGCTGAGAGCACGCTTCAGGTTTCTCATTGGAATTCCTCCTTGATTTTTCAAGCTGTAGGGGCGGGTCATCCTCTTCCAGAAGTTGGATCGTATTTCCCAAATGTCAGGTATAGAGTACCAACGATCAGAGAAGCACCCATTCTGTGGGAGCATAACGCCCCTTGCACCTCTGAAAACGTGCGAAAAACAGGAGAAAATCCGAAAAAACTGCCGCTTTTCCGTCCTAAAAATCACCTTGGTAGACCTCTGGTAGACCGGCCACAAAAACGGGCAAAAGAAAAAACCCCGGAAGCCTTGCGCCGCAAGGCTTCCGGGGGCTGTGTCTGGTAGACATTTGGTAGACCGCCGCGGTCTACCAGCCCAAGACGAACATCTGGTTTCCCTCTGCCGTAAAGTTGGCGATGCTGTACAGCACCACGACGGAGTCGATCTGATTCTCCTCCACATAGCCCTTTACGCTGGTCAGATTCATACGGGGATCGAACAGGTGGATCTCAGAAAAATTCTGCGTGAGGAAGGGAGCCAGGCTGTCGGTATAGGAGTCCCGAATGACAAGCACCCGGGGGGCGTCCGTGTGCTCCGTCCGAATCACACACAGGGGCTGGTTCCCGCCCAGAAAGGAGGAATACTGGTCCTTTTCCTGCAAAAATCTGTCCACATAGAGGCTGCCCTCTACAGGGGAACCCTCGGGATAAGACGTCACTTCCACCCCATCCCCGGAGATATAGCGGTCGATCTGGTCCGGGGCGACCCAGCGGACTCCGGACCGGGAGAACAGCGTGCCATAGAAGGAGTCGGACACGGTGGTCTTGCCCGACTGATCCAGGGGCTCAGCCTCCAGCCCCATAGCGTCCATCAGCGCGGTGTAGCCGTAGTAGGCGCCCAAGCTGGTCCAGTGGTGGTCCGTGCGGTAATAGAGGTCCTCATCCCGGTGGGCATTCAGCGGAGTGCAGAGGTCCACGGTCTGGGCCTGGACCGCACTGTACATCTCCTCAATGATGGCCTGCTCGTCGGCAGTGGGCGCGCCAGCCGGGAGGCGGTCCGCCCACACCTCAGCCGCCGAGGGGATCAGTCCAAAATAGACCGGGACAGACACATTCTCCACCAGCTGGTTGATATAGCCGGCGTTCTGGGCCAAGGTCTCTTGTGAAGGGGTGTCCAGATGGCGGATCAGGGTGCCGTCCTTGGCAAAATAGATGCCGTTGTTCTCCTGTTTGCCGGAGAGGCGCTCGCTCCACGCCTTCATGGCGACCCAGAAGTCCCGGCCCATGATCTGATCGTTGACATAGCTCTCCGCGTCAGACATGAATTTCCCACTCTCTACATTTTCCCAAGAGAGCTTGGGCGGCTTGGCCAGATTGCGGTTCTCCATGGGGGAGAAGGTCCGGTCGGGGAGCAGCAGGCTGCCCACCAGGATCCCGCCGATGAAGAGGGAGAACAGGCCGGTCAAAAAGATGCTGTATGCTTTGGTCATAGGGCAGCCTCCTTAGAAACGGAAATACAGGAAGGGATTGTATGTCCCATCCACCAGGTACGCAGTACATACCACCAGTCCCGCCAGCACCAGTACTGCGCACACTGCCTGGGCGGTCCGGGGCTTCAGGCGGCGGTACAGGGAGGCTCCCAGGGGAGTGGAGGCCAGCCCAGCGACGCAGAGAATGGGCAGATAACTGGTGAGATAGTAGCCGAAGGCGGGGTCTGCCAGAGGGACGCCGCCCAGTCCGAACATGACCCTCAGATAGCCGGCCAGATGCCCGGCATCCTCAATGGCGAAAATGGCCCAGCTCACCAGGACGAAAAACATGGTGTAAACATGGCCCACGGCAGCGGGAGCCCGGCTCAGCCGGTCCAGCAGGAAGAACTTCTCTACCATCAGCAGGACGAAGAAATACAGGCCCCAGATCAGATAGTTCCAGCTGGCTCCGTGCCAAATTCCGGTGGCCGCCCACACCACCAGCAGGTTAAACATCCACCGGGGCTTGGAGCAGCGGTTGCCCCCCAGGGGGATATACAGATACTCCCGAAACCAGGTGGACAGGGAAATGTGCCAGCGCCGCCAGAACTCAGTGATGCTTTTGGAGATATAGGGGTAGTTGAAATTGGGAAGGAACTCAAAGCCCAGCATCCGGCCCAGTCCGATGGCCATATCTGAGTAGCCGGAGAAGTCGAAATAGATCTGGAAGGTGAAAGCCAGCACACCCAGCCAGGAGCCCGCCACCGTCAGCTCACCCAGCGCCATGGCCTTATAGCTCTCCCACAGCATCCCCACATTGTTGGCGATGAGCACCTTTTTCGCCATGCCAACCATAAAGGTCTGCACACCGGAGGCGAATTTGTCCGTGGAGCAGGTCCGCTGGTCGATCTGATCCCCCAGGTCCTTGTACTTGATGATCGGCCCGGCGATCAGCTGGGGGAACAGGGTGACGAAGGTGCCGAAGTTGATGATGGACCGCTGAGCCCTGGTATCGCCCCGGTAGACGTCGATGGTGTAGCTCATGGTCTGGAAGGTGTAGAACGAGATGCCGATGGGCAGGTGGATGTTCAGCACCGGCATAAAGTTCAGGCCCACCGCCTGGAGGGAGGCGGCCAGGAAGTCCCAGTACTTGAAGAACAGCAGCAGGGCCAGGTTGAACACGATAGAGGAGGCCACTGCCATCCGCGCGCCCCGGTCGTTGCCCCGGGCCTTGCACCGTTCCACCAGAAGGCCGTGGACATAGTCGATGGCGGTGGAGAGGAACATGATGGACACATACAGCTGCTCGCCCCAGTAGTAGAAAAACAGGGAGGAGATCAGCAGCACGCCGTTGCGCAGCTTCCTGGGCACTAGGTAGTAGACCAACAGCGTCAGCACCAGGAAATAAAATAAGAAAATGGGGGTGGAAAAGACCATGTGGCGTCCTCCTCAAATCAGCTTTACAGAAATCAGAGTTGGGCGGGAGGCCCCGCCCAACTCACGGCAGTTGAACTCCCATGCGCAGTCTGTATGGCAGTTCCGGATCAAGAACTATGGGAGCGCAAGGGGCGGCCAGCCAGCCTTGCAGGAAGGGCATTGGCTTAGAACAGCGCGTTGAATTCGTTCACGATGGCGTCACAGTCCTCGTGGACCACCATCATCACATAGCTGCCATTGGAGACCACCCGGGAATTGTTCTGCCAGGCCTCGATGGCGCTGGGGTACCAGGCGCCGCCGGCTACCTGAGCGTCGATGCGGTCCTGGAAGATGCCCTTCACCGTGTCCACATCACTGCTGTCAGCCACTTCCACCAGGGCGATCTCGCCGGAGTTCATGGTCATCATATTGATGTAGGGCAGGCACTGGTTGGTCTTGATGTCAGACAGGCCGGGATAGACGTCCTTGATCATAGTTGCATCCGCCAGGGAGAGCATTCCGAACTGATGATTGGTGGTGACGGTGCTGTAAAAAGCGGACAGATCCACGCTGCTGTCCGGGGTGCTGGCAGAGCCGGAGCCAGAAGCGCTGCTTCCGCCGCTGGAGGAGCTGCCGCTCCCGGAGGAGGAGCCGCCGCCGGAGGCGGGCTTGTCCGCCTCGAACTTACAGCGGACGATGCAGGAGGCGGACAGGCCGGTCTTGCTGTCGGTGACTGTGACGGTGGCGGTGCCGGGGGCCACAGCGGTGACCAACCCCTTGTTGGAGACTGTGGCTACCGCCTCATTGTCAGAGGTCCAGGTGTAGGTCCCCTTCTCAGGCTTGGACTCGGCCTTCAGCTGATAGGCGGCGCCTGCCTTGAACAGAGAGAAGTCGGAGGAATTCAGGGACAGGCTCTTTTTTACCGCTGGCTCCTCCACCTGGGGCTTGGAGCTGTCCCCCTGATCCTTGTTCGGCTGGGACGCGTCGGGCTGAGAGGCATCGGGCTGGGAGGACTCAGGCAGGGAGAGGTCGGGCTGGGACGCGTCGGGGGTGGAGACGCTCCCCTGGCTGGAGGAGACGGAGCCGTCTGGATTGGACTGAGAGCCGCTCTCCCCCTTGGGGCCGCAGGCGGTCAGCAGGGTCAGGGAGAGGGCCAGAGCCAAAAGGCGAGTGTAGGTACGGTATTTCATCTGAAAAACTCCTTTATCATCAAAATGTTCTGTGTGCCGGAATCGGTTTCAAAAGATTTGACGCAGGAGCGGGAAAAAGGTTCCCGAAACTTTTAAAAAGTTTTGTCACTGCGGCCTGTTTTGCAAAATCTGAACTATTATATCAGGATTTTAGGGAAAATACCACCCTGATTCCCGCTGAAAGAAAAATTTCCGCAAGATAGAAGCTTGCACCTGCTCGGTAGAGGAACAGCTTGGCGAATCTTAAAACTCAGAAGATGAAAACTCCCGGATGCCTTACCTTGTAAGGCATCCGGGAGTTCAGCTTGTCAAAAAACCTCGCTGGTGGCGAGGTTTTTCTGGTATAATAGAGAAAAGGGGGATTGAATATGGAGAACTGGAAAAAGGATTCCCGAAAAGATATAGTGATGGTGGATGTGGATGCATTAGTCCCCCCAGACCATCTGCTCCGAAAAGTAGAAAGAGTCATGGATTATGACTGGCTATATGAGCGGTTAAGTCCATATTATTGCGCAGACAACGGGCGTCCAGGAACGGATCCTGTAGTGTTGATCAAGATGGTTCTAATTCAGCATTTGTTTGGGATCGCGTCCTTACGTCAGACGTACCGGGATATACAAGTAAACGTAGCATACCGTTGGTTTCTCGGATATAGCTTGCTGGAAGAGATTCCTCACTTTGCAACGGTAAGTTATGCCTTTTGCAAACGCTTTCCCCCGGAGCTGAGTGAAGAAATTTTTGCACATATTTTGAACAAAGCACTGAACAACCGGATGGTAGACCCAAGCATGATTTTTATCGACGGAACACATATTAAAGCATCCGCGAATAAAAAGAAGTT
>ERZ773217.368-NODE-368-length-42724-cov-4.030069_pt1 | contig 42724 bp, 38 predicted proteins | sample MGYA00580995_ERZ773217 | MGnify/ENA primary metagenome ERZ773217 (study PRJEB29015, sample SAMEA2737772) | human gut metagenome | biome: human gut; feature: human-associated habitat; material: faeces | place: China | collected 2012 ...
GACATTTGTATGTGTATTGTGCGAATAATCCGGTGAATTATGTGGATCCTAGTGGACATTTTGCGATAGCAGTACCAATTTTAGTAAAATTGGTGCTTGTTGGTGGGGTTGTAATTTATGTGTCTTATTCTAGATGGAAAAGGCATAGTCCGAAGATAAGATATGCAGGAAGAAAAATTTCTTATAAAAATACAATTTTTAGATGGATTGCAGCAAAAGTAATTAGGCATGGAATAAAGCAATCACAACATGGTAAGAACAATGTAAGAAAGACAGGTGGAAAACCAAGCAATAGACGAGAAGAAATTAGAGAACAAAAAGCAAGAGGAGAGAGAAATAAAAGAAAAAGAAAGGGATATAAGCATTCAAAGTAAATATACAAAATAATAGAAAAGAAACAAAAAGGTGAGAATAAAATGGTAAAAATTAAAATATTTATTTGCACTATATGGATAGCAGCTTTTTGTGTAACTATCGGTGGTTGTAAATCTTACAGACAAAGCAGAAAGCAAAATCAAAAATTATACAATGCCATAGAAACAAATGAAGTTGAAGCAGCCAAAGAAGCAATTGATGATGGTGCCAATATGAATTCGTTTCGAAATATAGGCTTGATAATGGATAGTCTTTATGGAAAATCAGATAAAAATCCAGTATATGCTGATACAGCCATGCATGAAGACAATAAAATTGCCCAGTATTTAATAAGAAAAGGAGCTGATCCCAATTACAAGGATAAAGACGGAATTTCATTACTTATGCTTGCTGCCCAACAAGGAAATATAAAATTTTGCAAGCAATTGGTAGAAAAAGGAGCTGATGTTAAGTATAAAAAAAGAGGAATATCAGCTCTAGATTACGCATTATCAACGGGCGAAATTCAAGATGCTAAAACTCAAATAGAATTAATAGAATATCTGTATCAACAAAAAATTCCAGTTACAAAAATGACAAAAAGAATATTGATCAATGGATATCGTACGGGCGTTTATGGAGATACATCGGCAAACACGGAATATATTCTTCAATGGGGAATGAAGCAGGGAATTGTAAAAATGAAAGACCTGTCAAAGAAACGAAAGATTTTCTATCAAATCTCAATAGGACAAGAAATAAATTCATCAATTTTAAAAGGAATTTCCATTCATGAATTACATAATACATATGGGGAGAATATTGCAATGGTTGCTGCCCAATATGGAAATTTGAAAGTGTTAAAATATGGAGTAAAGAATAAGATTTCTGTTCGAGAAGAAAATGCAGATTTTCAAAATATATTTGATCTTGCGATAAAATCAAACAACATTGATACAATAAAATATCTAATGGATATTATAAAACCATCCCCAAAAGATATATGCGAATCAATTGAGAATTCGATAGATTCTATTTCGGAGAAAACATTAGGGTACTTATTGACAAAATTAACAGATATAAATATATCACCAGAAGATAATGATGAAAATATATTAGAAACAGCAGCAATGAGTAATCGAATAGATCTTGCAGAATTGTTAATAAAAAAGAAGGCAGTAGTTACACCAATAGCATTAATAAACGCGGTAGATACGGGAAATATAAAATTAGTAAAGCTATTGCTTAGCAATGGAGGTGAAGTTAATAAGATTGGAAAATACTCTGATGGAGAAAAAATGACATCTGCTTTATATGGAGCGATTACATTAGGAGATTTTCCAATGGTAAAATTTTTGATCAAGGAAGGGGCGGGCGATACGGATATAAAAGAAGCTGTAACAGACAGTAATAGTTATAGAATAAAAAATATATTTATCAAAAGTTTCCGGGATTGCAAGATGACTAATACTATAGTGACTTAAGTTCCCAGGGACATTAAGATTTCAGAAAATAGTGATACTTGATTCGCTTAAGATAACAAATATTTCCAATATTGAAATAATGTATCTAATATAGAAGTTAATATAGGAAATTATCTATTTCTTAAGTGAATCAAGTACTAAAGAATAGGTAAATCTATAAGAAAGATATTCGAAATAAAAGCTTTGGAAATGAATGATTTAGGTTTTGACATTATTATGGGAGAAAATGACTATGAATTTATTGGAAAAACTAATGTCGATAATAAATAAACAGAAACAAGCCATATTATTTTCGCAAAAAGATATAGAGATTATACGAGAAATTAGCCAATGTAATAATAGTTACTATAAAACAAAAGTATTAGATGTTCTTCAATGTGAATTATCTGACTGGAGTTATGATATTTCAAAATATATGATAAAAGATAAGAATCGATTAATTGCAGAAAAGTCTATATCAGTAATTCAAGAATTTAAAAGGTTAGAAGATTTTTTGAATTTATTTGAACAATATCAAAAAGATGAGTTTATTAATTATGAGTTGATTGAAGCGATAGGATATATTGGGATAATGCGACAATTAGATGATGATATCATTGAAAAAAGGATGAAAGAAATTTTACAAAACTTAGAAAAAAAAGGTTATGAAAAATACAGAATTTATGATTATTTATTTTATATAACAAAGAATGAGAAATATTTAGATGCTATTTTGAATGGATTACAATCTTGGGATGATGATATAAGATATCAGGCACTTTATACTGTTGAGGATGTAATAATAAATGAAGATGATAACAAGTGGTTAAAAAAAATAAATAAAAAATTGATTGATAATATAGAAAAAGATAAAAGATATAACCGAATTTACAGAGAACGACTCATCAATAGGATTCGAGAAAGAATGGGAAAGAAAAAAACGATTATTTGCCAGAAAGAAAAAAAATTATATCAAAGATTATTATTAGGTGGGAAATTTATATTACAGAGATGTGTATTCGAACTATACTATCCTGTAAATAATGATAGATATGAGATGATATTGGAATTATTAGAAAAAAATAGGACCAATATGATGGAAGAACAATTTTTTATATTTGGAAGCTATGTGGAAAGTATTTATGGAAATAGTGAAATCAATAGATATCAGCAATGGTTGGAAAATAACGGATCTGAGAAAAATAAGGCATTGATCTTATATTTAAGAGCGGTTTGGGAAGTTGTAAAAGATGAATATGATTTATTCAATGAAACTGCACTTAAATATGCAAGAGAATCTCTTGAATGTGATAAGGATATTCCAGCAGTCTATCATATAATAGGTAGATTGACAAGTCCAGACACATCGGAGTATGAAAAAATAAAAAAAGATTTAAAAAAACATGTGGTCTATATATCTTTACAGGAAATTGAAGAGATGCCATTAAACAAATTATATAGTTATGATACTTTTCTTAAAATGGATATTTTAAAGAAAATCATAAAGCCGAAGAATTTTTCATTAATCTTATTGGAAGAAGTAAGTGATAACTTTTGGAATTGGGAGTTATAATGTGCGGTTTGAGATGCGTACGGATTCTTGAACTAGGTTCTTAAGAATCTGGGAACATAATACATTCTTTCTATACTTATAATGATTGGACCAGTTAAAGACTGCAATCAGAGAAAAAGGGATTGCAGTCGAAGAACTCCGTCAGTACAGCTATGATACTAATAGAAATCAGACGGACATCAAGAACACAAAGACTGGAGAAGATCAGACTTATGTCTATGATGCGGAAAACAGATTAAGTCAGGTGTCCGTGACGAAAGACGGAAAGACAGCGGTGATCCAGCAGAACATCTACAATGGAGAAGGACAGCGGATCCAGAAGGTCGATGGAGATGAGACGACTAACTATTATTATCAGGATGGAGTTGTGGCTTACACGATAGATGCGAATGGAGAGCAAAACTCACAGAATCTGATTGGAACCGATGGAAATGTCCTCGCAACAGAAAGATTTCAACAGAATGCAACACAATATTATCTTTACAACAAAGATATCCAGGGAAGTACAAGTAGTCTGGTAAAAGAAGATGGAAGTGCGGATGCGACTTACCAGTATATGGATTTTGGAGAGACAACGATCCAGGGTGATGATCAGGCGAAAAATGAAGTGTGTTATACTGGTGGAATTTATGATCAGAGTACGGGGTTGTACTATCTGAATGCACGGTATTATAATCCGGAAGATGGTAGGTTTATGACAGAGGATAGTTATCGTGGCGAGATAATGAACCCTGAGATTGGACATTTGTATGTGTATTGTGCGAATAATCCGGTGAATTATGTGGATCCTAGTGGGCATTTTGCGGTAGCAATGTATACAGTTATAAAATTAGTACTTGTTGGAGGTGCAAATATATTCATGATTTATGAGTTGAAATTCTCGTATTATGAGGATAATTCAGAAAACAATGATGAAATAATTATTGCGGTATATTCATCATATAAAAAGGCAGAAATAGGAAAGAAAAAATTTTCACAACAACCAAGATTTAAAGGAAAAGAGGAATTTTTGGAAATTAATGAATATAAAATCAATGAAGCAGAGTGGAATGAAGGTTTTTGGAGAGCAACAAAATCATATTTTATAATAAAACTTTTAAATAATTATATGATCGAAAAAGAAGAAGAATATAATCCAGAAAATCATGATATAGAAGTAAAATATGGAGAAAATATAAAAGTGTATAATGGAAAAATGGATTATTATTATGATCATGAAAAATTTTTGTGTTTAAAAAATACTGAGAATGGACAAATGTATTGTTTAGATAAACAACAAAGAAAGATTCTATATAAAATAGATAAATATGAAGATATGTTGAAATTTTTAAACCAAAAATATGAAATTGAAAACTTTGGATGGAAAAATATTTTTAGGGAGTGAGGTGGTCAAATATGTATATATATCAACTGACATATGAAGATGAGGGTAGTTTACTTATGATTGGTTATTTTGGAAGTTGGAAAAAAGCACGAAGTGTAATGAAAAAATATAGATCAACACTTCCAGGATTTAAAGAATATCCGAATTGTTTTATTATAAAAAAAATGAAAGTAAATAAGGATAATTATTATTTTTTATAGGTATCACAGAATCTTAAAATTTCTTAAGCATTCCCTGAGACCTTACGAAGTCACAGAAGTTACACTTATGATGCCTATGGAAAAGTCAAAGAGATTAAAGACCACAGAAATCTGTTAAATAACAGTGATCAGGCAGTTCAAAAAGTCTATACCTATGATAGTTTTGACCGTGTAAAAGAGATGACTTACACAAATCTTGAGACAGGAAAAGTGATGGAATCTTATCAGTACAGCTATGATAAGAATTCTAATATCATAGAGAAAATAGCGGTTAATAACTATCCGAAGGAAGATTCGGACAAAGTTAATGAGACAAAAGCCTATACTTATAATGGACTGGATCAGTTAAAGACATCCACGAAAGAAAAAGGAACTGCGGTAGAAGAAGTTCGTCAGTATGATTACGATGCGAATGGAAACCAGACAGATGTAAAGAACACAAAGACTGGTGAGAATCAGACTTATGTATATGATGCAGAAAATCGCTTAAGTCAGGTATTTGTGACGAAAGACGGAAAGATATCTGTAATACAGCAAAACACTTATAATGGAGAAGGACAGCGAATCCAGAAGGTCGATGGAGATGAGATGACCAACTATTATTATCAGGATGGTGTTGCAGCTTATACGACAGATGCTGATGGAAATCAAAACTCACAGAACTTGATTGGAACAGAAGGAAATGTTGGTGCAGTAGCTGGTTCATATAAAGGTAGATTAGTTGCTAAAAGATTAGGATATAAAGGGAAAAAAAGAAATTTATTTATAGCAACATATGGAATTAAAGGAGCTGTAGTAGGAGCTATTATAGGAGCATTTGCAGGTTATGGTATCGGTTGCTATGGGAGCATCATCAAGTAGTGGATTAGCGGTAAAAGGAATCAATAGTGCAATAAGAAGAGTAGCTTCTGATCAAAATAAAGTAAGGCACATTATGCAGAGTAAACATGTGTGGACAAATGGAAGCTATAGGAAAAACTAAAGGAAAAGAAATTGTATATAAATTTGTATACAATTATAAAGGGAAAATTATCGAAGGTACATGTATAGCTAAGAAAGGAGTTGTAAAATTAAGTGATGCATGGGTTAAAACAATTGGTTTATGATAATCAGCCATTTTTTTCTTCAAATCAAACTGGAAAAACGAATCGAGAGTTATATATTTTGTGGAAACAAAATAAGAGAGATGATATTTTCTTACTTTTATATACACAGCTTTGGATGTCATTAGAAGAAGTTTATATGGAGAATGTTATAGATTATTATAAGAAAGATTGCTACGAAAAAAAACTTTTTTTGAATTAGTAGAATATCAAAAAAGGTTTTTTAAAAAAAATATCAAAGTACAATTACTTACAGGTTATTTTTATGCAACCACGGAATATTTATTTTTCTTAAATAAGGAAAATGATATTTATAATATAGTTGATGAAGGAAAAAATATAATAAAAAAACTATATGATAATAATCAAGAAAAATTCGAAGTGTATATTTTTTATATTTGCATTTTACAAGGAAAGAGAAAAAAATGGATAAAAAAAAGAAAATGGTATTTACGAGAAATTAAAAAACTATTTCCAAGTAATTCGGAAATAGATCAATATTTTCGGGAAATATTTTTACTGTAAGTAATGTTAAAGACTTTGTAACGTCTTTGAGATCTTATGAAGTCAAAAAGTGTAACATTTAAAATATTTATATTAAAAATATATAGACAGGAGTAAAATGGCATGTTTATTCCTGTCTATATAACAAAAAGTAAAATATTATGCAGAAAAAACACAAAAAAATACATATAAAGATAATAATGGTATTAATATATTTAATTACCTTTGTTGCAATGATAGCATGTAATATACAATTACAAAATAAAAAAGATTCTTTTATTAAAAAATCATATTCCATACCTGTTGGTATTTTTCCAGGGAATAAAGCAACCATTGACGACAAAGGGAATATATATGTTGCGACTGGAATGTTAGGTGTCGTTCAGAAATTTAACAAGAATGGCGACTTTATTAAGAGTATCTTAATTAAGGATGATATTGATATGATTAAGAATGAAAGAGATGGAATTCATGTATATGCAGGCAAGTTTGATTATACGGATTATCATATAACAGAGAAAAAAATAATAGAAAAAGAAATAAGTGAAACAGATTTAGATCATATAAAATCAGGACCCAATGAATTGGTGATTGGTAATTTCTGGATTTTTAAAGGTAAAATTACAATCTTGAAAAGTAGTTTATTTCCAATAGATCCTTTTATTATTATGTATACAGCTATATTAATGGAAATTATATTTTGGATAAAAGCAAAGATAAGCCGATTTAGAGAAAAACAAAGGCAGCAATAGTTTTGTGTTTAAGCAATAGAAAGAAAAATATAGACTTAAGTTCCCTGAGACCTTACGAAGTCAGAAAACAAGGAATTAACAATACAATAAAAGGGCGTAGAGTGAAGAAATCAGAAAAGCAGAAGTAGTAATCTTAAAAAAGAACAAGATATGGAAATTGCCAGATAACATAAGGTCTACGGTATATATTTCGTTTGTGAAAGAAAAAATTTTTTTTGAATATTTTATTTGATTATAGTATACTGTTAATAGTAATTGAAGTAAACGATATCAAACAATTTTAGAAAGGAGTAAGAAAAGCATGGGAAGATTCGTAAATCCAGATAATAGTGCATTTCAGGTTGCTCTGAATTCTAAGATATATATAGATAAGACCGGTTTGATCGAATATACAAACAATGTTCTTGATACGTCAGATGCACTTATTTGTAACAGCCGTCCACGCCGATTCGGTAAATCTTATGCAGCGAATATGTTAGCAGCATATTATAGCAAAGGCGCAGATTCAAAAGAAATGTTCTCAGAACTAGAGATTAGCAAGGATGAAGATTTTAGAAAACATCTTAATAAATACGATGTGATCCACATGGATATCCAATGGTTTCTTGCAAACTGCAACGATGTAAATCACATTGTAGAATTTATTACAAAGAATATATTAGATGAACTAAAAGAAATCTATCCAGCGATATTATCGGATGAGGTATCTTATTTGCCAGATGCTCTTTCAAGGATAAAAGATAAAACAGGACAGAAATTTATTGTTATTATAGATGAATGGGATGTACTGATCCGTGATGCGGTGATCAACCGACAAGGACAAGGTGAATACATTACCTTTTTACGAGGAATGTTCAAAGGGACGGAACCAACAAAATATATTCAACTTGCATACCTTACTGGTATTCTTCCAATCAAAAAAGAAAAAACACAATCAGCTTTAAATAATTTTGATGAATTTACAATGTTAAGTGCAAGTAAGCTGGCACCTTACATTGGATTTACAGAAGATGAAGTAAAAAAATTGGCAAAAGAATATCATCAGGATTTTGATGAGGTAAAGAGATGGTATGATGGCTATCTTTTGAAAGATTATCAAGTTTATAATCCAAGAGCTGTTGTTAGTGTTATGATGAGAGACGAATTTAAAAGCTATTGGTCAGAAACAGCATCTTATGATGTAGTTGTACCATTGATCAATATGAACTATGATGGATTGAAAACAGCGATCATCGAGATGCTTTCAGGTGCAGAAGTCAAAGTGAACACGGCAACATTTCAAAATGATGTAGAAGACATAAAAAGTAAAGACGATGTTTTGACATATATGATTCATTTGGGATATCTAGGATATAATGAAAAAAGAAGACAGCATTTGTGCCAAATGAAGAAATTCGACAAGAGTTAACGACAGCGGTTGAGATATGTATTAATTATGATAAGAGAAATAAGAAACATAACTGTTTGATTGAGTCATATTCAAAACAGAATTGATATATACTTTCGGACACATACTTGAAGGAGTCAGAATAATCTGACTCCTCTTTTACTATAACAAAATAAAAACAAATCAACTATTCAGGAACTACCCCACGATTCTCAACGATCGTAGAAAACACGATCATCGTACTAGTCTTTCCAAAGTGCTGCAATTTCCCAATAAATTCATCCAGTTCCATCGTACTAGGAAAAGCAACCTTCAGCAGCACAGAATAATTTCCAGTTACACAATCACATTCCAATACATTTGGGTGTGCTCGAAGAAAAGGATAAACTTCGGGTTTTTGTGCAGGGCTGATCTCAAGACTGATATATGCTTTAATATGATAACCGAGTTGGATCGGGTCAACAGAAGCATGAAATCCAGTCAGAATCCCTTCCGATTCCAATCGTTCAATTCTGGCAGAAACAGCCGGAGAGGTGAGAAATACTTCCGCTGCGATCTTCTTAAGAGGTGTGCGAGCATCTTGTTGTAAAATAGATATAATCTTCTTATCAATCGTGTCCATAAAATCGAGTCTCCTTTGTGATAAAAATGCAAAATTATCGAATGACTAACTTAATTTAAGTATAGAACTTTTGCAAAAAGCATGCAATGGGCAACCACTTAATTATTTAAAGTAAATCAAGATTTTTATTAAAAAAAGAAAAGATGAAACACAAAATTTGAGCTTTAAATTTGGAAAAACAGGATTAAGGTTTACGAACATTGCATACTGTGTTAAGCTTCAACACATAAAATCTTGAAACAAAACGACAGCATGAGTAATCAGAAAAGAGGAATACAATGTTAAGCAGAATGGAACACGATTCAATTGGAGCATTAAACGTACCAGCAGAAGCATACTATGGAGTTCAGAGTATGCGTGCAGCCACAAACTTTCAGATCACACACCGTCCATTACATCCAGTGTTGATCGACAGCATCGTAATGGTCAAAAAAGCAGCAGCGATCACGAATGAAAAGTCTGGGAAACTAGATCAGCAAATCGCTCAGGCAATCATTCAGGCATGTGATGAGATACTGGATGGAAATTTAAGAGATCAGTTTATCGTGGATGCGATCCAAGGAGGGGCTGGAACTTCTGCCAATATGAATGCAAATGAAGTGATTGCCAATCGTGCGATAGAAATCCTTGGTGGAACCAAAGGAGATTACAGCATTGTACATCCAAACGATCATGTTAATATGTCACAGTCTACGAACGATGTAATCCCAACGGCAGGAAAGATCACCGTCTTAAAATTACTTCCACAGACGATCAAAGAACTTGAGAAATTAGAAAAAGCTATGGAAGAAAAAGAAGCAGAGTTTGATGATATCCTCAAAATGGGAAGAACACAATTACAGGATGCAGTTCCAATGCGACTAGGACAAAGCTTTGGAGCATTTGCACATGTCTTAAAAAGGGATATCAAGAGACTAAAAAATGTTATGGAGGAGATGAAAGTCTTAAACATCGGAGCAACAGCGATCGGAACAGCGATCAATGTAGACCCTTACTATCTTGCGAATATTTCTTATGAATTAAGCAAAGTTGCAGGAATTTCATTAAAACAGGCAGATGATCTGATCGATGCCACACAGAACTTAGACGGTTTTGTCAGTGTATCCGGAGTGTTAAAAACATGTGCCGTTGATATTTCCAAGATATCCAATGACCTGAGATTAATGTCATCTGGCCCAAGAACTGGTTTATCAGAAATCAATCTTCCAGCAAGACAGAATGGTTCATCCATCATGCCAGGAAAGATCAACCCAGTGATTCCAGAAGTTGTATCACAGGTTGCATACCTGATCATTGGACATGACTATACGATCACGATGGCAGCCGAAGCCGGACAGTTAGAATTAAATGCATTTGAACCAGTCTTATTCCATCATTTATTTGAATCCATCGATACCTTAAAAGAGGCAGCAGCCACACTTACAAAACACTGTATTACAGGGATCACCGCAAATAAAGGACAGTGCGAAGAATATATTGAAAAAAGTGTTGGAATCTCAACAGCGTTATGTCCATATATCGGATATGCAAAGTCTGCTGAGATTGCAAAGAAATCATTAAAAACAGGAATTTCTGTAAAAGAGCTGGTATTAGAAGAAGGTCTGTTAAAGGAAGAAGAATTAAAAGAGATCTTAAAACCAGAGAAAATGACACAGCCTATGAGAGAAAAAGTGATGAAAGCAGTATCATAGATACAATTAGAATACAAAAAAGAATGAAAAGTAAGAAGAGGCTTTGGAGAAATTCAGAGCTTCTTTTATTGCAATATCCTCTCGCACAAGATATAATACATAAATAGAACATAAGTACGATTGGAGGATGGAAAGAATGATAATAATTCTATGCTTAGACAACAACAACGGTATGATGTTTAATGATCGAAGGCAGAGCCAGGATCGAGGCTTGAGAGAGTATGTTGCGGAGATGACTAAAGGGGAGAAGGTCTATATGAATACATATACAGAGAAGTTGTATGAAGAGATCAACGATCCGGTTGTTTGTGAAGATTTCTTACACAAGGCAGGAAAAGGGGAGACTTGTATTGTAGAGAATCTTCCATTAAAACCAGTGATAGATCAGATCGAAGAGATCGTGATCTTCCGTTGGAATAAAGTTTATCCGTCCGATCAGGTACTGGATGTGGATCTTGAGGAATGGAAACTTGCAGAAGAAGAACAGATTGAAGGTTCCACTCACGAGATCACAAAACAGATCTATCTTCCAAAACAATAAGCTAGATCAGAAAAGAATATAACAAGAGGAGAAGCAGTTGATGATGAGAGTAACAAAGAAATTATATGCCCTGCTGATCGCAGGAATGATGGCGGTATCACTGGCAGGATGCCAGAGTACAGGCAATAGCAGTAATGGTGAAAGCACACAGAACGAACAAAGCAGCAAAGGAAGTACAAATTCTTCCACCAAATCTGTATCATCTGATAATATTCCAGATTTTTCAGGGAATATGACGGTTGCTGTTGACAATAATAATCCAGATTTTACATCCAAGGATCTGACAACAAAATCCTACGAGTCTTACAGCAGACTTGACTCTGAAGGAAGATGTCAGGTGGCGGAAGCGTGTGTTGGAAAAGATATCATGCCAAAAGGAAAACGCGGAGCAATCGGTATGGTAAAACCAACCGGATGGCATACAGTAAAATACGATAACGTTGATGGGAAATATCTATATAACCGCTGTCATTTGATCGCTTACCAGCTGACCGGTGAGAATGCCAATAATAAGAACCTGATCACAGGAACAAGATCTTTTAATGTGGATGGAATGTTACCATATGAAGAGATGGTCGGTGACTATGTCCGTGAGACAGGCAATCATGTATTATACAGAGTTACGCCAGTCTTTGACGGAGATGACCTGGTAGCTAAAGGGGTACAGATGGAAGCGATGTCTGTGGAAGATAAGGGCGAAGATATCAAGTTTAATGTCTTTGTATATAATGTACAGGATGGAGTGAAGATTGATTACGAGTCAGGAGACAGTGAAGCAGACAGCAGCGTGCAGGTAACAACAGAGAATTCAAAAGCAAGCCAGAAATACCACACAAACCAGAATTCATCTAATAACAGCAAAAATAACAGCAGTAACAAAAATACAACAGCGGCAAAAACAACTGCTTCACAGGAAATCCGTGGAAACAGCAGATCAAAGGTATATCACTGCCCAGGTCAAAGAGATTATGACCGTATGGGAACATCAAAATATTTAGTCACATTTAAGAATGAGAAAGAAGCAAAAGCAGCGGGATATCATAAGGCACAAAGATAAAAGAAAGAGTTAACGATCCATAAAGACAGACAGGAGGAAATCATATGAGTTTAAATGCAACACCAAGAGGAGACAGAATTCACATCGCATTATTCGGGAAACGAAATGCCGGGAAGTCAAGTGTTATCAATGCTATGACGAATCAGGAATTAGCGATCGTATCCGATGTCAAAGGAACAACGACAGATCCTGTATACAAGGCAATGGAACTTCTGCCATTAGGACCAGTAGTTATGATCGATACCCCGGGACTTGATGATGAAGGAGAATTAGGGGAAAAGCGAGTCAAGAAAGCAAAAGAAGTCTTGGCCAAGGCAGATATCGCCCTTGTGATCATGGATGCCACAGCTGGTATGACAGAGTTTGAAGAAGATATGATACGTTTGATCGAAGACCGGAAGATTCCTTATCTGAAAGTCTACAATAAGATGGATCTTTTCAATGCCAAAGAATGGAAAGAAGACAAAGCCTGCTTTGTCAGTGCAAAGGATAAAAAAGGGATCTGGGATTTAAAAGAAGAGATCGGAAAACTGGTTCCAACTGATGATGACACGCTAAAGATCGTTGGAGATTTGGTCTGTCCGAATGATTTTGTGATCTTAGTCGTACCGATCGACAGTGCAGCACCGAAAGGCAGACTGATCCTTCCACAGCAGCAGACGATCCGTGATCTTTTAGAAGCAGGAGCAGCCTCCATTGTCGTAAGAGAAACAGAATTAGAAAAGACATTAGAAGAGATCGGCAAGAAACCAGCATTGGTCATTACAGACTCTCAGGCATTTGGCAAAGTCTCAAAGATCGTGCCAGAAGATATCAAACTGACTTCATTTTCGATTCTGTTTGCAAGATATAAAGGCGATCTTGAAGAAGAAGTCAGAGGAGTGAAAGCCTTAGAACATTTAGAAGAAGGGGCGAAGATCTTGATTGCGGAAGGATGCACCCATCACAGACAGTGCGATGACATCGGAACTGTAAAGATCCCAAGATGGTTAAAACAATATACAGGTAAGGATTTTGATATCCATACAAGCAGTGGAAACTCTTTCCCTGAAGATCTGGATACTTATGATCTGGTCATTCATTGTGGCGGATGTACTTTAAATAGAAGAGAGATGAAAAACCGTATCGCAAGAGTCAAAGATGCAGGTGTTCCAATCGTGAACTATGGAATCTTTATCGCGGCAACGCAGGGAATCTTAAAGGGAACCTTAGAGCCATTTGAGGAAGCCAGCAGGATCTTAAATGAGATTTAAGACGGATTGTTTCAAAAAATCAACATAAATTAACGAAAATCAATAAGACTGCTTCTTTACAAAGAAAGATAAGTTTTGTAGAATAGAAAGATAGAATTAAAACCAAATGGGAGGAAATCATGAGCAAAGTAAGAACAAGATTTGCACCAAGCCCTACAGGGCGTATGCATGTAGGTAACTTAAGAACAGCCCTTTATGCATATCTGATCGCACGTCATGCAGGCGGAGATTTTATTTTAAGAATTGAAGATACAGACCAGGAAAGACAGGTAGAAGGGGCAGAAGAGATTATCTACAATACCCTTAAGAAAGCCGGAATGAACCACGATGAAGGACCAGACATCGATGGTGGAGTCGGACCATATGTTCAGAGTGAGAGACAGGCACAGGGTCTTTATTTAAAATATGCAAAAGAACTGATCGACAAGGGAGAAGCATATTACTGTTTCTGTGATCAGGAGAGATTAGACACACTGAAAGTAAAATCAGGAGATGTTGTGATCAGTCATTATGACAAACATTGCTTAAACTTATCCAAAGAAGAAGTTCAGGCGAAATTAGACGCAGGAGTACCATATGTTATCCGTCAGAATAACCCAACAGAAGGAACAACATCTTTTGTTGATGAGATTTACGGAGAGATCACAGTGGATAATATCGAATTAGATGATATGATCCTGATCAAATCGGATGGATATCCAACATACAACTTCGCAAACGTAGTTGATGACCATTTAATGGGAATCACACATGTAGTTCGTGGTAATGAATACTTATCATCTACACCAAAGTACAATCGTTTATATGATGCATTCGGATGGGAAAAACCAGTATACATTCATTGTCCACTGATCACAGACGAAGAACATCACAAATTAAGTAAGAGAAAAGGTCATTCTTCCTTCGAAGATCTGATCGAGCAGGGATTCTTGCCAGAGACGATCGTAAACTTCGTTGCATTACTTGGATGGAGTCCAGGAGGAGAACAGGAAATCTTCTCATTAAAAGAATTAGAAGAGATCTTTGATTACAAACATATGTCTAAGACACCAGCGGTCTTTGATATGAACAAGATCAAATGGATGAATGGTGAATATATCAAAGCCATGGACTTTGACCGTTTCAAAGAACTTGCTATGCCATATGTAACAGAGACAATTCACAGAGAGATGGATTTTGATAAGATCCTTTCTATGGTGAAGACAAGAATTGAATTATTTACAGAGATTCCGGGACACATTGACTTCTTCGAAGCAGTTCCAGAATATGATGTAGAGATGTACAAACATAAGAAGATGAAGACAACACCTGAGACTTCATTAACCGTATTAAAAGAGATCTATCCAGTGATCGAAGCACAGGAAGATTTTACAAATGATGCATTATATGAGATGTTAGTATCTTTTGCAAAAGGACATGAGTACAAGAATGGTTATGTAATGTGGCCAGTTCGTACAGCAGTCTCTGGAAAGCAGATGACACCAGGTGGAGCAACAGAATTAATGGAACTTCTGGGAAAAGAAGAATCATTAAAGAGAATCAATGATGCGATCGCGAAACTGGAGGCAGCACTTGCATAGCCAGCTGAGCAAGGCACAGAAAGAAGCAGTGATGCACAAAGATGGACCGATGATGGTACTTGCAGGACCAGGTTCAGGGAAGACACTTGTGATCACAAAGAGAATTCAATATTTGATATCGCGCTATCAGATCCCACCGCAGCGGATTCTGGTCATTACATTTACCAGAGCAGCAGCGAATGAGATGAAAGAGCGGTTTTGGCGGCTGGCAGGGGAAACCCTGCCGGTTTCTTTTGGAACTTTTCATTCTGTGTTTTTTACGATTTTAAAATATGCTTATCACTATAGTGCAGATAATATTCTGCCGGAACATAAAAAATATGACTTTATCCGTGAGATCATCACAGATCATGAGTTGGAGATTGATGATGAAGCAGATTTTATGCGTCAGATCATACAAGAGATCAGCTTAGTCAAAGGGCAGATGATCCCTCTTGCCTATTATCACAGTGGGTGCTGTGGGGATGAAGTGTTTAAAGAAATTTACCGGGCATATGAAGAAAAACTGCATGAGAACCGTTGGATCGATTTTGATGATATTTTGGTTTATACGTATGAGTTGTTAAAAGAGCGTGAGGATATCAGGAAAGCATGGCAGCAGAAGTTTCCATATATTTTGATCGATGAGTTTCAGGATATCAATAAGATTCAGTATGAAATCGTCAAGATGTTAGCAGGAGAGACAAAGAACCTCTTTATCGTAGGAGATGATGATCAGTCTATTTATAAGTTTCGAGGTGCAAGACCAGAACTGATGTTAAATTTTCAAAAGGATTTCGAGAATACCAGACAGGTGATCTTAAACCGAAATTATCGTTGCGGGGAAGAGATCGTACAGGTTGCGGAAGATATCATTTCTTATAATACAAAACGTTTTGAAAAGAAGATGCAGGCAAGAGAAGATGCTGCAAGTATGGTCGAGGTTCGTACATTTAAAGATCACTATGAGGAGAATAAGCATATCATTTACACGATCAAGGAAGAGATGGCAAAGAAGACACCGTTATCCCAGATCGCGATCCTTTATCGGACTAATCAGGGACCAAGACAGCTGATCGCTGCATTGATGGCATACAATATCCCATTTTATATGCAGGATGCAGTACCGAATCTGTTTGATCACTGGATTTCCAAAAATATCATAGATTATATGCACCTTGCGATGGGAGATCGCAAAAGAAGCACATTTTTAAGAGTCATGAACCGTCCCAAGCGTTATATCAGCAGGGAATATCTGACCGAATCACAAGTGTCATTTGATGATCTGTTAGAGAAAGTCAAAGATAAACCATGGCTTTATGAATATGTAGAAGATTTTAAGGAAGATCTTCGGATCATGAAGAATATGACTCCGTTGATGGCGATCAATTATATTCGGAAATCCGTGGGATACAATGCGTATTTAGCAGAATATGCAAGATTTCGCAAGATTCAGGAAGAAGAATTTACACAAGTATTAGAAGAACTTCAGGAGAGTGCAAAAGGCTATGATACGTATGAGGCATGGTTTGATCATATCAAAGAATACACCGAAGAATTAAACCGCCAGTCAAAAGAGAATCAGAAAGAAAAAGAAGGGGTTGTGGTCAGCACGATGCATAGCACCAAAGGATTGGAATTTGAACGTGTCTTTTTGCCAGATGTCAATGAAGACGTGATCCCACATAAGAAGTCCATGAAAGAAGAAGACGTGGAAGAAGAAAGACGTTTGTTTTACGTTGGAGTTACAAGAGCCAAGAAATATCTGCACATCTTGTCAGTAAAGAAACTTTATAACAAAGACAGCAGGCCGTCAAGGTTCGTAGAAGAACTAAGAAGCCGTCAGGAGAAAAGAGGTGTTTTGCATGGAAAATAGAGCGATGCCAAGAGCAGGCGAATTTTATATGCATTTTAAAGGAAAACTTTATCAGATCGTTACGGTTGCAATACATACAGAGACAGAAGAACCATTGGTGGTCTATCAGGCAATGTATGGAATGTTTAAGACATATGCAAGACCACTTGCGATGTTCTTAAGTGAAGTCGATCATGAAAAATACCCAGATGTGCAACAGATATACCGTTTTCGGAAAGTAGAACTGTGTGAAAATGCAGGAGATCAGTATGGTATAAAAATCACGGAAACAGAACAAGATCCAGAAGCAGAACTGGTTGATGAAGTGACAGCACAGGAAAATGAATGTGATGAGACAGAAGAAACAGCAGACATTGAGCCATTGTTGAAATTCCTAGATGAAACAGATCTTCATGAGCGCCTGAATATTTTATTACAGTACAGAGACCAGATCACAGAAACAATGCTGGAATCCATGGGTATGGCAATGGATTGTGTCCTGAATGGAAAAACTCTGGAAGAAAAGTATTATGAACTTGACAAAGTGATCCGAACAAAACTTCAATATGAAAAAAAGCCCCGCATATAAGATGCAAGGGCTTTTTTGAGTTATTCTTCGTCTTCTAAGATCTCATCTAAGACAGCAGTGACTGTCTCATATTCTTCGTCTGTTTCAATGTTGTCAAGACTGAAAGTATCAGGATCTTCAGGGTCTTCGTTGTAACGATATAAAAGTAAAGCCCCTTCTTCGTCATCACTTTCTAAGTCTTCAACAGTGATCAATGCGATATATTCCTGATCATCTAATTCTTCTACAGAGAATAAAGCGATCACGGCACAGTCTTGTTCAGTTCCATCTTCTAATTCTAAATGGAGCACAGGAGTTTCTTCTTCAATGATATTATCTACTTCGTTAAATTCACTCATTTTGATACCTCTTTTCTTAGTCTTTTCTCCACTATACTAAAGGATCATAAAAAAAGCAAGAAAAGGATAAAAAAAGATCACTTTGTCTAAGAATTGACAAGAAAAAACAGGTATGATACGATACGAACTAATGGAGGTAAAACAATGGAAGAATATAAGTTTTTGCTGGATATCGCAATCATTCTGGCAATGACCAAGTCTTTTAGTCTTGTGTCGAAGAAGTTTAACATGCCGCCAGTCGTTGGAGCATTGATCGCGGGAATCATTTTAGGACCAGTGGTCCTTAATGTAGTGAGTCCTTCAGATTCAGTTTTAAATCTAGCTGAAGTAGGTGTAGTTGTTTTAATGTTTCAGGCAGGTCTTGAGACAGATATTGATGAGTTGAAGAAGAGTGGAATTCCCGCATTCGTCATTGCGTTATGTGGAGTATTGATCCCACTTATCATGGGAGCTGTTTTATCCGTTATATATGGAAATAATATCATGGAATCGATTTTTATCGGAGTGATCCTAACAGCAACTTCAGTAAGTATTACAGTAGAAGCATTACAGGATATGGGACATTTAAAAGGAAGAGTCGGAACAGCAATCCTTGGGGCAGCGATCATTGATGATATCTTGGGAATCGTTTTATTATCAATTATGACAAGCCTTGGGGGAGCATCTGGATTCCATATTCAGGCAATCCTTAAGATCTTGATCCAGATGTCAGCATTCTTTGCGATTTCTATTATCGGTGGAGTTGGGATCAAGAAGTTCTTTGAGTGGCTTTCTACTTATAAGAATCCAGAGATTGAACGTCATAGAAGAAGAGTTCCGGTGTTTGCACTTGCATTTTGCTTAGCACTTGCATTTCTTGCAGAAGTGTTTGGAATCGCTGATATCACAGGCGCATATCTTGCAGGGATCATTTTATGCAGGCTCCCAGAACGATTTTATATATACAATAAAATTGAAATTTTATCGTATATGCTGATCACACCAGTATTCTTTGCAAGTATCGGTCTGAATGTAAACATTCATGGAATGACACAGACGTTGATCATCTTTACGATCATTTTATGTGTGATCGCAGTGATCTCGAAGATCGCGGGATGCGGTTTTGGAGCATTGTTGTGCAAATATACGAAGAGAGAATCTGTACAGATCGGAGCAGGAATGGTATGCCGAGGTGAAGTTGCACTGATCGTTGCACAGAAAGGAATTTCTGTTGGATTATTATCAGAAGTTTTCTTTGCACCAGTGGTTATCATGGTCCTCGTCACAACACTCTTATCACCGATCATATTAAAAATGTTATTTGCAAAATAAGAAAAGTAAAATATTTACGATACAGATAAAACAATAGAAAAGAGGCTTTAATATGATAGACACAGTCGTATCTGTAAAACTTCCGATCGGAGAGATGCTAAGGATCAAAAGAAATCGTCTGATGCCGGATGTGGTGACTGGAGAGGAGAAGAGAATCTGTCTGGTGTCTGGAATCTACGGAGATGAGCTTGGCGGACAGTATATCTGCGGAGAGATCATTCGCCGGATCAAGGCAGAATTTGAGAATCTGACAGGTATTGTCGATGTGTATCCAGCGGTCAATCCATTAGGACTGGATGCACGAACAAGAGCAGTACCAATCTCAGATATCGATTACAGCAGTGCATTTCCAGGAGACATCAATGGAGGTCTGGAAGATTATACAGCAGCTAAATTGATCGAAGATATCAAAGGAGCATCCTGTTGCATTGATATTCATTCTAGTAATATCTTTTTGCAGGAAGTTCCTCAAGTACGTTTAAATAACGATTACGATGAGACATTACTTCATCTGTCAAAATATATGAATACAGATCTTGTCTGGATCCATCCTTCTCAGACAGTGAATGAAGGAAGTTTAGCTTTCACTTTAAACCAGATGGGAATCCCAACTATGGTTACGGAATCCGGTGCAGCATTTCGTATCCGTTACGAGTACTGCCGCCAGATCATAGATGGAATTTTTTCTGTGATGGCAGAACTTGGTATCTGGAAGGGAAAGGTTCAAGGCAAAACAAAGGTTCCGTATATCCACGAAGACCAGATCTTTTATTTAAATTGTGAATCCAGTGGATTGTTTGTTTCTTACAAGCGATTAAAGGATCCGGTAAAGAAAGGTGAGATCATAGGGATCGTACAGAATCCTTTAATGGGAGCAACGGAAGAAGAAGTGGTTGCCCCAACCGATGGTATTTTGATGACATTAAGAGAACATCCAAGTGTAACGGAAGGGTCCTTGGTAGCCAGAGTGATCGGAGGAAATGCACTATGAAAAAAGAAATCATATATTCCTCAGGAAATTACTTAAGAGATGAGTTTAAGATCGAAGGATATCTCTTTGGAAAACAAAGTGAAGGATCAGAACCAGCGGCATGTATTGTCGGAGCAATGCGTGGAAATGAATATCAGCAGTTATATATTTGTTCTCAGTTAGTCAAACGTTTAAAAGAACTGGAGAACAGTGGTGCGATCGTTGGAGATAATCAGATTCTGGTCATTCCATGTGTGAATAATTTTTCAATGAATGTCGGAATGAAATACTGGGTATCTGATAACAGTGATATCAACCGTCAGTTTCCTGGGAATTTTGACGGGGAACCAACAAGCCGTCTGGCAGCACATTTATTTGAACGGGTTAAAGGATTCCGCTATGGAATCCATTTTGCATCATTTTTCAGAAGCGGGGATTTTGTGCCACATGTGCGAATGCCTGCAACAGGAAAAGAAAGCACCAGCCTTGCAAGTCTGTTCGGGCTGCCTTATGTATTAACAAGCAAACAACGAAATTTTGATAAAAAGACATTAACTTATAACTGGCAGATCAATGGGACGGATGCATTTTCGGTATATTCTGGGGAAACAGATAATATCGATGTGAATCTGGCCAGGAAGGCTGTATCTGCCGTGCTTCGCTTCTTGACTCGAATGGGTATTTTAAAATATAATTGCCATAACGGGTATATTGCGAGTATTATAGAAGAAGAGGATCTTGTATCCGTCAAAGCAAGTGCTCCGGGATTCCTAAGACGTTTTGTGACGATCAATGAGGAAGTTAACCGAGGTCAGCTGCTTGGTGAAGTCATTAATCCATATAATGGAGAGATTTTATCAGAGATCCGTTCAACGGCAGATGGGATCATATTCTATGCCGAGGATCAGCCAACGATTTTGGAAAATGCATCTGCATTTCAGGTGATTAAGAAACTACATGAATAAATGGGAGGAAATCATGGGAGAAGTTAGAAGAGTCTATGTTGAAAAGAAAAAAGACTACGCAGTAAAAGCAAAAAAGCTGCATGCATCATTGAAGCAGTATCTTGGACTGGATGTCGAATCTGTTCGTGTCCTTGTCCGCTATGACATCGAGAATCTATCCGATGCAAGTTATGAAAAAGCACTGGTTACAGTATTTAGTGAACCACCAGTTGACGACGTGTATGAAGAGACATTACCACTTGCTGATGGAGAAATATCTTTCAGCGTTGAGTTTCTGCCAGGTCAGTTCGATCAGAGAGCAGATTCTGCACAGCAGTGTGTGAAACTGTTGAATGAGGACGAAGATGCTCTGATCAGAAGTGCAACAACTTATGTTGTAAAAGGTGACTTAACTGACGAACAGTTAGAAGCAGTCAAAGAATATTGCATCAACCCAGTTGACTCAAGAGAGGCAGCTGCAGACAAACCAGAGACATTAGTGATGGATTTTGAAGAACCAGCAGATGTTAAGATTCTGGATGGATTCAAAGATATGGAAGAAGACAAATTTAAAGAATTATATGATTCTTTAAATCTTGCTATGACATTCAAAGATTTTCTTCATATCCAGAATTATTATAAAGGAGAAGAAAAGAGAGATCCTTCCATGACAGAGATCCGTGTACTGGATACTTATTGGTCAGATCACTGTCGTCATACAACATTCTCCACAGAACTTACAAGCATTGGATTCCAGGATGGATTCTATCGTGCACCATTAGAAGAAGCATATTATTCTTACATGGATGACTTTGAAGAGATGTACAAAGACCGTGATGACAAATATGTTTGCTTAATGGATATGGCATTAATGGCGATGAAACGTCTTAAAAAAGATGGAATTCTTGACAATATGGAAGAAAGCGATGAGATCAACGCCTGCAGCATTGTTGTACCAGTAGAAATTGATGGTAAGGAAGAAGAATGGCTGATCAGTTTCAAGAATGAGACACATAACCATCCAACAGAGATCGAACCATTTGGTGGAGCGGCAACATGTCTTGGAGGAGCGATCCGTGACCCATTATCAGGACGTTCTTATGTATATCAGGCAATGCGTGTTACAGGTGCTGCTGATCCAACAGTCCCATTAAAAGACACATTAAAAGGTAAATTACCACAGTATAAGATCGTAAATGAAGCTGCGAATGGATACAGTTCTTACGGAAACCAGATCGGTCTTGCAACAGGATATGTTAATGAAGTATATCATCCAGACTATGTTGCAAAACGTATGGAGATCGGTGCCGTTATGGGTGCAGCACCTAGAAAGAACGTGATCAGAGAAAACTCTGACCCAGGAGATATCATCATCTTATTAGGTGGAAGAACAGGACGTGACGGTTGTGGAGGAGCAACAGGATCATCTAAAGTTCATACAGAAGAATCTATCGAGACATGTGGAGCTGAAGTTCAGAAAGGTAATCCACCAACAGAACGCAAGATCCAGAGATTATTCAGAAGAGAAGAAGTCAGCCGTCTGATCAAGAAATGTAACGACTTTGGTGCAGGTGGAGTTTCCGTAGCGATCGGAGAACTTGCAGATGGTCTGGTTGTAGATCTTGATAAAGTACCTAAGAAATATGCAGGACTTGATGGAACAGAATTAGCGATTTCTGAATCTCAGGAACGTATGGCTGTTGTTGTAGATCCAAAAGACGTAGATCAGTTCCTTGCATACTCTGCAGAAGAGAACTTAGAGGCTGTAGAAGTTGCTGTTGTAACAGAAGATCCAAGATTAGTACTGAAATGGAGAGGAAAAGAGATCGTTAATATCTCAAGAGCTTTCCTTGATACAAACGGAGCACATCAGGAAACAGAAGTATTTGTAGAGATCCCTCACCGTGTAGAATCTTACTTTAACCGCAAAGACGAGACAGGTACATTTGAAGAAGTGTGCAAGAATACATTATCTGATCTTAATGTATGTTCACAGAAAGGTCTCGTAGAGAGATTCGACAGCTCTATCGGAGCAGCAACAGTTACAATGCCATATGGTGGAAAATACCAGATGACACCAATTCAGACAATGGTCGCAAAACTTCCAGTATTGAAAGGAGAATGCGATACAGTCACAATGATGAGTTATGGATTTGATCCATATCTGTCCAAATGGAGCCCATTCCATGGAGCAGTTTATGCGATTACAGAATCTATCGCGAAGATCGTGGCTACTGGTGGAGATTATAGAAATATCCGCCTGACATTCCAGGAATACTTTAAACGTCTTGGAGAAGATAAGACACGCTGGGGACAGCCGGTTGCAGCACTGCTTGGTGCATATCAGGCACAGATGGGATTTGGACTTGCATCGATTGGTGGAAAGGACAGTATGTCTGGAACATTCAATGACATTGATGTACCACCAACACTGGTATCTTTTGCAGTCGATGTAGCGAAGACAACAGATGTTATCACACCAGAACTTAAGAGAGCAGGAAACCGTCTGATCCGTATCTGTATCCCAACAGATGCATACAATCTTCCAATCTACTCTGAAGTGAAGAAAGTATACAAACGTATTACAAAACTGATCAAAGATGGAATTATCAAATCTGCATATGCAATTGGCGGCGGAGGAGCTTTAGAAGCAGTTGCCAAGATGGCATTTGGTAACAAATTAGGTGTGATTTTTGATGAAGAAGTAGAATTAAAAGACTTAACAGATCCTAAGTTTGGATCATTTGTTGTTGAAATGAGCACAAGAGATGTTCATAAACTTGCGATTCCAGGATTAATGTTAGGTGAGGTTACAGACAAACATGAATTTGTATTTGGTGACGAAGTTGTAACATTAGAAGAAGCGATCGATACATGGAAGAAACCATTAGAGAAAGTATTCCCAACAAGATCTGAAGGAGATCAGAGCATCGTTGATACAACAAGACACTATATAAAAGGAAATATTTACGTATGCAAGAATAAAGTTGCAAAACCAAATGTATTTATTCCAGTATTCCCAGGAACAAACTGTGAATATGATTCAGCGAAAGCATTTGAACGTGCAGGAGCGAACGTGATCACAAAGGTATTTAAGAACTTAGATGCACAGGGAATCCGTGATTCAGTGGAAGTTTTTGAAAAAGCGATCAAAGAATCCCAGATCATCATGTTCCCAGGTGGATTCAGTGCCGGTGATGAACCAGATGGATCTGCAAAATTCTTTGCAACAGCATTTAGAAATGAAAAATTAAAAGAAGCAGTCATGGATCTGTTAAATAACCGTGATGGACTGGCACTTGGTATCTGTAACGGATTCCAGGCCCTGATCAAATTAGGACTTGTTCCAGAAGGTAAGATTGTAGAACAGAACGCGAAATCACCTACACTGACAACAAACCGCATTGGTCGTCATATTTCTAAGGTTGCTTATACAAGAATCGCTTCTAATCTGTCACCATGGTTTAACAATGTACATGTAGATGATATCTTCAGTATACCAGTATCTCATGGAGAAGGACGATTCGTAGCAGATGAAGATGTGATCCAGAAACTGTTTGAAAATGGACAGGTAGCAACACAGTATGTTGACCTCAATGGTGATCCTACAATGAATGAAGAATTCAATCCAAATGGTTCTTACCATGCGATTGAAGGTATCACAAGTCCAGATGGAAGAGTCCTTGGTAAGATGGGACATTCAGAACGTCGTGACAGCTATGTAGGAATCAATATTTACGGACAGAAAGATCAGAAGATCTTCGAATCCGGAGTAGAATATTTTAAATAAGAGTACAAAAAAAGAACCTTGCAAGAAAAAGCAAGGTTCTTTTTTTACTGCTCTTTTGGAATGATATGAATTGTTTCCATACGGTTTTTGTCAACGGAAACAACTTTAAAAAGAAAATGTTCATCTTCTGCAGTTTCGCCCTCTGAAGGCAGATGATCAAGCAGTTCGATGATATATCCGCCAAGAGAATCATAATCCTCAGAATCAAGGTCTACGTCAAGCAGATCATCAAGATCATCAAGCTTTAAGGAAGCGGATACCATATAAGATCCATCGGATAATTTTTTGAAAGTTTCCTCCTCAGAATCATCATATTCATCACGTAGTTCTCCAAAAATCTCTTCAACGATATCTTCTAAAGTGATAAGACCTGCAGTCACTCCATACTCATCCAAAACAATAGAGAAACTAACAGATTTTTCACGCATCTGTGCAAGAAGGCTTGATACTTTCTGAGTTTCATACGTAAAGAACGGCTTACGCAGAACATCTTTCAAATGAAAGATCTCGCCTCTGTGCTGGCTGCGGTAGAAATAAACATCCTTAAAATAAACAATACCAACAACATGATCTTTACTTCCTTCATAAACAGGAAGTCTAGAATAACCGGCCTCGCGGAAAATATCAAGAACTTCATCATAAGAAGCATCTACAGACACAAAAGTTACATCAATTCGCGGGATCATAATATCCTTGGCAAGAGATTCCTTAAAATCAAAAACGTTGTTTAACATATCTTTCTCAGATTCTTCGATAACGCCTTCTTCGTGGCTGACATCAACGATCGTACGAAGTTCACGTTCAGTCATGATGCGTTTGGATTGTTTCGAGTCGATCCGCAAGATGATAAGGATCGCTGTAGAAAGTTTGTTGATAATGTAAACAACCGGTGTCAGTAATTTTGTGATCAGATAAATGCTGGAAGCATAGCTTAGAGCAAGTTTTGTATTATTGATCGTTGCAAAAGTCTTTGGCGTGATCTCACCAAAGATCAATACAAGTACTGTGATCACAGCAGTTGCGATTCCGGCTCCCATGTTTCCAAAGATACGAATAGCGATCGTTGTAGTAAGGGATGTTAATGAAATATTCACAAGGTTATTCCCGACTAAGACGCTGGAAAGCATCTGGCTTGGATTCTCGATCAATTTTAAAACAATAGCAGCTTTTTTATTGCCATCTTCTGCCATGGCACGCATACTATGTGGATTGACGGTTGTAAGCGCTGTTTCTGCAGATGAAAAATAAGCAGAAAGCATTAATAAAATGATAATTGCGATTATCTGTAATATCATACTGGGGTCCAATGAAAATTCCTCCTAAAATAAATATCTGTTCATTTTTATACAGTTCTTTTCATTGTACGCAAGAAATATGTACATGTCAAGTTAGTCCTTGCCAACCATGGAAGAATATGGTATACCTATTTTTAGGAGGATTGTCATATGAGGTACTATTATGATTATAGTTTTCCAATCGGTAATTTAACGATTGAGGAAGATGGGCATGGCATTTGCGGGATATATTTTGGGACGAAGATATTAGAAGGCGAGAAGAAGAATACAGAATTGATCAGGGAAGCAGCACTGCAATTATCACAGTATTTTGATGGACGGAGAAAGAAGTTTGACCTGAAACTTTCTTATCATGGAACAGAATTTCAGATCAAAGTATGGAAAGCATTGGAGAAGATTCCATATGGGGAAACTTGTACTTACAAAGATATTGCGGAATCAGTAGGAATTCCCAAAGGATGTCGAGCTGTTGGCATGGCGAATAACAGGAATCCGATCGTGATCGTTGTTCCATGTCACAGAGTGATCGGAATGAACGGTTCACTGACAGGATATGCAGGTGGTCTGGAAATGAAAGAATACCTGTTGGATCTTGAAAAGCGTAATCAAAAATTAAAGGAAAGATATTGACAAAGATTCTCAGTTGAGATATGATACATAGGCACATTTTGCCGGAAGCACATCCGGTATGATCTTATAGATATTTCCGTGAGGGAGTAGTTAGCAGAGAATCTGTGACAGTATCAACATAATGATGAACGACATCTGGTGCTGTCTTAATTAACGAGACTCACAGACGATAAGCTTTTGTTTATAACAAGGCTTTCGTCTGTGGGTCTTTTTCATATCATAGGAAATTCCGATAGACCCCCCTATGATATGAAAAACTTACGATATGGAGGACGTTTTTATGGATTTACTTACGTTATTAACACTGGCTGTTGGATTGGCGATGGATGCATTTGCTGTTTCTATTTGCAAAGGACTGGCGATGAGAGAAAAAGTTTTGAAAAAAGGGATCATTGTTGGTTTATGGTTTGGAGGATTTCAGGCACTGATGCCAACAATCGGATTTTTACTTGGAACACAGTTTAAAGACCAGATCACATCGATCGATCATTGGATCGCATTTGTGCTTCTTGGGCTGATCGGAATCAATATGGTCAAAGAAGCATTATCAAATGATGAAGAACAGGCAGATGATTCGATCGCAGTGAAAGAAATGTTCATGCTTGCTGTTGCGACAAGTATCGATGCATTAGCAGTTGGGATCACATTTGCCTTTTTAAATGTGCATATTGTATCCGCAGCGTCGATGATTGGAGTCTGTACTTTCTTGATTTCATTTGCAGGAGTAAAGATCGGAAATATTTTTGGAACAAAATATAAATCCAAGGCAGAGCTCGCAGGTGGCATAATACTGATACTTTTGGGATTTAAGATTCTGTTTGAGCATCTTCATATTCTCTAAAATGAAAAATTAGCTCTTTCTTTTTTATGAAAAAGAGTGTAATATAATAAAGGCAATGGCACAAGATATAGTGCTGATTGGTAGAACGACAACAAGATTTTGTGCCAGAAAATGGAAATACACAGAATCTTGTAATTTTATATAAATGAGGGAGAAACTATGAATGGTGATGTAAAAACAAAGATTATCAAGAGAAACGGTGAAGAGGTAACCTTTGATCTCAATAAGATCATCAATGCGATCACGAAGGCGAATGAAGAGGTAACAAAGATCCATCAGATGAATCAGTATCAGATCATGGCGATTGCAGAGAAGGTTGCAGATCAGGTAGCAAACTCTTCTCATGCGGTGAATGTAGAAGATATCCAGAATATGGTCGAGACAGGCATCATGGAGATGAGAGGATATGAAGTTGCCCAGAAGTATGTAAGATACCGTTTTAAGAGAGAACTGAGAAGAAAATCAAATACGACCGATGATGGAATTCTTTCTTTACTTGATAATATTAATGAGGAAGTAAATCAGGAGAATTCGAATAAGAACCCAGTGATCAATTCCACGCAGAGAGATTACATGGCAGGAGAAGTCAGCAAAGACTTAAGTAAACGTGTCCTTCTGCCAAATGAGATCATTCGTGCTCATGAAGAAGGAATCATCCATTTTCATGATTCTGACTATTTTGCACAGAGAGAACATAACTGTGATCTGATCAACTTGGAAGATATGCTTCAGAATGGAACGGTGATCAGTGAGACATTGATCGAGAAACCACATTCATTTTTTACAGCATGTAATGTGACAACACAGATCGTTGCTCAGGTTGCAAGCAACCAGTATGGAGGACAGTCTTTTACATTAGCACATTTAGCACCATTTGTAGACATCAGTCGAAAGAAGCTGCGTAAGAATGTCGTGAAGGAACGTAAAGTGATCGGAGAATCTATGGATGATGCGATCATCGACAAGATTACAGAGATGCGTCTGTATGATGAGATCAAACAGGGAATCCAGACGATCCAGTATCAGCTGGTAACTTTAATGACATGTAATGGACAGGCACCATTTGTCACAGTCTTTATGTATCTTGACGAAGTACCAGAAGGACAGACAAGAGACGATCTGGCTCTTGTGATCGAAGAAGTCCTGAAACAGAGAATTCAGGGTGTTAAGAATGAAAAAGGAGTCTGGATCACTCCAGCCTTCCCAAAACTTATTTATGCATTAGATGATGATAACATCACACCAGATTCCAAGTATTGGCATCTGACAGAATTAGCTGCAAAATGTACAGCAAAACGCATGGTTCCAGACTATATCTCAGCGAAAGTGATGAGAGAAATGAAAAATGGTGAAGTATATCCTTGCATGGGATGCAGATCCTTCTTAACGGTTGAAGATTCCCAGAGAAATGCAGATGGAAGCCATAAATTCTATGGAAGATTTAATCAGGGTGTTGTAACGATCAACTTGGTTGATGTCGCATGCAGTTCTAATGGAGATATGGATAAATTCTGGGACATCTTAGAAGAGAGACTGGAATTGTGCCACAGAGCATTAAGATGTCGCCATGAGAGATTAAAGGGAGCGGTATCTGATGTTGCGCCGATCCTTTGGCAGCACGGAGCGCTTGCGAGACTGAAGAAAGGCGAGAAGATCGATAAGTTATTATACGATGGATATTCCACGATTTCCCTTGGATATGCAGGACTTTATGAGATGTGTGTCCGCATGACAGGCAAGTCTCATACATCCGATGAAGGAAAAGAATTTGCATTAAAAGTTATGCAGAAATTAAATGATAAATGTAATGAATGGAAGGCAGCAGAGAACATCAGCTATTCTGTATACGGAACACCAATGGAATCAACAACTTACAAGTTTGCAAAATGCTTACAGAAACGTTTTGGTATCATTCCGGGAGTTACAGATAAGAACTACATCACAAACAGCTATCATGTTCATGTAACAGAAGAGATTGATGCATTCAGCAAACTGGCATTTGAGTCAGAATTCCAGAAATTATCTCCAGGCGGAGCAATCAGCTACATTGAAGTACCAAACATGCAGGATAATATTCCAGCCGTCTTATCTGTGATGAAATTTATTTACGATAACATCATGTATGCAGAGTTAAATACAAAGAGTGATTACTGTGAATGCTGTGGATACGACGGAGAGATTCAGATCAAAGAAGATGAATCAGGAAAGCTGATCTGGGAATGTCCAAACTGTGGAAATACAGATCAAGATCATATGTTTGTTGCAAGACGTACTTGTGGATATATCGGAACACAGTTCTGGAATCAGGGACGTACACAGGAAATCAAGGATCGAGTCCTTCATTTATAAGACACGATGACAGAGGAGATCATATGCACTACGGAGAAATTAAAAAATGTGATATTGCGAATGGACCAGGAGTCAGAGTCAGCTTATTCGTATCAGGCTGCCGAAATCATTGTCCAGGATGCTTTAATAAGGAGACATGGGACTTTTGTTATGGAAAGCCATTTACGACGGAGACAAAAGATCATATCATGGAATTGTTAAAGCCAGATTATATTGAAGGTTTTTCGCTTCTTGGAGGGGAACCATTTGAACCGGAGAATCAGGAAGAACTGGTCAGATTATTAAAAGAGATCAAAGAAAATTATCCAAAGAAGAATATCTGGTGCTATACAGGATATACTTATGACAAAGATTTGCTCGAAGGTGGTAAAGTATACACACCGTTTACGGAAGAGATGTTATCTTATATTGATACGCTGGTTGATGGACAGTTTATCGAATCCCAGAAAGATATCACATTAAAATTCCGAGGAAGTGCAAATCAAAGAATTTTAGATCTGAATGAAAAATAGACGAGAGAGATGTAGTTTTTTACACTGCATCTTTTTCTTTATCATCTGGAAGAGAAGCTCTTGACAGACTGTGCTTTATATTATAGTCTATGTATAACAAAATATCATAGATAAGTTGTAAATTTCGAAAGAGGAAAGAAGGGTTGCACAATGATACTGGAGATTGATTTCAATAGTGACGAGGCAATCTATGTACAGTTGAGAAATCAGATCATTATGGGAATCGCATGTGAAGAATTTGCTGATGGAGAATCACTTCCATCTGTCCGTCAGTTAGCACAGGTGCTTGGAGTGAACATGCACACAGTGAACAAAGCCTATGCGATCTTAAGAGAAGAAGGATACCTGAAACTAGACCGAAGAAAAGGTGCAGTCATAAGTGTTGAAACTTTGGAAAAACAGCAGGAATTAGCAAGCATTCAGGAGAATTTAAGGATGTTAGTTGCAGAAGCTGTCTGTAAAGGAGTTACAGAAGACGAGATGAACCGGTTGATTCATGATATGTACCAGAAATTAGACAGAAAGTAATAACAGGAGGAATTATGAACCGATTACCATTTACAAAATATGCCTCCAAAGCATTGAATGAAGGACGAGAGATTGCTGGATATCTTGGATTTAAAGATGTCAGCAGTATTTTTGTTCTGCTAGGACTTTATGGGGCAGACGGATCTCTTGCAAGTGAAGTGCTCAAGATGCACGGAGTGACAAGAGAATTAATAGAAGAAGCGATCAAAGAGAAGTCAAAGATGCCAAAAGACCGAAGAAGAACGGTAATGGATACTCCGAAGACAGAATACCTGTTAGAAATTGCAGGAGAACTTGCAATGAAATACGGGTGTGAAGCGATCGGATCAGAACATATCTTGATGGCGATGATCAAAGATGGAGATAATGAAGCATTCCGTTTTCTGGAAGATCATAAGATTTCATCCGAAGGAATCTATACAGATATTTTAGTTACTGCAGGAATTGATTTCAGAAGTGCGAAGAATGAATATAATGAAGCAATCTCTGATGGTGGTGATATGGAAGATGGAGCAGGAGAATATATGCTGCTTCAGTATAGTACAGATCTGACAGAGAAAGCAATGCTTGGGAAGCTTGATCCGATGATCGGACGTGAAAGTGAGATGGAACGTCTGATGCAGATCCTTTGCAGAAGGACAAAGAATAATCCATGTCTGATCGGTGATCCAGGGGTTGGTAAAACAGCGATCGTTGAAGGCCTTGCACAAAGGATCGCCGAAGGCAATATGCCAAGAATTCTTAAGAATAAGAGGATTTTGTCCTTAGACCTTACGAAAGTGATCGCTGGAACGAAATTCCGTGGAGAATTTGAAGAACGAATGAAACGCATCGTAACCGAAGCAACACAGGATGATTCTATTATTTTGTTTATCGATGAGATTCATACGATCATTGGAGCTGGAGGTTCTGAGGGAGCTATGGATGCATCTAATATCTTAAAACCAGCATTGGCAAGAGGAGATTTTCAGCTGATCGGTGCGACAACGAGTGAAGAATATACAAAATATTTTGAAAAAGATGCAGCATTAGTTCGAAGATTCCAACCAGTCAGAGTGAAAGAACCAACCGTAGAAGAAACGATCACGATCTTAAAAGGGATCAAACATCGTTTTGAAGATTATCATAGAATCCTGGTATCAGAAGATGTGGCAGAGTCGATCGCCTCTCTTTCTGATCGATATATCAGTGATCGTTTTCTGCCAGATAAAGCCATCGATCTGTTAGATGAAGCCTGTGCAAGGAAACGAATGGAACAGCTTGGAAGTCATGCAGGTTTTAAGAAAGAACGCAAGGAGATCAGGGAGATCATAGAGAAGATCGAAGCAGCGCTTTCTGATGGAAATATTACAGAAGCAAGAGAGCTTAAGAAAGAGAAGAACAAACTTGAGAAATCTCTGGAACGTAAGATGAAGAGAAATCAGAAGAAGCAAAATGAGATTCCAGAATTGACAACAGAGGATGCCGCAGAAGTCGTTTCTTTATGGACACAGATTCCAGTAACACAGCTTACAAAGGGAGATATGGAACGATTAAGACATTTAGAGAAAGAACTTCACAAACATGTGATCGGGCAAGATGAAGCAGTCAATGCAGTTGCCAAAGCTGTGAAGAGAAGCAGAGTCGGTCTTAAGAGCCCAAACCGTCCGATCGGATCATTCTTATTTTTAGGGCCAACAGGAGTTGGTAAGACAGAGCTGTCAAAGACATTAGCAAAAGCTTTATTTGGAAGAGAAGAAGATCTGATCCGTGTGGATATGTCTGAATATATGGAGAAGCACAGTGTATCAAAGATCATCGGATCTCCTCCAGGATATGTTGGATTTGGAGAAGGCGGACAGCTGAGTGAACAGATTCGAAGACATCCTTACTCTGTCCTTCTTTTTGATGAGATTGAAAAAGCTCATCCTGATGTATTTAATATCCTGCTTCAGGTATTAGATGACGGACATATTACAGATTCCAATGGAAGAAAAGTCGACTTTAAGAATACTGTTATCATTATGACTTCCAATGCAGGTGCAAACCGTATCATTGCACCAAAACATTTAGGATTTTCTATGGATGATACAGATAAAGCCAAGACTCATGAACGTATGAAAAAGGGTGTTATGGAAGAAGTGAAACAGATCTTTCGCCCAGAGTTTTTAAATCGAATTGATGAGACGATCGTATTTGCCGTCCTTACAAAGGAAGAAGTTAAGAAGATCGCAAAATTGTTTATGGATGAATTGAGAGCCCGTTTATTAAGCGAACATCAGATCACATTAAAGATCACATCTGGTGCGATGGATCTGTTAGCAGATAAGGGATATGATGAGAATTATGGGGCAAGACCATTAAGAAGGATCATCCAGAATGAGATTGAAGATGTACTGGCAGATAAGATCTTAGAAGGAATCCTTACGAATGGACAGACGATGACGATTGGTAAAAAAGATAAAAAACTTACTTTTTCGGTAAAGGAAAACTAGTAAATAATACTGAAATATATTATAATATACATACGACGACCGAAACATATATTAGGAGGAAAAGACAATGGCAGTGGTAACTGAATTATTCCGCAGCGAAGACAATGGAACACTTAGCTTTGGTGACTATACATTAGCACAGAAAGCGAAGAAAGGAGATATCCAGTTTGAAGGAGATATCTATAAGATCAAGACTTTCAAGACAATGACAAAACTGGACAAGAACGGACAGCTGATCTTTGAATCAGTTCCAGGTTCAGCAGTACATAACTTTGTTGCAACAACAGATGGAGTTGCATTTGAGATTGAATCTTCATCTGATGTCCAGGTTACTTTAGAAGTAGAAGCCGGACAGGAATATAAAGTTTTTATTGATAATACGAATGTAGGAATGATGAAAGCAAATCTTGGAGGAAAATTAACTCTGAGTGTTGAGTTAAGCGAGGGAACAGCAGCAGCTGTTCGTGTAAAGAAGCAGTAGTAACATAAAGGAGCACCAATGGCAAAACAAAAGACAGTTTATTTTTGCAGCCAGTGTGGTCATGAGTCTTCCAAGTGGATGGGGCAGTGTCCTGCCTGTAAGCAGTGGAATACTTTTACAGAAGAGAAAGTTACAGAAACGAAAAAAGGAGGGGCGAAGTCTTTAAAGACTTCTGCCTCTCCTATGAATATATCCGAGGTAACAGTAGAGAATGAAGAGAGGATTCCAACAGGGATTCATGAACTGGACCGTGTGTTAGGCGGCGGGATCGTCAAAGGTTCCCTATCGTTGGTCGGAGGAGATCCTGGAATCGGGAAATCCACGTTATTATTACAGGTATGCAGGAATCTTGCGAACAGCAAACGTAAGGTTTTGTATATTTCTGGGGAAGAATCTATGCATCAGATCAAGATGAGAGCAGAGAGGATCGGAACATTTGAAGAAGAGATGCTTCTGTATTGTGAGACAGATCTTGATGCGATCACGAATGCGATCTTAAAGACGAAACCAGAATTTGCGGTGATTGATTCGATTCAGACAATGTACAGCGAGGATCTTTCCTCGGCAGCAGGCAGTGTGTCTCAGGTAAGAGAAGTGACTGCAGCGATGATGAGAGTTGCGAAAGAGAATAATATCGCAGTTTTTATCGTAGGACATGTGACCAAAGAAGGAGTGGTTGCAGGACCAAGAACACTTGAGCATATGGTAGATACGGTCCTTTATTTTGAAGGGGAAAGAGAAGCGGCATACAGAATCTTAAGAGGTGTCAAAAACCGTTTTGGATCCACGAACGAGATCGGTGTGTTTGAGATGTGTAACAATGGACTTGTAGAAGTGGAGAATCCGTCAAAGACGATGCTCAATGGAAGACCACTTGATGCGTCAGGATCCGTTGTTGTATGTTCCATGGAAGGGACCAGACCGATCCTGATCGAGATTCAGGCATTGGTATCACCAACAAGCTTTCAGATGCCAAGAAGAACAGCGGTTGGAATTGATTATAACAGGGTGAATCTTTTGATGGCAGTGCTTGAGAAGAGAGTTGGACTGCAGCTTGGCTGCTGTGATGCGTATGTGAATCTGGCTGGAGGTATGAAGCTTGGCGAACCAGCGATCGATCTTGGTATTATTATGGCAATCGCATCGAGTTATAAGAACCGGCCGATCTTAGAAGATACGATCATTTTTGGAGAAGTTGGTCTGGTAGGAGAAGTAAGAGCCGTATCAGGTGGAGAAGCAAGGATCAAAGAAGCACAGAAACTAGGATTTAAACGATGCATTCTGCCTCAGGCGAATGTAGATCAGATCAAGGTCCAGACAGATATGAGACTTGTAGGAGTTTCAAATGTCATGGAGGCATTAGATCTTATATAGAAGGATTATCTGTATTTCACAATGATACAGAAATTATATGATTGCAAGTGTATAGAAGATACATTATAATCAGAATAGAAAGAACTATATGGAGGAAGACATGGAAGAAACGATTTCTAAGAATTTTATCGAACAGATCATAGAAAAAGATATAGAAGAAGGGCATTGCAAGAAGGTAGTTACAAGATTTCCACCAGAACCAAACGGATATCTTCATATCGGACACGCAAAATCCATCTTATTAAACTATGGACTGGCTCAGGAATATGGAGGAGATTTCCATTTCCGTTTTGATGATACAAACCCAACAAAAGAGAAGGAAGAATATGTAAATTCTATTAAAGAGGACGTAGAATGGTTAGGAGCAGATTATCACGAACATATCTATTATGCTTCTAACTACTTTGACAAGATGTATGAATGTGCAGAATTCCTGATCAAGAAAGGGAAAGCATATGTCTGTGATCTGAATGCTGAACAGATCAGAGAATACCGAGGAACTTTAACAGAACCTGGAAAGAACAGTCCATATCGTGACCGTACACCGGAAGAGAACTTACAGTTATTCCGCGAGATGAAGGAAGGAAAATACCCAGATGGAAGCAAAGTTCTTCGTGCCAAGATCGATATGACATCTGGAAATATCAACATGAGGGATCCAATTCTTTATCGTATCGCAAGAATGGAACATCATAATACAGGAAACAAATGGTGTATCTATCCAATGTATGACTTTGCACATCCATTAGAGGATGCATTTGAAGGGGTGACACATTCTATCTGTACACTGGAATTCGAGGACCACAGACCATTATATGACTGGGTTGTGAATGAATGTGAATTTGAGAATCCGCCAAAACAGATTGAGTTTGCGAAGTTATATCTGACAAATGTTGTCACAGGAAAACGTTATATCAAGAAATTAGTTGAAGATGGAATCGTAGATGGGTGGGATGATCCACGTCTGGTATCATTATCAGCACTTAGAAGAAGAGGATATACACCAGAATCCATCAAGAAGTTTATGGAACTTGTCGGAGTTGCAAAGAGTCACAGCTCTGTAGATTCAGCGATGCTTGAATACTGCATCCGTGACGATCTGAAATTAAAACGTCCACGTATGGCAGCGATCTTAGATCCGATCAAGTTGGTGATCACAAACTATCCAGAAGGAGAAGGGGAACTCGTTGACGTTCCAAATAATCAGGAAAACGAAGAGATGGGAACAAGACAGGTACCATTTTCAAGAGAATTATATATCGAACGAGAAGATTTCAAGATTGAAAAGCCTAAGAAATACCGTCGTTTATATGTAGGTAATGAAGTACGTCTGATGAATGCATATTTTGTGACATGTACAGGGTATGATGTAGATGAGGACGGCAATGTAACCTGTGTATATGCGACATATGATCCAGAATCCAGAGGAGGAAACAGTCCAGATGGAAGAAAGGTTCGCGGAACGATCCATTGGGTATCTGTACCAACTGCGAAAAAAGCAGAAATTCGTCTGTATGAAAACATTGTAGATGAAGAAAAAGGTGTATATAATGAAGATGGAAGTATCAATGTGAATCCAAATTCACTGACTGTGATCAAGGAAGCATATGTAGAGCCTGAGTTAGAGAAATATGATAAGGAAGACAGTTTCCAGTTTATGAGAACAGGATATTTCTGTTTAGATTCCAAAGATTCTACAAAAGAACACATGGTATTTAATAGAATTGTAAGCTTAAAGAGTTCTTACAAACCAAATTAATCAAATTTGCCGTAACAGGCAAGATGTGATGAGAGAGAAGAGAGGAAAATTGATGAAGGTAATCGTGGTATCTCATGGAAGTTATGCAAGAGGACTTGTGGATACAGCACAGATGATCGCAGGGGAACAGGAAGACCTTGAGGCATTTGGGCTTGAACCAGAAGAATCAGTGGATACTTTGAGAGAGAAGATTAGAGAGAGTATTGAACAGACATCAGAAGGAGAAGAAGTTCTTATATTAACAGATCTGTTTTATGGAAGTCCGTTTAATACGGTAATTTCTTTAATGTCAGAATACGATCTCTACCACGTAACTGGAATCAATCTTCCGTTGATGATGGAAGTAGTTATGGGACGTTACGCGGGAAAGAGTGCACAAGAGGTGTGCAAAGATCTTCTTAAGGCAGCGCCAGAGACAGTGAAAGATGTGCGTGAATTATATAAGGAGGTAGAAGAATGAAAAACATTGTATTAGCGAGAGTTGATGACAGGCTCATACATACGGAGATTTTGACATTATGGGTGCCGGAAGTCAGAGCGAACAGGATCATTATTGTAGATGATGTTGTGGCGAAGGATAAATTCCGAAGCAAAGTGATCAAAGAGATGGCGCCCCAAGGCCTTATAATTCATGTATATGGGATCAATCGTGCAACGGAGAAATTAAAAGAAGCCCCATCCTTTGATGGAGAGCGGGTGATCGTAATTGCAGAATCCCCACTGGTATTTGAAGAATTGATCAAACGAGGGATCAAGATCAATCAGCTTAATATCGGAGGTATGGGAATTCGTGGGGAACGTAAAGCAGTTGCAAGAAGAGTTGCGTGTGATGCCATGGAGATGGAAGCTATTCATGAACTGATCAAAAAACATGTACATGTATATTTCCAGACAGTTCCAACAAGAAGTTCAGAAGAAGCAAAAAAATACATCAAAGAATAAGTAAAATACCAAAGAATGCAATCTTAGTTTATAGAATTTTTATAAAAAGGGGGTTGCATTTTTTTTGTCTGGTGTTATACTAAAGAACATAGAGTTAGCACTCGATATGAGTGAGTGCTAACAAAAGATAAAAAGAACAATAATTCTAATATATTTAGGAGGTAATATCATTATGAAGTTAACACCATTAGGAGATAGAGTTGTATTAAAACAGCTGGAAGCAGAAACAACAACTAAGTCAGGAATCGTTCTTACAACAGCAACACAGGAAAAACCACAGGAAGCAGAAGTTGTTGCAGTCGGACCTGGAACAGAAGATGTGAAGATGGAAGTTTCTGTAGGACAGAAAGTTATTTATTCTAAATATGCAGGAACAGAAGTAAAATTAGAAGATGAAGAATTTATTATCGTAAAACAGAATGATATTTTAGCAGTTGTAGAATAGTTTTATCACATCACATAGTTATTTGATTTAATCAAGGAATTAGTCGGAGGTAATTAAGATCATGGCAAAAGAGATTAAATACGGAATTGAAGCAAGAAAAGCACTGGAAGCAGGAGTTAACCAGTTAGCAGATACAGTAAGAGTTACAATCGGACCAAAAGGACGCAATGTTGTATTAGACAAATCTTTTGGTGCACCGCTGATCACAAATGACGGTGTAACGATCGCAAAAGAAATTGAATTAGAAGACCCATTTGAGAATATGGGAGCTCAGGTAGTCAAAGAAGTAGCAACTAAGACAAATGATGTTGCCGGAGATGGTACAACAACAGCTACAGTTCTTGCACAGGCAATGATCAACGAAGGAATGAAAAACTTAGCAGCAGGAGCAAACCCAATCATTCTTCGTAAAGGAATGAAGAAAGCGACAGAAGCAGCTGTTGAAGCAATTGCTGAGATGAGTAGCAAAGTTACAGGAAGAGATCAGATCGCGAAAGTAGCAGCAATCTCTGCAGCAGACGAAGAAGTTGGAGAATTAGTAGCAGATGCTATGGAAAAGGTATCTAACGACGGAGTTATCACGATCGAAGAATCTAAAACAATGAAAACAGAATTAGATTTAGTAGAAGGAATGCAGTTTGATCGTGGATATTTATCAGCATATTTCTCAACAGATATGGAAAAAATGGTTGCTGAATTAGATGATCCATATATTCTGATCACAGACAAGAAGATTACTAATATTCAGGAAATCCTTCCATTATTAGAGCAGATTGTACAGAGTGGTAAGAAATTACTGATCATTGCTGAAGATATCGAAGGTGAAGCATTAACAACATTGATCGTTAACAAATTACGTGGAACATTCTCTGTATGTGCAGTGAAAGCACCTGGATATGGAGACAGAAGAAAAGCAATGCTTGAAGATATCGCTATCTTAACAGGTGGTACAGTGATCTCTGAAGAAGTTGGTCTGGAATTAAAAGACGCAACATTAGATCAGTTAGGACGTGCAAAATCTGTCAAAGTTGAAAAAGAAAACACAGTCATCGTAGACGGTGAAGGAGATAAAGATGCAATTCAGGCACGTCTTGGACAGATCAAAGCACAGATCGAAGAAACAACATCTGAATTCGACAAAGAAAAATTACAGGAAAGATTAGCTAAATTATCTGGTGGAGTTGCAGTAATCCGTGTTGGAGCAGCAACAGAAACAGAGATGAAAGAAAGCAAATTACGTCTGGAAGATGCCTTAGCAGCAACAAAAGCCGCTGTAGAAGAGGGAATCATCTTTGGTGGAGGATCTGCTTATATCCATGCATCTAAGAAAGCAGCTGAGAAAGTAGCAGACTTAGAAGGAGACGAGAAAACAGGAGCAAACATCATCCTCAAAGCATTAGAAGCACCATTATTCCAGATCGCAGTCAATGCAGGTCTTGAAGGAGCTGTTATTGTCAACAAAGTAAAAGAAGCAGAGATTGGAAAAGGATTCGATGCATTACATGGAGAATATGTAGACATGGTAGAAAAAGGAATCATCGATCCAGCCAAAGTAACAAGAAGCGCATTACAGAATGCAACATCCGTAGCTTCTACATTATTAACAACAGAATCAGTTGTTGCGAATATCAAAGAAGAAGCACCAGCAATGCCAGCAGGAGCACCAGCCGGAATGGGAATGATGTAGAGACATTGAGCACTTAGAGAAAGCAAGCCAAAGGCGTAGCTTGAACTTAGTGCGAAAGTCCGTCCCGAACCTTAGCGAATCCGAGCCACAGGCGAAAGATGAGCTTAGTTGAGTGGGTGTCTACAGGGAGCGAAGCGACTCAAAGACTAAATATCAAAAATCCTACAGAAATTCGAATGAATTTCTGCAGGATTTTTTTTCTCCATAAAAACTAAAATCGATACGTATTCCCTTTCTTCCAAACCACCCAATATTCCACATTCGCACAATCATCCACGATCGGAATCCTCTTCCGATCATTTAAAATCTCATCCGGATAAGAAGCATAATTCGTAGAAAAACAAAACAAAGTCGAAGATTTCACCAATTATAACCATTCAGATCATGAAATGTAAGTTTGTCATAAGAACAAAGACTATGCCCAAAAGGAATACAAACCGACAAATGTTCTGTAAAGAAATGTGTGGTACATAAATCATCCTTCTGATATTCAAAAGGCAAAATTCCAATATCAATCTGTCCAGTTTCAATCTGCTTGATCACCTGATCAATCTCACAGAATGAAGATGAGATCATGTTATCAGGATAATAAAAAGAAATGTTAGGAGACAGCAGCCAAAGCGGTGCAGGTGCACAAGACGCAATTGTAATAGAACGTAGCTTCCGGTCAAATTCCTGAACCATATAAACTATATTTTGTTCCGTTTTTAACATAATATAGCAAGAATTCTCCTTTCTCTACAGGTGGGAGATGAATTGCACAAAAACAAAAAGAACACTTGTTCGATAGTACGGTCTATGGTATAATAGAACCATGACATTGATCATGTGCATGTAATGTTCCGTGCGCAGCCGAGAACAGAACTTAGTAAATTTATCAATGCTTATAAAAGTGCCAGTAGCAGGCACTCCAGTAGAAGTGATCCGTCAATACATTGAAACCAAGGGAGAGAAAAAGTATTGAACATAGCATATCGTTTCCGGATCTATCCGACAGAAGAACAGAAGATACTTCTTGGCAAAACATTTGGCTGTTGTCGTTTTCTGTACAATCAGATGCTTGATGATAAGATTCGAGAGTATGAAAAGACAAAGAAAATGTTAAAAAACACACCGGCCATGTATAAAAGGGAATATCCATTTCTGAAAGAAGTAGATTCGCTGGCACTGGCAAATGTCCAGCTTCATCTGGAAAAGGCATATAAGAATTTTTTTCGGGATCCCAAGACTGGATTTCCAAGATTCAAGTCAAAACATCATTCTAGAAACAGCTATACAACGAATGTGGTAAATGGAAATATCCTGGTGGAAAGTAAGAAGATCCGACTTCCGAAATTAAAATGGATCGCCATGAAAAAACACAGGGAGCCAGCAGAAGGACTTCGGTTGAAATCAGTGACTGTCAGTATGGAACCATCCGGAAAATACTTTGCAAGTCTGCTGTATGAAGGATACAGTTGTGAAAACCAAGCAGCTGTATCAGACTATAGTACTGCAAAGATACTTGGAATAGATTATGCAATGCAGGGGATGGCAGTTTTTTCAGAAAAGATCGAGACGGAAGAAGCAGGTTTTTTCAGAAAAAATGAAAAAAGACTGGCGAGGGAGCAGCGAAAGTTGTCAAGATGCGTACGAGGAAGTCATAATTATGAACTGCAGAAAAAGAAAGTTGCCAGATGTCATGAAAAGATACGAAACCAGAGAAGAGATCATCTGCACAAACTCAGCCGGAAGATCGCAGACAGTTATGATGCAGTTGCGGTGGAAGATATCGATATGAAAGCGATGGGTCAGTGTCTGCACTTCGGAAAAAGCGTACAGGATAATGGATATGGACTGTTCAGGAAAATGTTAGACTATAAACTGGCGTGGCAGGGAAAGAAAATGGTAAAGGTAGACCGTTTCTTTCCATCCAGTAAAAAATGCTGTAAATGTGGAAGGATAAAGAAAGAGCTAAAATTATCTGAAAGAGTCTATCACTGTGAGTGTGGAAATGAGATGGACAGAGATCATAATGCAGCAATCAACATCCGTGAAGAGGCAAGAAGGATGTTGACAGCATAAACTGTCCGTATCCGGACAATTGGATAATAAGAAAACATGCCCGTGTCTGGGCAAAAGAATCGCGGGGCACGCGAGGATAGCTTGTAGATACTTGGCTCAGTAG
>ERZ773217.384-NODE-384-length-41932-cov-6.973374_pt1 | contig 41932 bp, 37 predicted proteins | sample MGYA00580995_ERZ773217 | MGnify/ENA primary metagenome ERZ773217 (study PRJEB29015, sample SAMEA2737772) | human gut metagenome | biome: human gut; feature: human-associated habitat; material: faeces | place: China | collected 2012 ...
ACATTGACAGGTTCATCAGCAAAGTACAGAAATATCTGGACTTGGATGAATTAACGCCTGCTGTCTTAAACGACATGGTAAAAGCAGTGTACGTCCATGCGCCGGATAAGTCAAAGGGATATAGGGAACAGCAGATTGACATTTTCTATGACCTTGTGGGAATACTTCCCGCGTCTTTACTGGATGACTTGCAAAACGGAGAAACGGCATAGCCCGCAAGCTACGCCGTTTCCCGAAACGTTTCTAATACTGTCTTATGAGTGCCTGCCTTTAAGACGGCCTCTTTTTCGGCCCGGCGGACAGGGCTAGTGCAGGGCAGGCTTTATTGCTGCCAGGTGTTTCTTTGAAGTGAAGGGAGGGATAAATCTATGACACACTCAGAACAGAAGCGCAATTATCAGAAGGAGCTGGATAAGCTTATAGAGGCTCTTGGGAAGGAGGGAAGGAGGCCAAGGCTCCTTCTTCATAGCTGCTGCGCTCCGTGCAGCAGCTATGTGCTGGAGTATTTGTCCCGGTATTTTGAAGTGACGGTGTACTATTATAACCCTAATATTTTTCCGCCTGAGGAGTATGAGGCCAGGGCGAAAGAGCAGCAGCGTCTCATCAGGGAAATGAAGCTGTCTGAAGCTGTGGACTTTGAGACGGGAGAATACCGGCCGGAGGACTTTTATGCCATTGCCAGGGGGCATGAAAAGGAAGCTGAGGGAGGGGAGCGGTGCTTTGTCTGCTATGAGCTGCGCCTGGAGCATGCTGCTTGCAGGGCGGCGGCGGGCGGATATGACTATTTTACTACAACGCTTTCCATCAGTCCCTTAAAGAATGCCGAAAAGCTGAATGAGCTTGGCTGCCGGATGGCTGAGAGATGGGGGGTGCCTTATCTTGTGTCAGATTTTAAGAAGAAGAATGGATATAAGCGGTCTGTGGAGCTGTCCTTAAAGTATGGTCTTTACAGGCAGAATTACTGTGGCTGCGTCTACTCCAGGGAGGAGGCATTAAGGCGGGGGAAACAGGCGGAACAGGTGCAGGCTTTGGAGTAAAACATTTCCTTGATTAACTTGACATAGACAGGCAGATGTAATAAAATCGTTTCTAGTAGACATAAGCAAATGATGTGTCCGCGAGTATAAAATAGTGATAAGGAGAATCGTATTATGCTTAGTAAAAAATTAACAGTTGTAAATCCATCCGGGCTGCATTTAAGGCCGGCAGGCGTTCTTTCCCAAACAGCCATGAAGTTTAAGTGTGATGTAATCATCGAATGTGGAGAGAAGAAAATTGCTGCTAAGAGCGTTCTCAATGTAATGGCGGCAGGGATCAAGACAGGCACTGAGATCAATCTGATCTGCGACGGCGAGGATGAAGCAGCAGCTATGGAAACTCTGTCCCAGGCAATCAAGAGCGGATTAGGAGAGATGTAATCAGCCTGGCGCAAGGAGAAAGCTGGTAGAGCCTTCATAAATAAATTATGGATTAACAGGTGATGCTGTAAGGGCATCACTTTTTTTGTGTATAAACATGTTGATTGTGGAAAATATACAAAAATGAATGATATAAATTGTGTAAGGTGTGGAAAAGATGTGAGTTTGCAGAAAAAGCGACATATGTCGTTTGGATGAAAGAAAAAAAATCATACAATTTACTTACACCAAGAGCTGCAGAAGCGATAAGCAAATTACTCAAAAGCTTCTGTTCATGTACAGAGAGAAGGTGAAACAGTGGAATCAAAGCAGGAATTTATAGAGCACATTCAAAAATTGGGGAAAGGACATTTTCATTACCTGAATGCCCTGTTTGAAAGGTGTCCGGACTATGTGATCAAGCATATGAGATATATGGAGATTCCCAAGGGCTATACGCTAATCCAGGCAGGAATGCCCTGTGAATATGTGTATATCATTTTGAAGGGGAAGGTCAGCGGACTGGATTTGCAGATGCTTGGAAATGTATACATGTTTATGGAATATTCGGAAACAGAGGTGCTGGGAGATTATGAAGTTTTTGGAGATATTAAAGACTACCGGGTGACGATCCGCGCCACAGCCCCCTGTGAATTACTGGCCATTTCTGCCTCTGCATATCTCAAATGGATGAAGGAGGACATTAATGCTTTGTTTATGAGAACCCGGAATCTTATGAGCAACCTAACCTATCAAACCTCCGAAGAGCGCAAGTACCGGTTTTTGGGATGTAAGGAACGGCTGATTCTCTACCTGATTGAAGTATTTGAAAGAGTGCCTAAAAGAAGTTTCTGCAAGATAAAAAAGACGCAGCCGGAGCTTGCAGAGCGAATCGGATTTACCGTGAGAACCATTCAGAGAAATATACAAAGTCTTGAAAAGGACAGACTGATCACAACGGAGCTCGGAAAGATCTGCCTTACAAAAGAACAATATCTAAGACTTAAGGAGCATACAAAACAAAATCTGCTCAACTGAAATGAGTGACAGGAAATGCAGCCCATGATGCAAAATAAGAAAAAGGAGAAAGCAAAATGAAAATACCAACACCACATATTGAAGCAGGCAAGGAGCAAATTGCAAAAAGCGTATTGATGCCAGGAGATCCCTTAAGAGCAAAATTTATTGCGGAGCGCTTCCTGGAAAATTATGAATGTGTAAACAGGGTAAGAAACATGCTGGCGTATACAGGGGAATACCGTGGAAAAAGAATTACCGTCTTTGGAAGCGGTATGGGAATGCCTTCCATTGGAATTTATTCCTACGAGCTGTTCCATTGCTATGGGGTTGATCAGATTATCAGAATCGGTACAGCAGGCTCCTTAAGTGACAAGGCAAAGCTGAGAGATGTTGTAATCGGTGTGGGGGCAAGCACAGTGACATCCTATGCCGAGCAGTACAAGCTTCCGGGAGTATTCGCTCCCATAGCGGATTTCGGCCTTGCCAGAGCCGCAGCAGAAGCCGGAGAAAGGCTTGGAATTAAAACTGTAGCAGGAAATATTCTTTCCTCTGATCTTTTCTACGATGATGACCCGGAGGATATGGAAAAATGGGCGAAAATGGGTATACTGGCTGCTGAGATGGAATCCGCAGCGCTGTACATGAACGCTGCGAGAGCAGGCAAAAAAGCCCTTTGTATACTGACGATTTCGGACAGCATCTTTACCGGAGAAGGGCTGTCCAGTGAAGAACGCCAGACAGGCTTTACAGATATGATGAAGATTGCATTGGAAATCGCATAAAAGAAAGCAGGTGGGCAAATGAGAAAATGGGCGAGGGTAATACCTGCGGCGCTGGCTCTTTGCATGATGACAGGCTGCGGAATGCCCCAAAAGGATGATTCTGTTTTTCGCGTCTCCATGGTTGCGGGAACAGGAGGAATTAATGATCAGTCTTTTAACCAGTCAGCCTGGGAAGGACTGCAGTCACTGAAAGAGCATACAGGCGCAGATGTAAGGGTTCTGGAATCCAAGCAGACTGCGGATTACCTGACAAATCTGGACAGGGCAACCGATACATACAGTGACCTGATCTGGGGAATTGGATACGATCAGGCGGACGCGCTGGCAACGATTGCGAAAATGAATCCAGATATCAGCTTTGCCATTGTAGATACGACCTATGAGGAATGTCCCCATAATATTTCCGGCGTGACCTTCCGGGCGGAAGAGTCCTCTTTTCTGGTGGGATATATTGCAGGAATGAGCACGGCTACAGGGAAGGTGGGATATGTAGGGCCTATGAAGAGCTTCAATAATGATTTGTTCCAGTATGGCTATCTTGCAGGTGTAGCCTATGCGTCAAGGGCTCGGGGCATTCAGGTGGAAGTACAGCAGCAGTTTGCGGAAAGCTACTCTGACGCAGCCAAGGCCAAAGCAATCGCAAATAAGATGTACACAAGCGGCTGCGATATTATTTTTCATTCTGCGGGAGGCGCAGGATACGGTGTCATTGAGTCCGCAAAGGAGAACGGTGCATTTGTCATTGGCGTTGATACGGATCAGTCCTATCTTGCGCCGGAGAATGTGCTGACCTCCGCCATGAAGAATGTAAATATTGCGGTGGAGCTGCTCTCTACGATGGCCATGGACGGAGAGAAGATCGGAGGAAAAACCTTCAGCTATGGACTGGCAGAGGGCTGCGTAGGCATTCCGAAAGAAAATCCGAACATGTCTCCGGAAATTTATGAGGAAGCAATGAAAATACAGAAAATGATCATTGACGGGAAGCTGATCCCTCCAGCAACGGAAGACGCATATAAGACATTTCTAGCTGAATTAAAGGGACAGGAGGGATAAGAATGGAAGTTAGGAAAGATTATGCGGTTCAGATGCATGATATTACCATTCGATTCGGAGCCTATACTGCATTGGATAAGGTTCAGCTTGATGTAAAGAAGGGCTCTATTCATGCGGTTTTAGGAGAAAACGGCGCCGGAAAAACAACACTTATGAATATTTTGTACGGCTTGTACCAGGCAAATGAGGGAGAAATCTATATGTATGGGGAAAAAACAGATATGAAAAATCCCAACGTTGCCATTGCTCATGGAATCGGCATGGTACACCAGCATTTCATGCTTGTGGACAATTTTACAGTTGCTCAGAATATCATTCTTGGACAGGAAACAACCAGAAAATTTGGGGTTGTGGATCTGGAATGCGCCAAAAAGAAAGTGCTGGAGCTGGTGAAAAAATACGGTCTGGAGGTAGATCCGGATGCCTATATTTCTGATATTTCCGTCGGTATGCAGCAGAGGGTGGAAATTCTGAAAACTCTTTACAGAGGTGTGGATGTCCTGATTCTGGATGAGCCGACAGCCGTTCTCACCCCTCAGGAGATCCATGATCTGATTGATATTATGCACAAGCTGGTGGATGACGGAAAAACCATTATTATTATTACCCATAAGCTAAAGGAGATTAAAGCCTCTGCCGATTACTGCACCATTATCCGGCGCGGAAAATATATTAAGACAGTGGATGTAAAGCAGGTTTCCCAGGAAGAGCTGGCGGATATGATGGTGGGCCACAGAGTAAAGCTGGTGGTTGACAAGGAAAAGGCGAATCCGGGAGATGTGGTTTTGGAGATCGACGGCCTATCCGCCAAAGACAGCCGCGGCGTGTATGTCCTGAATAACCTGTCCTTGAAGGTAAGGTGCGGGGAGATTTTCGGAATTGCGGGAATTGATGGAAACGGGCAGAAGGAGCTTGTGGAGGCCATCACGAACCTGATCCGTGTGGAAAGCGGAACCATTAAGATCAACGGCCAGAGAATTGAGAACAGGACCACCAGAGAAACGATGGACGCGAAAGTGTCTACTATTCATGAAGACAGGCAGAAACGGGGCCTGGTACTTGATTTTTCAGTAGAGGAAAATACGGTGCTGGATACCTATATGAAAGCACCCTTCTCGAAACATGGCATTCTGAATAAAAATGAAATCCGAACCTTTGCTTCCGGCCTCTTAAAAGAGTATGATGTCCGTCCGGATAACTGTGAAGCCCTTGCAATACGCGGCCTGTCCGGCGGTAATCAGCAGAAGGTCATCATTGGACGTGAAATTGCCAACAATCCTGACCTGCTCATTGCTGTACAGCCCACAAGGGGATTGGACGTAGGCGCCATAGAATATGTGCATAAGATGCTTGTCAAAGAGCGTAACAAAGGGAAAGCGGTTCTTCTGATCTCTCTTGAACTGGATGAAGTCATGAATGTTTCGGATACCATTGGAATCATCTACGGCGGTTCGATTCGCTGCGTTGTAGAACCGGAGGAAGTAGATGAGAAAACAATCGGTTTGATTATGGCGGGAGGTACGTTAGATGGAAAAAACAGCTAAATTACTCAAGAAACCGATTGCAGCGACCTTGATTGCCATCTTGTTTGGATTTCTTGTGTCTGCTGTCATTCTGGGGATGGCCGGATACAATCCGTTTTCTGCATTTAGCGCTTTGATAAATGGCATCTTTGGAAGGCCAAAGTATATATCCAATGTCCTTATTAAGAGCACTCCGTTGATCCTGACAGGAGTGAGCGTGTCCTTTGCCTATAAAATGGGATTATTTAATATTGGAGCAGAAGGACAGTATATAGTGGGCGCACTTGCTGCAAATATAGTAGGAATTGTCTGTGATTTCCATCCGGTGATCCAGATCCCTTTGGTACTGCTGGCAGGCGTCCTTGCAGGAGCCATCTACGGAGGGATTGCAGGCTGGCTTAAAGCAAGATTCAGCATCAATGAGGTTATCACCGGTATCATGCTGAACTGGATCGCCTTATACCTTTCCAACTTTGTGTGCAAAATGGAGGCTTTTCATAAGCCGGACACAGATGGTACCTACAGGATCAATGAATCCGGTTTTATCTCCTTCTTTACGAACTGGAAGACAACGGAGGCTGCCGGGGATTTTATGAAGGGGCATCCGGTTCTTGGGGATATTCTTAGGACTGATGTGAATGCAGGTATTCTGATTGCCCTTGCCCTGACGCTTGTGATCTCCTTTATTCTTTTTAAAACAACAAAGGGATATGAGCTGCGTGCAGTAGGGCTCAACAAAGCTGCGGCAGAATTTGCCGGAATCAATGTGAAGAGAAATATGATCCAGACCATGGTGATTGCCGGAGCTCTGGCAGGAATTGCGGCAGCAATTTCAATTTCAGGCAATAACCCCCACAATATTACACAATTATCAGCCTTTGAATCCTACGGTTTGAATGGACTTTCCGTTGCGTTTATTGCCGGCGGCTCCCCTATCGGATGTATTTTTTCAGGCCTGCTGTTTGGCGGCTTGCTTTACGGCGGACAGTCTGTGCAGTATTTCACAGGCGCACCGTCAGAGATTATCGATATTATGATTGGCATTATTATATTCCTGATCGCTTTAAAGGATATAATACGGGTTTTTGCTGAGAAATTGACGAAATGAGGTGGATATAATCATGATAAATACGATTACATTATTAATAGGCGTAACCCTGATGTATTCCACTCCTCTGATTTTTGGGGCGCTTGGCGGCGTTATATCTGAACGCTCCGGTGTAATTAACATTGGAATTGAGGGAATGATGACCATCGGCGCCTTTGTGGGGGCGGCTGTGGGCTATTACAGCGGCAATCCATGGGCCGGCCTACTGTGCGCAGGGATTGCAGGAGGGGCTCTGGCTCTGCTTCACGGGATTGCTTCTATCTCTTTCCGGGCGGATCAGACGATCAGCGGTGTTGCCATAAATCTGTTAGGACCGGCGCTGGCCGTGTTTTTCTGCAGGCTTACCTTTGACGGAGCTACCGTATCTTATCCTGTTCCCAACAAGCTGCCCAAGCTCCTGGGCAGCGGTGTCAGAGGGATGAAGGCAAATCTGAATATCGACATTATGGTTCTGGTAGCATTGGCATTTGCGGTTGTGATGTGGTTTGTTCTCTACCGTACCAAATGGGGAATGAGAATCCTTGCGGTAGGCGAGAATCCGGCAGCAGCAGATACCCTTGGCATCAATGTCTACAGAACTCGGTATATCTGCGTGATCCTATCAGGCATTCTGGCTGGCATTGGCGGCTCTGCCGTAACTCTTGGGATTGTAGCGCAGTTTTCCCAGACTGCGATAGCAGGGCAGGGATTCATCGCGCTGGCGGCCGTTATTTTTGGAAAATGGAAACCACAGGGTGTATACAAGGCATGTCTGATCTTTGGCTTTGCCCAGGCTTTGACTGTGGTTCTCGGCGGCGGGGCAATTTCCATTCCAACAGAGATTCTTGCCATGCTGCCATATGTGTTGACCGTTGTAAGTCTTATTATGTTTGTAGGCAAATCGGTTGCTCCAAAAGCGGACGGCGTAGCCTATGTAAAAGGTAAGAGATAAAAAAACACAGGAAGCAATGATGTCAGATAAAAGCAGGATGCAGCAAGATAGACAGAAAAAATAGAATCTAGAAGGTTATAAGAGGTAGGTTGAAAATGAAAACGTTTAAACGAATTTTTACAATCGTAATTGATTCCCTTGGAGCTGGCGCCCTGCCGGACGCGGGGGACTATGGAGATACAGGAGCAGACACCCTGGGACATATTTCGGAATCCATGAAGGAATTTCACATTCCGAATCTCCAGAAATTAGGAATAGCAAATCTTCATCCTTTAAAACAGGCAGCAGCTGTAGAGCATCCTCTTGGATACTATATGTATCTCAATGAGGCAAGTACCGGAAAGGACACGATGACAGGGCATTGGGAAATGATGGGGCTTCATATTACAAAGCCCTTCCGTACATTTACGGAAACCGGTTTTCCAAAGGAGCTGCTGGACGAGCTGTCCAGAAGAACGGGGCGCGTCATTATCGGCAATAAGAGCGCCAGCGGAACCGAAATCCTGGACGAGCTTGCAGAGGAGGAAATCGCCACAGGCCACATGATTGTCTATACTTCTGCGGACTCTGTACTGCAGATTTGTGGAAATGAAGAAACCTTTGGATTAGAGGAGCTTTACCGCTGCTGTGAGATTGCAAGAGAGATCACCATGAAAGACCAGTGGAAGGTGGGCCGTGTCATTGCCAGACCATATGTAGGCAAGAAGAAGGGAGAATTTAAGCGCACCAGCAACCGCCATGATTATGCGCTGAAGCCTTATGGAAGAACTGCGCTGAATGCATTAAAGGACGCGGGGCTGGACGTGATCTCCGTAGGAAAAATCTTCGATATTTTTGACGGGGAAGGCCTTACGGAATCCAATAAATCCCAAAGCTCCGTTCATGGAATGGAGCAGACCATAGAGATAGCAGGAAGGGACTTTAAAGGTCTGTGCTATGTGAATCTGGTGGATTTTGACGCACTGTGGGGACACCGCCGGGATGTAGAAGGGTATGCAAAGGAGCTGGAGAAATTTGACGAGAAATTAGGGGAGCTGTTGACTGTGCTTCGTGAGGATGACCTGCTGATCCTCACTGCAGACCATGGAAACGATCCTACCCATACAGGAACTGACCATACAAGAGAGCGAGTTCCCTTTATTGCTTATTCCCCGTCCATGGAAAGTTGCGGCAGGCTGGAGGATATGGAGACATTTGCTGTGATTGGAGCGACCATTGCGGAGAACTTCGGGGTTGACATGCCAGAGGGCACCATAGGAAGCTCTGTTCTTAAGGACCTTGTGTAAGAAAAAAGATGCCAGCCCCTTTTTATAAAGGAATACTGTGCAGAAGGATGGTAAAACATGAGTAATCATATGATCATAGAACTGGTTGGATATATCAGCTCAATCCTGGTGCTGATTGCATTTCTTATGTCATCTGTGGTGAAGCTGAGAATTGTGAATTCTATCGGCTCTTTTATGTTTGCTGTATATGCTTTGCTTATTCAGTCTTATCCCACAGCCTTGATGAATTTCTGTCTGGTAGGTATCAATATTTATTACCTGTTGCGCCTTAAAAAGCCTGACAGACAGTTTGACCTGATAAAAGGCAATGTGGATGAAGCATTTTTTGATTATTTTCTGGAGCGCTATAGAGAGGATATAACAAGCTGTTTTCCCGGCCAGAACCTGGAGGTAAGGGGAAATGCTGCTTATCTTGTTTGTTGTGACGCAACGCCTGCAGGGATGATGCTAGGAAACAGGCAAAAAGACGGAACTCTGGAGGTGCTGCTTGACTATTCCACACCGGCATATCGTGACTGCTCCGTGGGGGAATATCTGTATTCAAAGCTGCAGAAGCAGGGAATCCGTAAACTGGTATTTTCCGGGAACGAAGAAAACCATGAAACGTATCTAAGGAAGATGGGATTTGTCAGAGAAAATGGTGTTTATGTTAAAAAGCTGTAGTAAGTATGGGGATGCTCAAACATAGTAACGGGATAGTATATTGAATAAAAATAAGATCCGACAGAACCAAAACACAGTTCCAAGTGGCTCCTAGCTATGGAACTGTGTTTTTTCGCACTATGTTCGGTTTTCCTATGTCAGGTAAAATCCTCCAAAAGTAAATTGACCCTTATTCATATGCTGGGCGCATAGGAGAGGGATTCGGCGGTTTTTCTGTGGAAAAGGCTTTTATAGATTAAATGTATGAAGCTTTTGAACTGCTAAAAAGAAAAATAATTTATATAATATTCACATAAAAATAAAAAATAATATATTAAAAATATATATTAACAAATAATCTGACAATTTATTTTAAAAAGTGATTTACAAATGGAAAAAAGTATAGTATTATCACCACTATAAAAAACGCAGGCAGAGACACCCTCATGGCGGCTTCTCAAAAGCCCCCTCTTTCTGCGGAAGAAAGGAAGGAACCTATGGAAACCAAACAAAAACTGCCAGGATTATACGATCCCCGTTTTGAGCATGACAACTGCGGTATCGGAGCGGTTGCCAACATGAAGGGCATCAAAACCCATGAGACAGTGAATCAGGCGCTCCACATTGTAGAAAATCTGGAACACAGGGCCGGTAAAGACTCGGAAGGCAAGACCGGCGACGGTGTGGGCATTATGCTCCAGATCTCTCACCGCTTTTTCCAAAAAGCGGCAAAGTCCTTAGGCATTGCCATAGGCGAAGAGAGAGAGTATGGCATAGGCATGTTCTTCTTCCCCCAGGATGAGCTTGTCCGCAACCAGGCTATGAAGATGTTTGAAATTATTGTTCAAAAGGAGGGCATGGCCTTTCTGGGATGGAGAGCTGTCCCTACGAATCCCGGTATTTTGGGAAAGAGGGCTGTGGATGTAATGCCTTATATTATGCAGGGCTTTGTGGCAAAGCCGGAGGATGTAGCCCCAGGTCTGGCCTTTGACAGAAAGCTGTACATAGCCCGCCGTGTGTTTGAACAGAGCAACGAGGACACCTATGTGGTTTCCTTAAGCAGTCGTACCATTGTATACAAAGGGATGTTTCTGGTAGGCGAGCTGAGACGCTTTTTTGAGGATCTGCAGGATGAGGATTACGGCTCTGCAATCGCCATTGTACACTCCAGATTCAGCACCAACACCAATCCCAGCTGGATGCGGGCTCATCCCTATCGCCTGATGGTCCACAATGGTGAGATTAACACCATTAGGGGTAATGTGGATAAGATGATTGCCCGTGAGGAGAATATGGAATCGGAGTATTTCAAGTACGATATGCATAAGGTGCTTCCGATTATTAATGAGGAGGGCTCCGACTCAGCCATGCTGGACAACGCCCTGGAGTTTATGGTCATGAGCGGCATGGAGCTGCCTTTGGCTGTGATGGTTACGATCCCTGCTCCGTGGGAGCATGACAAATACATGGACAGCAATATAAAGGATTTTTACCGTTATTATGCTACGATGATGGAGCCGTGGGACGGCCCTGCCTCCATTCTGTTTACAGATGGGGATGTAATGGGAGCCGTTCTTGACAGGAACGGTCTTAGGCCTTCCAGATACTACATCACTGAGGACGGCTACATGATCCTGGCGTCGGAGGTAGGGGCCATCTCCATGGATCAGACCAGGGTGGTCAGAAAGGATCGCCTCCGTCCCGGAAAAATGCTTCTGGTGGACACAAGGGAAGGAAGGCTAATCAGTGATGAGGAGCTGAAGCTTCGCTATGCCTCCAGAAGGCCCTATGGAGAATGGCTGGACTCCAACCTTTTTGAGCTGAAGGATTTACCTGTTCCAAACAAGGGTGTTCCCCCTATGGAGAAAAGCCGGCGCTTAAAGCTCCAGAGAACCTATGGTTATACCTATGAGCAGTACAAGACCATGATTCTGCCCATGGCCTTACATGGGGCGGAGGCAGTATCGGCTATGGGGGTGGACAGTCCTCTGGCAGTTCTTTCCCGGAAGCATCAGCCTCTGTTTAACTATTTTAAACAGCTTTTTGCCCAGGTGACGAATCCGCCTATTGACGCTATCCGAGAGGAAATTGTTACCTCCACAACGGTTTATGTAGGGAAGGAGGGAAATATACTGGAGGAGCTTCCTGAAAACTGCAAGATTTTAAAGGTGAACAATCCGATTCTTACGGAGACAGATCTGCTTAAAATTAAAAATATGAAGAAGCCTGGCTTTAAGGCCGAGGTCATTCCTATTACCTATTATAAAAATACATCCCTGGAGCGGGCGATTGACCGTCTGTTTTTGGAAGTAGACCGGGCCCATAAGGATGGAGCGAATATTATCATTCTGTCTGACCGGGATATTGATGAAAACCATGTGCCAATCCCTTCTCTTCTGGCAGTATCAGCCCTTCAGCAGTATCTTGTAAGAACCAAGAAGCGCACCAGCGTGGCTCTGATTCTGGAGAGTGGAGAGCCCAGAGAGGTTCACCATTTTGCAACTCTTTTGGGCTACGGCGCCTGCGCTGTCAATCCTTATCTGGCCCATGAGTCTATCAGGTATCTGATTGAGTCCGGGATGCTGGATAAGGATTACTATGCGGCAGTCAGCGATTATGACATGGCAGTGCTTCACGGCATTGTAAAGATTGCCTCTAAGATGGGCATTTCCACCATTCAGTCCTACCAGGGAGCTCAGATTTTCGAGGCCATCGGCATTTCCAGACAGGTGGTGGATAAATATTTCACAGATACTGTAAGCCGGGTGGGAGGAATCACTCTGGAGGATATTGCGAATGATGTGGACGCCCTTCACTCTGCCGCCTTTGATCCCTTAGGTTTGGATGTGGATCTGACGCTGGACAGCGTGGGAAGCCATAAGTCTCGTTCTGGCCAGGAGGAGCATCTGTATAATCCGGTTACCATTCATCTCCTTCAGGAGGCAGCCAGAACTGGAAGCTATGAGACGTTTAAAGCCTATACGGCTGCTCTGGACGAGAGCCAGAAAACCTATCATCTGCGTTCCCTGATGGATTTTCATTACCCTGAGGATGGCGGTATTCCTCTGGATCAGGTTGAGAGTGTGGATTCCATTGTTACCCGGTTTAAGACAGGCGCCATGTCCTATGGATCGATTTCCCAGGAGGCCCACGAATGTCTTGCCATTGCTATGAACCGGATTCACGGAAAGTCCAACTCAGGTGAGGGAGGAGAAAGTCTGGAGCGTCTTGGGGCGGGGCCTGCAGGCAAGAACAGGTGCTCCGCCATAAAGCAGGTGGCTTCCGGTCGCTTCGGAGTCACAAGCCGCTATCTGGTAAGCGCAAAGGAGATTCAGATTAAGATGGCCCAGGGAGCAAAGCCCGGAGAGGGAGGGCAGCTTCCGGGAGGCAAGGTCTATCCCTGGATTGCCAGGACCAGACATTCAACTACAGGAGTAAGTCTGATTTCACCGCCGCCTCACCATGATATTTACTCCATAGAGGATCTGGCCCAGCTGATCTACGATCTGAAGAATGCCAATACAGAGGCCAGGATATCGGTGAAGCTGGTATCTGAGGCTGGGGTAGGAACGGTGGCGGCAGGCGTTGCAAAGGCGGGAGCCCAGGTGATCCTGATTTCTTCCTATGACGGGGGGACAGGCGCAGCCCCAAGAAACTCCATCTATAATGCAGGGCTTCCCTGGGAACTGGGGGTGGCTGAGGCGCACCAGGCCCTGATTATGAACGGCCTTAGAGACAGGGTTGTTCTGGAAACAGACGGAAAGCTGATGACAGGCCGGGACGTTGCTGTGGCATGTCTGCTGGGCGCAGAGGAATTTGGCTTTGCCACCGCTCCCCTGGTAACCATGGGCTGCGTCATGATGCGCGTCTGCAATCTGGATACCTGCCCTATGGGGATCGCAACCCAAAATCCCCAGCTTCGCAAGCGGTTCCAGGGCAAGCCGGAGTATGTGGTAAACTTTATGAGGTTTATTGCTCAGGAGCTTCGTGAGTATATGGCTAAGCTGGGCCTCCGTACCATTGACGAGATGGTGGGACGCACTGAGCTTTTAAAGCGAAAGGAGGGGGAGTTTGGCAAGCGTGCCGGGGAAGTGGACTTAAGCCGGATTCTGGATAACCCCTATGCAGGCCAAAAGGTGGCTGGGTATTGTGAAAAGCAGATTTACGACTTCCGGCTGGAGGAAACCATGGATGAGCAGGTTTTCCTTAAGAAGCTGAAGGGGGCTTTGAACAACGGACAGAAAAAAGGACTCCAGGTGGATGTGTCCAATGTAAACCGTACTCTGGGAACGATCCTGGGAGCGGAGATAACAAGGAGGTATCCTGAAGGATTGCAGGAGGACACCTTTACCATCAGCTGTAATGGAAGCGGAGGACAGAGCTTTGGCGCTTTTATTCCTAAGGGACTGACTCTGGAGCTGATCGGAGATTCCAACGACTATTTTGGAAAGGGTCTTTCCGGTGGAAAGCTGATTGTATATCCCCCCAAGGGTGTACAGTTCAAGGCTGAGGAAAACATTATAACCGGCAATGTGGCTCTTTATGGAGCTACCAGCGGCAAGGCTTTTATGAATGGTATTGCGGGAGAACGCTTCTGCGTCCGCAATTCCGGGGCAACTGCCGTAGTGGAGGGCGTAGGAGATCATGGCTGTGAGTATATGACAGGCGGCTGTGTGGTTGTTTTAGGGGCTACAGGCAAGAACTTTGCGGCAGGCATGAGCGGCGGTATCGCCTATGTGCTGGATGAGGACAGAAGCCTGTATAAACGCCTGAATAAGGAGCTGGTTTCCTTTGAAGAGGTGACGAATAAGTATGATGTGCTTAAGCTTAAGGAGCTGATACAGGAGCATGTATCCTATACCAACTCTGAAAAGGGCAAACGAATCCTGGATCATTTCAGTGAGTATCTTCCCAGGTTCAAAAAAATAGTTCCACATGATTACCGCCGCATGATGAATGCCATTGTGCAGATGGAGGAAAAGGGACTAAATAGCGAACAGGCGCAGATTGAAGCATTTTACGCCAACATCAGAGGCTAAGGAGGTAAAGGCGGCATGGGAAAAATGACAGGATTCTTAGAATACGAGCGCAAGGTCAGCAAGGAGGAAGCTCCCGAGGACAGAATAAAGCACTGGAATGAGTTTCACATTCCTCTGAGCGAAACGGAGCAGAAAAAACAGGGAGCCAGATGTATGGACTGCGGAGTACCCTTTTGCCAGTCGGGAATGATAATGGGGGGCATGGTCAGCGGCTGTCCTCTGAACAACCTGATTCCTGAATGGAATGATTTGGTGTATACAGGCAACTGGCAGCAGGCCTATAATCGTCTGAAAAAAACCAACAGCTTTCCGGAGTTTACCTCCCGGGTATGCCCGGCTCCCTGTGAAGCTGCCTGCACCTGCGGTCTGAACGGTGATCCGGTGACTGTGAAGGAAAATGAAAGAGCGATTATTGAAAAGGCGTACAAGAGCGGCTTTGCCGGTCCTAAGCCTCCCTCCATCCGCACCGGAAAAAGAATTGCGGTTATCGGCTCCGGCCCTGCCGGGCTGTCGGCTGCCGACCAGCTGAACAAGAGAGGCCATCTGGTGACTGTGTTTGAGCGCAGCGATCGGGCAGGGGGACTTCTGATGTACGGTATTCCTAGTATGAAGCTGGAGAAATGGGTGATTGACAGAAAAATAGAGTTGATGAAGGAGGAGGGCATTTCCTTTGTTACCAACGCAGATGTGGGAAGAAATTATAAGGCGATCCGTATACTCAGGGAGTTTGACCGGGTCATTCTGGCCTGCGGCGCTTCTAATCCCAGAGATATTAAGGTGCCCGGAAGGGATGGGATAGGAATCTACTTTGCAGTGGATTTTCTGAAGGCAACCACGAAAAGCTTCCTGGATTCCAGGCTGGAGGATGGAACGTATGTGTCTGCAAAGGATAAGCATGTGATTGTGATCGGAGGCGGGGATACGGGGAACGACTGTGTAGCCACAGCTATTCGCCATGGCTGTGCGTCTGTAACCCAGCTGGAAATGATGCCGCAGCCTCCGAAGGAGCGGGCTGATAACAACACCTGGCCGGAGTGGCCAAAGGTTCTTAAGGTGGACTACGGCCAGGAGGAGGCTGCCAGCGTATTTGGCAGTGATCCAAGAGTGTACCAGACTACGGTGAAGGAATTTATCAAGGATTCGGAGGGGAAGGTGCGCGGGGTGGTTACAGTGGGTCTTGCTCAGAGAAAGGATGAGGCGACAGGCCGTACCCTTATGGAGGCGGTGGAGGGCAGCGAGAAGGAGCTGCCTGCCGATCTGGTGCTGATTGCCGCCGGGTTTTTAGGAGCTCAGAAGTATGTGGCCGACGCTTTTGGCGTGGAGTTAAATGACAGAACCAATGTGGCTTCAGAAGAAGGCTCTTATAAAACAAGCGCAGACAGGATTTTTACAGCCGGTGATATGCGAAGAGGACAGTCTTTGGTAGTATGGGCGATCCGGGAAGGCAGGGAGGTTGCCAGAGAGGTGGATAAAAGTCTGATGGGATATTCCAACCTGGCCTGATCTGAAGCGCATGGGTCAGCTTAGCTTTGAATTTCCATGTGCTAATAGGGCAAAAGGAACATTCCTGATTGAATCAGGAGAAGTTCCTTTTGCCTTTTTTCTTGGCCGATGTATGCCAGTGGGTTTGACTTTTTTCTGCATCTATTTTATACTTGGCATAGTGGATTCACATTGGCACCGGGGAATACTTAAGAAATTGTCATAAGGACAGAGCAGGAGAGGGATATGATTGCATTAAGGGCGGAGGATGTAAGGACGTTTACCTCCAAGCTGTTTGTAAAGGAAGATTTTGACCAGTTTTTAGTTAAGGAGATCGAGATTGTAACCTTTAATCGTTTTACCATAGATGGGCACATACGACAGGGATATTTTGGAGAGGAGGAGTTGGAGGAGCGCAAAATTGAGGAGTTTTCTTCCTGGAAAATGCTCCGTCCTATATGCTTCGCCCTGATTAAGGGAAAGAAGCTGCCAGGCAGCTTCCGCATTGTGCTGCAGCTGAGTCCGGGAGCAGTAGAGAAGTTTGTAAAAAACTCAGGCTTGGGTATCACTGAAAGCCAGATTCAGGGCCTTTATCTTAATATCCGGTACGAGGAGGGAGTCCTGTACTGCGTTACAGGCACCTCCCTCTATGTATTTACACTGGACAAAGCTCTGGAAACAGAGTGGGACAGGACAGTGGAACGGTTCATGCGGGAGCATGATATTGTATGTGTAAGATAATCCGGCGGAAAGGTGAATACCGGCTAACTGGTATTGCCAAGCTTTTGCGACAGCTCCTGATACACCTCTTTTATCTCCTCAGTCTGCTTTAAAAGCTCCTCGGCATCCGGCTTTTCTATATCATGTATCAGCATATTTCTGATTTTTCTCAAAGAGCCTACCTTGCCTGCCATATCTTTGTCAAGAATTTCCAAACGCTTTAAGGTATTAATATTAAAGGCTCCGTAGGATCGTGGAGCGCTGCCAAAGGCAGCTTTGTTAAGCAGCTTCTCCAGCGGTACCCAGCGGTCAAAGAAACAGCCTATGACCTTCAACAGCTCCGGCTCAATGACAGCTCCTCCAGTCTTAAGCTCCTGGTAGATCTGATAGCGCTTTTCACTTCCCGTTATAATCTGATCAATGATCTGCTGGGAAATATTGCGGCGATCTTTCTCGAACTTAACGGACTTGAGCACTGGCTCGATATCCTTTACCTTTACGATTTTTAAACGGCTCATCAGCTTAAAGAGCAGCTCTATATTTCCCATCCTCAGCTCTATATCTTCCTGCCGAAAATGATTGCTCAGATAGTTATACAGGTAAGAGGCCAGATCGTATTGGCTGCTAAAGGTAGTGTTCTTGTTCTTGATACGCTCATTACCTGCGCTTTGAAGGCGTTCCAGGGCGATTTCTCCAGTGAGCACCAAACCGTTTAGTTCATCCAGTATGGATAATTCCTCTTCCGAAAGACTGCCTTGGAGGGGCTTGTAAATCAGGTCGTGCTCCACCTCCGACCAGGCGTGCATCAGGACGGAGGCCACCTGTATCTCAATGCGGGCAGCTGCGTACTTTTGTTGAGCAGGAGTCATAAGCTCCTCCTTCATGTGGGTTCTGTAGTGATTAGCCCAGTAGCCGGAAAAACGCTTGTTGTAGGTAGGAGGCTTAGATTCATCTGGAAATTGTTTTTTTTCAAGAAGACTGAACAGGTCATTAATAAGTGTATCTACCTTGTCTCTGTCTCCGGGGAAATAAAGAGATACTCTTACCCCTGACAAATCATACATGTCATCATAGATTTCACGCATATTTTTATAGGGAGTCTCCCGCACGGCATTTCTGTGGACGGCCTTGCTTTTCAGACGGCCGGGGTCTTTGGCTCTGGAAGTCACCAGGGCGCGAATGCCTGCGGATTGGAGGGCAGATTCCAGCGCCTTGGCTGCCAGCCGGGCGGCATTTTCATAAAATGTATATTTTCTTCTGTAGTTTTCCATAAACTGGCTGATTAAATCCAAGACATGGCCTCCCTTCTGAGCTTGGACGAGAGCGTCTCAAAAGTGGCTAACAAGACTTTTGGGGCATCTTCTGGTGCGCGTTTGAACCCTGGATTCTGTCAGATGGCAGGATTCAAAAACGGGTTAGCTGTTAAGTATATTCTTGAAGGATTGGAGAAATTCCATATCATCTGAATTGATACGTACATTGGACGAGATGGTTCTGCCGGTACTGTTGATGACATTTATTTCAATCAGGGTTCCCTGGTCTATAAAGCTTTCAGCTGTGGCTGCCTTAAGGAAGGGAAGAAGCCTGGGATGATTGAATTTAAAACGTTCCCAGGATGGCTTAAGCTGTAACAAATTGAATGGGTTCATATTCAGTTCCTTTCGGATGTATAGTATCGGTTTGTATAATCCTGCTTTGGTTCATGTTATGTATATCATAGCCTATATGGGGGTTAAAATCAAGAATATTTCCTTCTAACCTGTGCTGCTCAGCTTCCGTTTTCAAACATCTTACTCTAGTTAGAAATGCTGTCTGAAGCAATATTGGTGGGAGAGGTGTGGAAAAGTGCATTTCCGCCCGGATTTACCTTTCTTGTAATTCATGATATAATATGAAGGACAAAATAGATATGAGTTTCCTATAACAGAAAAGAGACAAACCATGAACCCTATCGTAATTGGAATTTTAGCCCATGTAGACGCTGGCAAGACCACCCTCTCAGAGGCGCTTTTATATCTGGCCGGAAGCATCCGTAAGCTGGGGAGAGTAGACAATAAGGACGCATTTTTAGATACCTACGCACTGGAGCGGGCCAGAGGAATCACTATATTTTCCAAACAGGCCAGGCTGATTTGGGAGGATTTGCCTGTTACCCTTCTTGATACACCGGGGCATGTAGATTTTTCTGCGGAAATGGAACGGACTCTTCAGGTGCTGGACTGCGCCATTTTGGTTATCAGCGGAGCGGATGGAATACAGGGGCATACATTAACGCTTTGGCGTTTGCTTGCAAAGTACAAAATTCCTGTATTTCTATTTGTAAACAAGATGGATCAGCCCGGTACAGACAAGGAAGAACGTTTGAAGGAGCTAAGGAGCTGTCTGGACGAGAGCTGTTTGGACTTTGCAGAGGAGGGAACGGAGGAATTTTTGGAGCAGGCGGCCATGTGTGACGAGCGTGCGTTGGAGCAGTATCTGGATACGGGAAGCGTAGAGCAGGAGCAGATTTCTCAGATGATTGCAGAGCGGAAGCTATTCCCCTGTTATTTTGGATCTGGCCTTAATCTTCAGGGTGTGGAGGAGCTATTGCATGGCATTGTCAGATACGCCCCCCAGCCTGTTTATACGGAGGATTTTGGTGCAAAAATCTATAAGATATCCAGAGACGGCCAGGGAAACCGCCTGACCTACATGAAGATTACCGGAGGCAGTATAAGGGCAAAGATGACGCTGCCCAATGGGGAAAAGGTAAACCAAATCCGGCTCTACTCCGGCCAGAGGTTTGAGGCTGTAAATGAAGCAGGGCCTGGCTGTATATGCGCAGTCACGGGTCTTACCCAGACCTTTGCCGGACAGGGACTGGGTGGCGAAGCAGCTTCTATGGAGCCAATTCTGGAGCCTGTGCTGACTCATAAGGTGAAGCTGCCATTTGGCTGTGATCCGGCGGTGATGCTGCCAAAGCTGCGGGAGCTGGAGGAGGAGGACCCTCAGCTTCATGTGGCCTGGGATGAACATCTAAAGGAAATACAGATACAGCTTATGGGAGAGGTTCAGATTGAGGTATTAAAAAGTCTTATAGAGACACGGTTTGGCATATCAGTGGATTTTGGAACTGGGAATATTTTATATAAAGAAACCATTGCTGACAAGGTGGAGGGGGTAGGCCATTTTGAGCCTCTGCGCCACTATGCGGAGGTTCATCTTATTTTGGAGCCTGGAGAGCGGGGCAGCGGGCTGCAGTTTTTCTCGGTATGCAGTGAGGATATGCTGGATAGGAGCTGGCAGCGTCTGGTGCTCACACATCTGGAGGAGAGGCTCCACAAGGGTGTGCTCACAGGGGCTCCCATCACGGATATGCGTATCAGCCTTGCTGCCGGGAGAGCTCACAATAAGCATACGGAGGGCGGTGATTTCCGGCAGGCTACTTACAGGGCGCTGCGCCAGGGACTGATGGAGGCGGAGTCTGTTTTGCTGGAGCCATGGTATGAATTTCACCTGGAGATACCAGAAACGTCCATAGGGAGGGCTATGATGGACATTCAAAAGCGCAGCGGAACCTGCCTCCTCCAGAAAGCAGAAGGAGGTATGGCCCTCCTGCTGGGCAGCGCTCCTGTGTCTGCTATGGAAGATTATCATAGGGAGGTAACGGCCTATACCAAAGGCTGCGGCAAGCTGACCTGCACCTTAAAGGGCTATGAGCCTTGTCACAACTCTGACGAGGTAATAGCGGCCATCCAATATAATCCTGAAAAGGATCTTGATAATCCCTCCTCGTCTGTGTTCTGTGCCCACGGAGCAGGATTTGTGGTATCGTGGAATCAGGTAAAGGAATATATGCATGTAGAGAATGTCCTTGGGGAAAAAAGGAAATCTCCCCCAAAGGCAAATGTGCCATCTTCTCCTTCTTCAGCAGGAGAAGATAAGGAGATATGGCTGGGAACCGATGAGATTGATGCCATACTGGAGCGGACTTATTTTTCCAACAGCCGTAATAAGACCCGCCGTAAATCCGGGATTCCCGTAAAGAGCGGCAGCCAAAGAGATGCAAGTTCTCCTGAGATCCGCTTTTACCAGCCAGGGAAGCAGGATAAGAGGGAGCAATACCTTCTGGTGGACGGCTATAATATAATTTATGCCTGGAACGATCTGAAGAGTCTGGCAGAGGACAATATGGAGGGAGCCAGAATGCGGCTGTTGGATCTGCTCTGCAATTATCAGGCAGTCAAAAGGTGCAGCCTTATAGTGGTCTTTGATGCTTACCGGGTTAAGGGGCATGTGACGGAAGGGATAGATTATCATAACATTCATGTAGTTTATACAAAGGAGGCGGAGACTGCGGATCAGTATATTGAAAGGTTTGCCCATGAAAATGCCCGCAAATATGACGTTTCCGTGGCAACCTCCGATGGAATGGAGCAGATTATTATACGGGGCCAGGGCTGCCGGCTTGTTTCCGCTATGGATTTGAGGGAAGATTTGGAGCGTGTGAGAAGTATGCTTCGAGAGACATATCTGGAACGGCCTCAGCTTAAGCGAAACAGCCTGCTGGACGTGCTTTCAGAGGAGGCGGCAAACAAGCTTGAGAAGCTGAACGCCCAACTGGAGCAGGGAGCTGCGCCATGACAAACGCATGAGCAAAGCTTCTATGAACCTTCAGCGTTTGTTATGAGGGTTGTACTAAAACAGCTTGCATCTGTCTTCTTTCTGTAGTACAATAACCCAGAAAATTAAATGGCAAGGAATGGTGCCCGGCAAGTCTTATGGATAGCCGGGATAATAGGGAAATGAGTGAAAGTCTCATACGGTCCCGCCGCTGTAAAGGCTGAGGTGAGCCAAATACTCCACTGCATAGAGATATGTGTGAAGGATGGCTTGCCTGTGAAGCCTGAGTCAGAAGACCTGCCTTCTGTGCCTGCAATCCATTAATTACGAGCGATAATTAGTGAATTGGGAGCCGTAGAGCAGCTATTGTTGCGCCCATTTTTACTGATTATGCCGTTTTCAGTATTAAATGGACGCTTTTTTATTGCTCGGAAGCTGGCTGCTCATGTGCAGGGGGCCGTAGGAGCGGATGCTATATTGTACCAAAATGAGCCACGTATAAATCGGGGGAATATCGATGAAGCAGCATCAGCATGTACATACTATGGAATATTATGCCTACAAGTCAAAACTTTTACATGTATCGCCTGGCTTTAAAAGCTTCTTTACGGCTATGACGCTGACTCTTTGTCTCTGGGGAGATAATAATGGGGTATCCTGCTTTATTATTCTTTCTATGGCTCTGCTGAATATAGGAAAAAACCAGGTAGGAGCGAAGGAATATTTGAGCCTTCTTATGATTCCCGGAGTCTTTATTTTCCTGGGCTGCTTTGCCATGATACTGGATGCCGGCTATGGCGCCCAGGGGTGGTTTCTGCGGATTACCAGGGAGTCTGCGGGGATTGGGATTCGAGTGATGCTTCGCTCCTTTGGAGCAGTTAGCGCCCTTTATTTTCTTACCCTCTCTACCCCTATGGGGGAGCTGGTTGGCCTTTTCAGAAGACTTCATGTGCCAAGCGTCATTACGGAACTGATGTATCTTATTTACAGGTATATTTTTATACTTTTGGATAGTCAGAATCAGCTCAGGACAGCTGCGGAATCCAGACTAGGCTACAGGGACTTTTTCACCTCATGCCGGACCTTTGGGGCTTCTCTGGGAAATCTTCTAGTTATTACTCTTAAGAAGTCCGGCGCTTACTATGACGCTATGATATCCAGAGGCTATGAGGGAGAGCTGCTTTTTATGGAGGAAAACAGGGAGTTTAAAATGAGCTGGCTTTTGTGGGCAGCCTTGTATGGATTGGCTGCAGCCGGTATCAGGATGGTGGCAGAGGGGAGATGGTTATGAAAGAAGAGTTTGTCTTACAGGTAAAAGGGCTTTCCTGCTCCTATGAGGAGGGAGAAAAGGTACTGGATGGGGTCAGTGTCAATATCTCTAAGGGTGAGAGAATCGCTGTTTTAGGGGCCAATGGAGCGGGCAAATCTACCTTTTTTCTCTGTCTCAATGGCGTTTTAAAGCCTCAGGAGGGAGAGCTTTGGCTGGAGGGACAGAAAATAGGCAGTCACAAGGCAAAACAACTGCGAAAAAAGGTGGGGATCGTGTTCCAGGATGCAGACAGCCAGATTATAGCCTCTACAGTCAGGAGAGAGGTTTCATTCGGGCCTGTGAATTTAAGGATTCCTATGGAGGAGGTCAGATTAAGGACAGAACAGGCCTTGGATTATATGGGGATTCAAAGACTGGGGGAGAGGCCGCCTCATTACTTAAGCGGAGGGGAAAAAAAGCAGGTGACAATAGCAGATATCATTGCTATGGAACCGGAGGTATTCATCTTCGACGAGCCTTCCGCTGCTCTGGATCCGGTGAATTCGGAGATTCTGGAGGTTGTGCTGAGCCGTCTTTCCAGGGAGGGAAGGACCCTTATGGTGTCTACCCATGATGTGGATTTTGCGTATCGCTTTGCCAGCCGGCTTCTGGTGTTTTCCCAGGGGCGCATCATTGGAGACGGAAGTCCGGAGGAGCTTTTTGCCAGAGAGGAAATACTAAAGGAGGCCCATCTAAAGCAGCCGATTCTATATCAGCTTGGACAAGGGCTTAAGGAGAAGGGAATCCTTAAGGCAACCTTCTCATATCCCAGGACTGCGCAGGAGCTTTTAAAGCTTCTATGAGAAAGCCGGGTTGATGAATATAAATACATCTGCCATATGGGGCAGTGTAGAAATAAATGAAAAGGAGTATAAGCTATGTTTAAAAGAAACCATGTATTATTGAAGCTTTCCATTTTGTTTGCCTGTCTGTTCGCTGTTACGCCGGCTGCATATGGAATGCATATTATGGAGGGATACCTGCCTCCTTCCTACTGTGTAGGCTGGGGCGCTATTTCCCTTCCGTTTCTGGTGTGGGGGTTTAAGTCAATCCAGAAGAAATTAAAGGAGAATAAGAAGAATATCACTCTTCTGGCAATATCGGGGGCATTTATCTTCGTGATTTCCTCTCTAAAGATACCTTCTGTTACAGGAAGCTGCTCCCATATGACAGGAACGGGGCTGGGAGCTGTGCTGTTCGGACCGGCTCCCATGGCTATTCTGGGCCTGATTGTACTTATCTTTCAGGCGCTTTTGCTGGCCCACGGCGGGTTGACCACTCTGGGGGCGAATACCTTTTCCATGGCAATCGCAGGACCTTTTCTGTCCTTTGGGTTATACCGCCTGTGCAGGAAGCTAAAGGTGAATAAAAATCTGAGCATTTTTCTGGCTGCCTGTCTTGGAGATTTGTTTACATACTGCGTTACCAGCCTACAGCTGGCTTTGGCATACCCGGCAGCAGAGGGAGGCGCGGCAGTGTCGGCGGTGAAGTTTCTGGGCGTCTTTGCGCCGACGCAGCTTCCATTGGCTGTGGTGGAAGGAATCCTTACCTTGGTTGTTATGATCACCCTGGAGACATATGCGAAATCTGAGATGAAGCTGGCAGGCTTTGAACAGGGGGTATAAAAGATGAGCAGAGAAAATAGAAGGATGATACTGATTCTTTTGGCAATTACGGTATGTCTGGTGTTTATGCCTCTTTTTGCTTTGAAGGGGGCGGAGTTCGGAGGCTCCGACGATGCGGGCAGCGTGATGGTGGAGGAAATAGGAGGAGCCTATGAACCCTGGTTTACTCCTGTGCTGGAGACTATGCTGGATGGGGAGCTTCCAGGGGAGATCGAAAGCCTTTTGTTCTGTATTCAGACGGGAATCGGCGTGGGCGTTCTGGCATTTCTCATGGGCCGCATGGTGGAGCGGAAGAAATGGGAGGACAAAGAAACCATAAAAAGAAACTAGAAGATGGCTTGCTATACAGTACGGAAGGCTGGGATTTTTTCCCTTCCGTACTGTTTTTTCTTGACAGATTAGGAAATAAGGAGTAGAATTGTTGTTTGTCACAACTGTTGTATTATACAATTAAGTGGGAGGCGTTAGTAGTGAACCGCTATACAGGAATCTATCGCAGATGCGAGCTTTTGTACATACGGTCCGAGCTGGATAAGTACAGGATTCAGCCCTTAGAGGGGAAAATGCTGTTTTTTTTGAGTAAAAATTGCTGTACCCAGGAAGAGATAGGGCAGCACTTTAATATAGATAAAGGACGAATTGCCAGAGCTCTTTCGGAATTGGAGGAGAGAGAACTGGTATGCCGAAAGGTGAACCAGCAGAATAAGCGTCAGAAGCTGGTAAGCCTTACCACGGAGGGGGAGCAGATAGTTTCAGAGATTGATGCTATATTCCGCAGGTGGGATGAGATCTGCTATGACGGATTTTCAGAGGAGGAGCGAAGGCTTTATCAGGATTTTGTTAAGCGGATCGCTGATAATGTAATAGAGTACAGACACAGACAAGGAGAAGATGACGATGGTCAATAATCTGACAGAGGGAAAGCCCCTTAAGCTTTTGTTTTTATTTGCTGTTCCTATGGTGGTGGGAAACTTGTTTCAGCAACTTTATAATATGGTGGATTCCATGGTAGTGGGACGGTTTGTGGGAGAGGACGCCTTGGCGGCGGTAGGTTCCTCCTTCCCGGTTGTATTTCTGTCTGTAGCAGTGGCATCAGGTCTGTCTATGGGATGTACGGTGGTTATCTCCCAGTTCTTCGGGGCAGGAAAGATACGGGAGATGAAGGTGACGGTATCTACGGCTCTGATTTCTCTGGGGCTTATAGGGCTTTTGATTATGGGAATGGGAGAGCTGATTTCAGGGCCTCTTTTGAAGCTTCTGGGGACCGATCCGGATATCATGGCAGATTCCCTTATATATCTGAAGATTTACTTTGGAGGAGCCGTGTTCCTCTTTTTGTATAATTCCCTGAACGGTATCTATAATGCTCTGGGAGACAGCCAGACGCCTCTTAAATTTTTGATCGTGTCCGCTTTAACCAATATTGTTTTGGATTTGCTGTTTGTTATTAAGTTTCATATGGGTGTGGCAGGCGTGGCCTGGGCTACCCTGATTGCCCAGGGATTATGTGCCTTTATCTCTTTCTGTGTGCTGATACATCGCATGAGGAGGATGCAAGAGGATTGAAATTTTCGTTTTTTGATAAATCCTCTGCGGAGCGCATCGCAAAGGTTGGAATACCCTCTATGCTGCAGCAGTCCATTGTTTCCCTCAGCATGATGATCATGCAGGGGCTGGTTAACTCCTACGGAAAGGTGTTTGTAGCTGGATATACGGCCGCCACCAAGATAGATACCCTGGCAATGCTGCCTAATATGAACTTTTCTAATGCTATGTCCAGCTATACGGCTCAGAATATGGGAGCCGGGAAAACGGAGCGGGTGAGGGAGGGGTATAAAGCCAGCATGCTTATGGTGGTGGCATTTTCACTGATCATTACCTTGCTTATATATCTGTTTGGACCTCAGCTTCTGGGATTATTTCTGGAGCAGGGAGAGGCAGGAAGCGCTATGAGCTACGGACTCAGCTACATGAAGACAGTGTCTGTGTTCTATATCCTGATGGGAGCCTTGTTTGTGGGAACTGGCCTGCTGCGGGGAGCCGGAGATATGGGGGCATTTATGTTCAGTTCAATGGTTAATCTGTTCTCCCGGGTGATAATTGCTTATTTGCTGGCTTATTTTATCGGTGAAAGCGCTATCTGGTGGTCCATACCTACCGGATGGGCCATTGGCTTTGTATTCTCCTATATACGGGTGAGAAGCGGAAAATGGATGGATAAGCGGCTGGTGGATTAAGCGGTATATGGGCTGACGCATTGACTGCCCTGTGACGGCATATATATTGTATCAATCACAGCTCAAGGAGCAGAAGATTGGACATTTACGTAGTAAAGCAGGGGGATAATGTGGACTCCATTGCGGCCCTGGCAGGTATTCCGGTAGAAACCCTCATAAGGGACAATCAGATCCCATATCCCTTTCGCCTGGCCGTTGGCCAGGCTCTTTTTATCTCTGACGGAACAGCGGCAACAGACAGGAGGCCTCTCCATTCCGGCGGTTACGCTTATCCCTTTATACGTCAGGAGGTACTGGATGAAACTCTTTTGTATCTTACCTCTATCAATGTTTTTTCCTACGGTTTTACCATGGAGGGCAATTTGATTCCGCCTATGGCAGATGATCAATGGATGATAGGCCGGGCATGGGAGAAGGGCGTCCGTCCAATTTTAACCCTTACTCCTCTGGGAGAGGACGGCCGGTTTAACAATAATCTGGTGTCTAATCTGGTGAGAAATCAGGAGGTGCAGCAGCATCTTATCTGGGAGCTGGGCCAGACGCTTCAGGAGAAGGGGTTCGCCGGTGTGGATATTGATTTTGAGTATGTTCTGGCAGAGGATCGGGAAGAGATGGCTGACTTTGTGAGAAAAACAACTCAGGTGATGAACTTATTTGGATATACCGTCTCTGTAGCGCTGGCTCCTAAGACCTCTGCCCAGCAGAGGGGGCTGTTGTATGAGGGTATTGACTACCGTCTTTTGGGAGAGGCGGCCAACCGTGTTCTTTTAATGGCCTATGAGTGGGGCTACACCTACGGGCCGCCTATGGCTGTAGCGCCTGTTAATATGGTGCGCAGAGTGGTGGATTACGCTGTGTCTGTGATTCCCAGGGAGAAGATCAGCCTTGGAATCCCCAATTACGGATATGACTGGCCGCTTCCTTATGAACGGGGCGTAACCAAAGCGCAGACCTTAAGCCATCAGGCAGCAATACAGCTTGCCATTGACCACGGAACAAACATACAGTTTGATGAAACTGCTATGTCTCCTTTTTTCCGTTACTGGCAGTATGGAATACAGCATGAGGTATGGTTTGAGGATGTGAGAAGTATAAAGGCCAAGTTCGATCTGGTGAAGGAGTATGGTCTTTCAGGCACAGGCTATTGGCAGCTGATGAGTTTATTCCGGGCCAACTGGCTGATGATGGAGGAGCTGTTTTATATTGAAAGGGATTGGCCCTTAAAGGAGGAGCTGGAGGCTCCTGAGCCGTCCTGACTGCCTGTCTCCTTGCCATGCTTTCGATCTCTGTGCGAGATTATTGTGGCAGCCGCTGATGCGAGATTATTCCTCAGATACTTGCCAGAAAACTCCAATTATAGTATAATTTTTAAAAATTAAAATCGTCCCCCCTTTACACACAGGGCCGAGGACACAAAGGAGAGTTTAATGATGGCAATCAGAGTTGGAATTTTTGGTTACGGCAATCTGGGTAGAGGCGTTGAATGTGCGATTAAGCATAATCAGGACATGGAGCTGGCAGCTGTCTTTACCAGAAGGGAGCCGTCCAAGCTTAAGGTACTAACTGAAGGCGCAAGGGTGTGCTCTGTGAATGAGGCTCCTTCCATGAAGGATCAGATTGATGTGATGATTCTTTGTGGGGGGAGCGCCACGGATCTTCCAAAGCAGACTCCTGAGATGGCGAAATATTTTAATGTAGTTGACAGCTTTGACACCCATGCAAGGATTCCGGAGCACTATGAGGCAGTAGACAAGGCAGCTAAGGAAAGCGGACATGTGGGAATTATTTCCGTAGGCTGGGATCCGGGCATGTTTTCCCTGAACCGCCTTTACGCTAACGCCATACTGCCGGAAGGAAAGGACTACACCTTTTGGGGAAAGGGAGTAAGCCAGGGACATTCCGATGCGATACGAAGAATTGAGGGGGTAAAGGATGCAAGACAGTATACGATTCCTGTGGATACAGCTCTGGATGCAGTACGCAGGGGAACCAATCCAGAGCTTAGCACCCGGGAGAAGCATACGAGGGAGTGCTTTGTAGTGGCAAACGAGGGAGCTGATCTAAAAGCCATTGAGACAGCCATTGTCACTATGCCGAACTATTTTGCGGATTATGATACAACGGTGCATTTTATTACAGAGGAGGAGCTTTTAAGAGATCATGCTGGCATTCCCCACGGAGGCTTTGTGATTCGGACCGGGGCTACGGGCTGGGAAAATGAGAATAAGCATGTGATTGAGTACAGTCTGAAACTGGATTCTAATCCTGAATTTACGGCCTCTGTGATTGCGGCCTATGCCAGAGCGGCCTTCCGCTTAAGCCGGGAGGGTCAGAAGGGCTGCAAAACTGTATTTGATATTGCTCCGTCTTATCTGAGTGCGGCAGACGGATCTGAACTGAGAAAGCATATGCTGTAAGAGGCGGCAGGTAATGCCCCTCGTACTGTGACTGGAAAGCATAAAGGGCCTCTCTTATGACCTTACTTCAGAAAGCAGTCGGTCTCTATGACTGTCCTGTATCCTGCAGATTGCTGGCAGAGACAGATGAAAGCCGGAGCGTTCTATATTAAAGGGATTACTTTGCAGAAGAAGGCACCGGTATTAGAAGTCCCTCCACCATCCGGAGCGGCTTCTGACGCTGCTGAAACGGACAGGCCAAAAGGATTTATTAAGCTGCTTTTTCACCCTGAGGACTGGCTGATTCATACGCTCCGCCATGAGCGCCTTTCGGATATGGAAGACGCTACCACATTGAATGACAATACCATTGACGTAAGGATATGTGTATAAAATTTCCTCCTTTTGTAAATAATATCATTGGACATAAGAAATATGAGTAGGAGGTTATATCCATGGGAAATAAAGCGTTGGACTGTACAGCTCTCACAGTAAGTCTGATTGGCGCGATTAACTGGGGGCTGGTCGGATTCTTTAATTTTAACCTGGTTTCGTGGCTCTTCGGATCTGCGTCCTGGGTTACCAGAATCATCTATGCGCTGGTTGGATTATGCGGCCTGTATCTGATTACGTTTTATTCACGTACAGGAAGGGACGCATAAGCGTCAAGCTCAGAGAGCAAGGACCTGAGAATGCCCGTAACTGGGGATGACAGGCCCTTGTTTTTTATGGGTATTGGAGCGGTACAAAAAATACATATTGTTTGATCATTTATACAAAAGGGGTCTTTATCAAATAGCTGTTTATTTCTTATGATAGAAAGAGATGCGGCTGGGAGGAAAATTGATATGAAGTATCTGGAGAATTTCCATGAATTGAAATCTCTGACAAGGAAACAGAAATTTTTTTTATTGTCACTGATTCCGATTTATTTTATTGTGATAGGGCTGATGGCACAGCCCATACAGGAGATTATCCCTGGCATGATAGCCATTATCAGAGAGCCGGATTTTCTCATTACTGATTACTTTGTAGTGGGAGGAGTGGGAGCAGCTCTGATTAACGCGGGCGTGCTTACCCTTATGAGTATCGGAATCATATATTGTATGGGTATGGACATGGATGGACATACCATTACATCCAGCTTCCTGATGTTTGGTTTTTCCTTATTTGGTAAAAACATTCTTAATATATGGGCGATTTTAGCAGGTGTGTATCTCTACGCCCGTTATCACAGGGCCTCCATGAGAAGATACATTTATATCGGTTTATATGGAACCAGCTTGTCTCCGATTATCACTCAGATGATGCAGATGGGCAGCGGGCCGCTGCCGTTGAGACTTATGCTCACCTTAGGAGTGGGCCTTGTGATTGGATTTGTGCTTCCGCCGCTGTCTACCCATGTCCATTATGCTCACATGGGGTATTCTCTGTACAATGTAGGCTTTGCGGCTGGAATTATCGCTACGGTTATTGTATCTATAAAAAAATCCTTTGGCATGGAGGTGGAGTCCCGCCTTATTTGGTCTACAGGCTATAGCCAGATGTTTGCCTTGTTGCTGCTCCTTCTTTTTGGATGCATGATTATTTGCGGAGTGGCTGTAGGGGGAAAAGGCATATTCGAGTCCTACAAACGTATACTCCAGACCTATGGAATCAGCGGCGCCGATTATCTTAAGGATGAGGGAGGCGCTACTACCGTGTTTAATATGGGTATCAATGGATTGTTTGCCACCTGCTTTATCCTGGCGGTAGGAGGTGTTCTGAACGGGCCTACCATTTGCGGAATTTTTACAGTGGCAGGCTTTGCTTCCACAGGAAAGCATCTTAGAAATATAGCTCCTATTATGGCAGGCGTGTATCTGGCCAGCTTTACCAAAAAATGGAGTATCTCCGACCCATCCCCTTTATTAGCCCTGCTTTTTTCCACTACCCTGGCTCCGGTCGCAGGAGAGTTCGGCGTACTGGCCGGTCTGGCTGCCGGATTTCTTCATTCATCCGTAGCTTTGAACGTAGGAATCCTATACGGGGGAATGAACTTGTATAATAATGGCTTTGCCGGAGGCATTGTAGCTATTTTTATGGTTCCTGTTTTACAGTCTGTCCGGGATCGCCGGGCTAGAGCCAGAGGGGGACTGTCTCTGTAAGGTTCTAAAGAAAATGATTTTTTAATTTTTATGTTTTTGCGAAATTCTTCTGGAGAAATTCCAGCAAATTTTTTTAATGCTTTTCCAAAGTAGCTGGAATGGGAATAGTCTGTTGGTTCAGTGGTTTTAAAAATGCAGGAAATATTCAGATGTTTGGCAACGGGGCAAAAGGTACCAAGAAGCTCCGTAGAAATATTATGCAGTATGGAATTTTCCACAATGGGCTGCAAAATCAGTTTGGGTGTGGAAAAGAATAAGTAAGGGAAGAGTAAATGCTACAAAATAAAACACGGTTCCAAATTGGTATAAAAAGCCCCCTGGAGCCGTGTTTTTCTGTATTAGAGAGGTTTTTCTGGTATCTCTTTTAAACAACAAAGGGTTATAACTGTCCGCCTGCTAGTATCACAGGGGGAGAGGATCTAAGAACGTGTTGATAGTTTCTTTAAAGCGTAAGACGCTTTAGTTTTAGGAACGAAGCCGGAAACGTCCTATGGCTTCTTTCAGTATTTTGGCCTGTCCGGACAGATCTTCTGACGCAGCGCTGGATTCTTCTGCCGTTGCCAGGTTGGTCTGTATGACATCAGAAATCTGGTGTATACTGCTGGTCAACTGGAGGATATGATCCTTTTGCTGCAAAGAAGCACTTGCTATTTCTCCTACTAGCGTCGTGGATTCCCTGGCTCCTACACCTACATATTCAAGAGTTGACATAGTGTCTTCTGCCAGGTCGACAGCCTGCTTTACCAGATTGAGAGTGTTTTCGATCAAAGCAGTAGTATCTTTAGCTGCCTTTGAGCTCTTGGCTGCCAAATTACGTACTTCATCTGCCACGACAGCAAAGCCTTTTCCCGCGGCTCCGGCTCTGGCTGCTTCCACAGCGGCGTTCAGAGCAAGGATGTTCGTCTGAAAGGAGATGTCCTCAATGGTCTTAATAATTCCGCTGATCTGGTTGGAGGAGCCTGATATGACATTCATGGTTTCAGAAAGCTGCTTCATTTTTTCCGTGCCTTCCATAAGCTTCCCGCCAGCTTCGTTGGAGCAGGTTTGGGCGCAGTCTGCACACTCGGATATATCTCCGATCTGGGCTGATATGCTGTCGGCAGAGGCGGAAAGCTCCTCAACCGCAGCAGCCTGCTGTGTGGCCCCCTGAGATACGGACTGGGAGGAGGAAGCAACATTCGTGGAATGGGAGGCTACATCCTCGGCGGTTGTATTGATGCGGTGGAGAGCTCTATTCAGGGAATCCAGTATCCGTATGAGGGACTTTTTGATTGGAAGAAATTCTCCCAGATAATCAATATCGATTGTCTGATTCATATTTCCTTCGGCCATCTGTGAAAGCTTGGATGCGATATCCTCAATATATTTCTTTAACTCAGCCTTTGTGGAGTGGATAGATCCTACCAGAATGCCGATCTCACTGGTATCCGCTTCCAGATTAAAGCCGGAGGAAAGATTACCCGATGCAATTTGCTCCATTTCATCACGTATCTTAATAAGCGGTTTAAATACCCGTTCTTTGGATAGCCAGTAGTTTAGAATTTGAAGCAGGATCGCAAAAATCAAAGCGAGGATGAAGCAGGATAAAATAAAATGGCTTATGCCAATCAAGTGGTTCACCTCACTAAGTGCCCTCTGATCCAGCTTGACGAGAAAGTCGGATTTAATCTGATTAATCCTGGCAATGGAAGAGCTGTATTCATCTCCATAAACGTAATCAATGGCGTCGCTCATATTGCCGGAAGCCACATCCTTCATGGCATTCTCCTCTAGAGGGACAAGGGTATTAGAGATGCTGGACATTTCATCGATCATGGACTGCTCCTGAGTAGTCAGGCCCAGGGATTTCATATTCTCCACTCCAATATCGCGGTTTTTCAGAGTATTAACCTCGTTCCAGTAATTGTCATAATGCTCCTTCTGGCCGGTAGCTGCATAGGCTCTTACCTCGTTGGTCAGGTAAGATGAGCCGTTCATAAAGCGATTTGCATTGTAGGTAAGCTCAAACCGGCGGCTATTGGCAGCATTAATTTTGCCATTTATCTGGCTGTAGCAGAAAAGACAGAATGCCATTAATAGCAGCATGAGAATCGAGATTCCGTTTAATAATAATAAGAGTGTGGATTGCTTCATTTTCTTTTTCATCTGTAGGGTTTCCTCCTGGAAATTGGTTTGATAGTTTGAACTTTTATCAAAAACAGAGTATTTTTTGTTGTATATTAATATTTCGGCGGATATTTGATTTCAATAATAGAGAAAGCGGAAGCTGAGACAATTTAATTTATGAATGGCATCGTAAACCTGTGGTATATAGATGCCGCTTCTTTTGTAAATAGTTTCTGTTTTCGTGTATTTGTGAGTTTTTCACAGGAATTTTTAAGCGAAAGCTGTTTAGTAAAAACATTAAATTGTATATTATGTCGGAAAATTGTTTTGTTATCATGAAATATTGAAGTAAAATGCATAGAGTGATAAAATCCAGTTAAGTCAAAATAGTTTACTAAACTGTTTTTTGAAAGTTGGTGAATATATGAATATTAGGGACATTGCTAGACTTGCCGGAGTATCTGTATCAACCGTATCTAAAGTTATGAATGGCAAGGATAAAGATATTGGTGAGGAAACAAAAAAGAGAGTTTTGAAAATCATAGAGGAGGAGCATTATGTCCCATATTTTAAGTTTCGCGAAAAGGAAGGACTGAAAAGTCATCTGATAGGACTTATACTAAAAAGGAGCAATAGAGAAAGGGAAAATATTGTTTTTGGTGCGGAACAAGAAGCCCGGAGGCAGGGTTATGGTCTTATTGTTAGTTATGTGGACGAAGAGGAAGAGATTGAAGAAATTGTTGATGGTATGATTAAGAAAAAAACGGAGGGTCTTCTCATTGATTCAGGAAAACGGATACCAGGTGGAGCATTGGAAAATGCAATCGTTTATCTGAATCAGACTCAGAAATTTGACGAGCGCCAGAAAGCAGTTTTCTATTATCGTTTGTCGGAGGCGGGAAGACTGGCGGTCGAGAGGCTGGTGGAGGCAGGACACCAGAAAATTGCGTGTATTATCCGTCTGAATGATAAGAGTATTCTGGATGGATATAGGTTGGCAATGCAGAGAAATAATTTACAATGCAGCAAGGTGTGGACCTATGAGGGGAATTCCATAGAAGATATTGAAAAATATGGGATACCCCAATGCCTGAGTGAAGATGTAACCGCTGTGGTCTGCGGTTCTCAGGAGATTGCCTGCTGTGTCTGCAAAATGATGGAGCGCAGCCGGACAGTAATTCCAGATGAGCTTTCTGTGATTACAATCGGTGACGGGAAACTGCTGGAGATATTAGGCTGCGGAATTACTGCGGTTAAGCTTCCGGGTGAAAATATGAGCTGTGACGCGGCAGGCTATCTTATTCATATGCTTCAGGAAGAAAAACAGGCAGAAGTTATGCGGAAATTTTCACCGGTTCTGAAGGAAAGGAACAGTATTGTGCATCCACCTCAGGAAAAACAGGGCGGTAAAATCATCGTTGTGGGCAGCTTGAATATGGATGTCACAATTGAGGTTTCCAGAATCCCGGTAAACGGGGAGACACAGCTTGCAAAGAAGGTGTATGTATTTCCTGGCGGTAAAGGAGGGAACCAGGCAGTGGGGGTAGGGAAACTGGGAGGTCAGGTTTATATGATTGGATGCCTGGGAAATGATATGGATGGGAAACAGCTTTATTCTAGCCTTATGGAAAATCATGTTCATATGGATGGAGTGCTTTTGGACAGGCTGCTGCCAAGCGGCAAGGCATATATTAATGTCGATGAAAAGGGAGAAAGCGCTATTGTTGTTTATCCGGGAGCAAACCGGAAATTAAGCGTTACCCAGATTAACCGCTGTAAATATTTATTTCAGAACGCAAAATATTGCCTTCTTTCATTGGAAATTCCAAGTGAGATAGCGGAGTATACGATTAAGCTCTGCAAAAGAAATCATACGGAGGTAATTCTGAAGCCTTCAGCATCGGATAAAATAAGGGAAGACTTATTGAAGGATATAGCTTATTTTGTGCCAAATGAAAAAGAATTAGATACCTTTGTACCCGGAGATAAAAGTCTGGAAGAAAAAGCAGGTATTCTGAGAGAGAAAGGGATAGAAACTGTTATTGTGACAAGAGGAAGCAGGGGATGTTATTTGCGAAACAGAGAACTGTCTATGTATTTTGAGGGAACCGGGTTTGAACCAGTGGATACAACTGGAGGAGCTGATTCATTTATCAGTGCGCTGGCTGTTTATCTGAGTGAAGGTAGGGATATAGTTCAGTCCATCGGTTTTGCTATCTATGCATCTGGAATCAGCGTTACAAGATACGGAGTTCAGCCTGCTCTGCCGGATCGGAAAGCGGTGGATATATATAAAGAAGAGATCCATTTTAGATATAGTGATGGGGAGAAAGGAAGTAAATAACCAATGAAACGAATTGTAGTGGTAGGAAGTCTGAATATGGATTTTGTTGTGGAAACATCCCGCATTCCAAAATGTGGCGAGACTCTATCTGGAAAAAGTGTTACGCTGATTCCGGGAGGTAAGGGCGCGAATCAGGCGTATGCAATAGGCAAGCTTGGAGGAAAAGTGGGAATGATAGGAGCGGTTGGAGGAGATGCTTACGGACAGGTATTACGGGAGAATTTGAAAGCTGTGGCAGTGGATATCTCAGGTATTAGTGTGATGGAAGATGGTGTAACCGGTCAGGCATTTATTACCGTAGATGAACGAGGCGAAAATTCGATTATTGTTATAGCCGGAACAAATAGGGCAGTTACAAAAGAACTAATACAGAAAAATGCACGCCTTATTCAGGAGAGTGATATTGTAATCATGCAGCTTGAAATCTCTGCGGAGGTTGTGGAGTATGTAAAAGATATGGCAGTAAGACTTGGAAAAACCGTGATTATCGATCCTGCTCCTGCAGTGTCCGGTCTGCCGGAAAGCTTCTGGAAAGGAATTGATTTTATTAAGCCGAATGAGACAGAGCTTGCGATTCTTACGGGGAAGGAGATGAAAACAATAGAGGAAGTAAAGGAAGGAGGAAGGGAGATGCTGAAAAAGGGGGTGAAGGGAGTTGTCATAACATTAGGAAGCAAGGGTTGTATATTTCTAACAGAGGAAAAGGAAAAATTCTTTTCGGCCAATAAAGTGAAGGCAGTGGATACTACCGCGGCAGGAGATAGTTTTACAGCAGGCTTTGCATTGGCATTGAGCCAAGGTAAGAGCTGCGAGGAGGCGATTCGTTTTGGACAAAAGGTGTCAGCAATTGCAGTGACTAGAAAAGGGGCGCAGACATCCGTTCCTACAATGAAAGAAATCGAACATACATGGAAGGAGTAATATAACAATATGCAAAAGATTATTATTGATACGGATCCTGGGATAGATGATGCCTTAGCGATTCTGCTTGCCCTGGCTGCAAAAGATGAGATTGAGGTAATAGCTCTTACAACCGTAAACGGAAATGTAGGAATAGATAAGGTAACGAAAAATGCATTGAAGATTTTGGAGATAGCAGGAAAAAATGTTATACCAGTTTATAAGGGAAATGCAAAGCCTTTAATGCGTAAGAGCGGCCATTGTGAAGAATATCATGGAGATGATGGACTGGGCAATTTGGGATTCGGGGATTGTTGTAGAGGTGATTGTCAGAAAGAATATGCCGTTGATTTTCTCGTACGGAAGGTAAAGGCAGAAACAGGGGAAATAACACTGGTAGCTATTGGCCCCCTTACCAATGTAGCAGAAGCAGTACAGAGAGATTCAGAATTTGCGCAGAGCGTAAAAGAACTGATTATAATGGGCGGAGCAGAGTACGAAGGTAATATGTCGCCTCATGCAGAGTTTAATTTCTGGACAGATCCGGAAGCTGCTAAGATTGTGTTTAGTGCAGGATTTAAGAAAGTAACCATGGTTGGTCTGGAGGCAACTTCCTATGCGTTTCTAAGTCCGGCGCTTCGGGAGCTGTTGTATTTAATCAATACTCCGGTATCCAGATTTATCTATGAGATAACAAGAGTTTATGCAGATGGAAATTGGAATATGAAAAGAGAGCTGGGATGCAGACTATGCGATGTGCTTACGATCGTATATTTGCTTAACCGAGATGTGGTGAAAACGGTAGATGCTTTTGTGGATATAGAAACACAAGGATTGTGTGACGGGGCATCTGTTGTATATCGTACAAAGCGCTACCCAGATAAGAAAAAAAATTGTGAAATAGCAGTAAAAGCTGATGCAAAAGGATTTTTTGAAATTTTCTTTGGATATTTATTCCCTGAATATTTAAATATTGTAAAGGAACTACTGAATGGAAAGGAAGAAGTATAAGGAGGAGAGAAAAATGGCAAATAAAAAGAAGGGTTTAAAAGCAGATTTTAATTTAATATCAATTTTAATTATTCCAATCGCAATCGCTATTAACTTTATTTGTGGAAGCCTAGTTCTGGCGTTGAAACTTCCAGTGTATTTGGATATGATTGGAACCTTTTTAGTAGCAATTTTGGCAGGGCCATGGGTTGGGTGTCTCACAGGAGCGCTAAGTATAGGAATTAATGCTATGACAGATCCAACTTTATTTCCCTATGCGATAGTTGCGGGAGTGCTAGGGCTAATAACTGGTATGATGGCAAGGAAAAAAATGTTTACAAACATTGCCAGGTTCGTTATCTCATCTATTATTATATCTATTATTGCCGTGGCTCTGAGTACGATTAATACATATATATTTTTCGGGGGATTTGCTTCCAGCGGAACTTCTATTTTAATTGGAGCAATGATATCTGCGGGCATACCCTTTTGGCCGGCTCAGATTATTGGAAGATTCATTTCGGAGGTGCCGGATAAATTTATATCTCTTCTGGTTCCCTATTTGGTAATCAGAGGGATGTCCGACAGATACTTATACAAATTTTCCAATGGTTCGGTATTCATTGAGGCAAGAAAAGCAAAGACAGCAAAGGAAAAGGCAAATATATGTGGGGAGAATCAACATGAAAGGAGTTAAAAATCTAAATCCATTAACAATTTTATATCTGATTATCATGCTGGCTGTAATATCGGCTGTATTTGATTATAAAGTAACATTGATTACCGTCACAGCTATGATTCTGATAGCGGCAGCAGCCGGTGAGGGAAAAGAATTTATATCATTGTGGCTGAAATCAATATTCTTAATTTGTCTGATTTGTTTTATCTTACAGTCACTTTTTATTCCTGGGGAGCAGGTTATTTGGAAAATATGGATATTTTCAGTAAAAGCTGAAAGTTTGCAGAGAGCGGTTGCATTGAGCTCCAGGATTTTGGGAATTGGCTCTGCGATTCTTTTAGGAGGGAAGCTGCTGAATGCTAAAGAGCTAATGACAGTGCTAGAGGAAAAAGGCTTGCCCTCCTCAGCTACCTATGTACTGTTATCTACAATAAATATCATTCCTCAGATGTCTAAGAGGATGGGGGCAATTCTTGAGGCACAGAGGTCACGTGGAATTGAAACAGACAGTAATGTCTGGGTAAGAGCTAAAGCATTTTTTCCGTCGGTGGGACCGCTCCTTTTGAATTCACTTGTGAATGCGGAGGAACGGGCAATTACTCTGGAAGCAAGGGCATTTTCAGCGCCGTGTAAGAAGACGAAGCTGAAAGAGGTTCAGGATACACAAGAAGATAAGATAATCCGCTGTCTTTTGGCAGCGGCAGTCATCTTAGTGATTGGAGGGAAAATAGTATGGATTGTATTAAGATAAATGATTTATCATACAGGTATCCCACCGCTGAGGAAGATGCGCTGAAGCAAATATCTCTATCGGTGAAGAAAGGGGAACTATGTGCTATAATAGGAGCGAACGGAAGTGGAAAGACAACGCTTTGTAATGCGATTCGCGGATTTGTCCCTAAATTCTATAAAGGGGACATATCAGGAAACGTGCTGGTCAATGGTAAGGATGTACAGAAAGAAGATATAGGAAGCACCGCATTGGAAGTCGGATTTGTATTTCAAAATCCATTTACCCAAATTAGCGGAATTGCCGATACAGTGTATGAGGAGCTATCATTCGGCTTGGAAAACATGGGAGTCGCTCCCGTAGAAATAAACCGGCGTATAGAGGAAATTATGGAGCTGACTAAAATAAATGATTTCCGAGATAGAAACCCATACCAATTATCAGGCGGGCAGCAGCAGAGGGTTGCGCTTGCGGCAATTTTAGTTATGGGGCAGGAGGTTCTGATTATCGATGAGCCGACTTCGCAGTTAGATCCTCAGAGTACAGATGATGTGTTTGAAATTATAAGGCTTATGAAAGGTATGGGGAAAACGATTGTTCTGGTTGAGCATAAAATGGAACATATAGCTGAATATGCAGACCATGTTGTGGTGCTGGATAAGGGCAGAATTGTAATGGAGGGAATGCCTAAAGAAGTATTTGCAAATCCTAAGTGTATGGAATATCATACACGAATCCCTCAGAGCACCAGAATTGCCATCGATTTAATTAGGGAAGGAGTACCGTTATTAGATATTCCGGTTACTGTGGATGGAGTAATTGATAGAATCGATAAAGCTATGGGAACGAATTAGAAAGGGTGTAGAAAAGATGGCATTAGTAGAAGTTAAAAATATATCATTTCAGTATCCCAACGGTTATCTGGCGGTAGATGGTGTGAGTTTTTCTATTGAGGCAGGGGAAAATATAGCGATTGTAGGTCAGAACGGCGCAGGTAAGACTACGACGGTGAAGTTGCTGAATGGTTTAATGAAGCCATGTAAAGGAGATGTTTTGATTAATGGAGAGTCCACGCAGAAATACACTACAGCCCAGATGTCAAGAAAGGTGGGGTATGTATTCCAGAATCCAGATGACCAGATTTTCAACTCTACAGTTTATAAAGAGATTGAGTATGGATTGAAAAAAATGAAAATTGACAAAAAGGAAAGTGAGAGGAGAATTAAGGATGCCGCAGAGCTGACGGGAATAGACAAGTATTTGGACATGAATCCCTATGATTTACCCTTATCTATCCGTAAATTTGTAACCATTGCATCTGTAATTGCAAGTAACTGTGATGTTATGATTTTCGATGAGCCTACAGCCGGACAAGATCTGGAGGGATTGGAGAGATTGTCGTGGCTGAATCGGATACTAGTGGAACGAGGAAAAGCAATTGTGACGATTACTCATGATATGGAATTTGTAGCAGATAATTATGAGAGAATCATTGTAATGTGTCAGAAAAAAGTATTGGCAGATGGAAGGACTCAGGATGTGTTGTTCCGGAAAGATATTATGGAGAAGGCCCGACTAAAGCAGCCGGCGCTTGCCCGGATTGCAGCAGCAATTGGAATGAAAGATAGTACATTGAATGTAAAGCGAGTAGCAGAATATATACAGTGTTCGGGGCGCAATAGCTGAATAATCAATATAATTAATAGTATTGGTATGAGCGCATCTGCAAGGATGTATCAATATGGAGCAATGAGGGCTATTGGAACCAGTATCCGACAACTCAGCTTTATGGTTGAGGCAGAGACGTTTACTTATCTTTTTTATGGATTGCTCACTGGTTTGGCGGCAGGCTTGCCCTTCCATCGGCTGTTGTATAGAAGACAATTGCCTCACGCTGAGGTGATGTATGGGGGAGGGGGTGTTTCTAAATTTTGTACCATTGCTTTTGTTATGACTGTGTCAGCATTAGCTGCGATAGAAGGACCGGTACGCCGGATACGCAGAATGCCGGTTGTTGAAACAATCAGTGCGAAATAGAGATACATCAAGCTGGTACAAGTATTTTTACGGCGGTATGCTTCCAGAGTGGATAGCGTACTGCCTATTTTAATGTACAGACTGGCTTCTGGAAGACTGTCGTATGTATATAATATACAAGGAGCAGGAGTTTTTATTACGGTATCAGAAATGAACATTAAGTGATTATTTGGCTTTAGCGGCGGATTGGAGAGTGTGAAGAAACGTCTGTAAATGCTGATCTTCTATGGTAATAACTGGGCTGAAAATTCCTTGCTGGGCTTTCAGCCCTTGCTTTATATATAACAGTAACTATAGTTGGATGTCAAGAACAGGCGGAAAATCCGCCTGTGAAACTAAGGTGAATTCTCTTATTCCGGTAGCCGGCCTTCGTACATAATGCTCAGTTCACCATATACCTGTCCCCAGTTTCTGATTGGCATCGTCCATTTCTTTGTGGCTTTAAACGTAGACAGATACAGCGCTTTCAGCAGAGCAGTATCGCTTGGGAACACGCTTCTCTGACGGTTCAGCTTTCGGTAAGCGGCATTCAGGCTCTCAATGGCGTTGGTCGTATATATGACCTTTCTGACCGCTGTGGAACATTTGAAAATCGGGGATATGGCGTCCCAGTTCTGTTTCCAGCTCCTCATGGAATTGGGATATTTTTCACTCCATTTTTCCGTGACCCGTTCCAGGGCGGCCAGCGCTTTTTCTTCCGTTGCCGCCTGCTAGATTGTTTTAAGATCCGCACAGAAGGGCTTCCTGTCTTTGTCTGACACGTATTTCATGGTATTACGCACCTGATGCACGATACAGCGTTGATATTCCGTCTTTGGATACGCTGCGGCGATTGCCTCTTTGA
>ERZ773217.414-NODE-414-length-40663-cov-3.952005_pt1 | contig 40663 bp, 53 predicted proteins | sample MGYA00580995_ERZ773217 | MGnify/ENA primary metagenome ERZ773217 (study PRJEB29015, sample SAMEA2737772) | human gut metagenome | biome: human gut; feature: human-associated habitat; material: faeces | place: China | collected 2012 ...
GTAACCTAACAGGCTATGCGCAGTGTTGCAAAGGTAGTTTCAAAGGGTTTGCTCATTTATTTTCTCCAATAAAAAAGGCCCTCCGAAGAGGGCATAAATAAACAACTCGATCATTCTTTCTCCTCCGTAAAGCCTAACGTCTCTCGAAGTCTCTTCCATTCGGTTTCAGGGAAGTCTTTGAACTCCATGTACTTACCGGAACTCAATGAAACCGTTAAAACGTTTTCGTCACGGGTCCATGCGATGAGAGCGACCTGATCTGTGTTAAAAATGCAGTCTCGGATTAAGAGTCGGTTCATTAGTCATCCTCCCTTGACTTGAGGAACGTGTAGACCAAGTACCCGCCCAATCCTCCAAGGGCAAGTACAAACACGGCGAAAAACATACCGGCGAAGAAGTCCATTTACTTATCCCCATAATCCTCTTCAAAACCAACAAGCTCCTGCGCACGAAAGATTCGAGCTCGTTCTTTCATGATTGGCTCGGAGGGCAATCCATCTTCTGTTGGTGCCTCGTCAAGGGCATCTATCCAATCTCCTAGAAGCCAATACGCTTCATCTGCAAATCGTTCACGGATTTTTTTTGATAGCTTCTATCTGTTTCTTCTTCATTTCTTCATTCGTCTTCATTTCTTCATTCGTCTTCTCCTCGAAGGATCGGAATTGCTCAATGGCTCTCAGACACTCGTCGACAACTTCCTGGGTTGACCAGCGTTTGTCTCCCGTCATAGCGAAGGAGAAAGTGAAGTCTCCAGCGTGCGCATAATCCCAACCGAACCAAAGACCATCAAGGTCGTTCAGTTTTCCGCTAAAGGTTAATCCGCCGTGTACTTCAATCTTGTCCTCTATGGCCCAATATTTTTTCCCATAGAACGGATGATTTTTTGGGACGGATACATAACCGCAGGGATGCGATCCAAGGGATAAAACTTTCCATTCGTACTCGCCGTTTTTCCCTTCTGCCAGCGTCTCATAACCAGAGAGGCGCATTTGGTATTTCATTTCTTTGTAGATTGTCATTTCGTTTCTTCCGGTTGATATGGGGCGGGAAGGGCTCTAAAAGCAATCACATCAGAATGTGCGGTTTCCCATCTTCCCAACATGTCGAAATAGTTTTGCTGCACGTAATCCGCATCCTCGTCTTTAAAGGTCACGAGGTACTCTCCGCACTCCGGAGGATTAACCTCCGGGAACGGGTTCCATTCGTCTGGGTTGTATTCATTAATTTCAGCGATTTCTCCTTTAGAAATCGTAGTTGAACTATGATCTATATCGAAACAAATGTATGACGTTGTATTCGTCATTTGCCTGTTTACTTCATCTTCTACGAATTCCTCTCCGTAAATAACATTTAACGCTTGTTCAAGCGATTTATCTTTGAATCGATATTGGTACTTCATGCTTTTTCTCCATCGGAAAGTAAGGCTCAGGCAAGTTACAAAAAGCGACTACATCGTTTTTAAACATCCACTGACCGTACTCAAATCTGGCGAAATCAAGAAAACTAATCGTTGTGCCCGTGTCTGTTTTCATTTGCCGCGTTACTAAGTAGGCTCCGTCTCCTGGCGGCCTTTTCTCTGGGAAAGGTTTCCAAACGTCCAGCATGTTTCTAGGAACTTCTTCAAAATAACTTTTGTCTATCCGAAAGTTGTAAGCATCATCTTCAAATGAGAAAAATATGTAGGTGGAAGAATCTGCCATCTCATTTCTGCATACCTCGTTAATGCCTTCATCTGAGATGAACTGGTTCATTTTTCGTTTTAACTCAGGGTCTTTGATCTTCCACATCACCACGGCTCCACATCTTTCGGTCCTTCTTCGTGACATTCTTTGAAGGCAATGACTGCGCCGTCTGCAACGCTGCGCCACTTGCCGCGATTATTTGTTTTTTCGTATTCGTTGAGAATCAATCTTTGTTCCCAGGCGTCATTGAGGTAAACGAAGTACAAGCCAGACCGAGGAGGCTTGACCACAGGGTATGGGTTCCAGTCATCTGGCTTATATTCAGCTTCTTTCACAAAATAATTTTTCTGAATCCGAATTTGTATCTCTCCTTCTTCGAGAGATAAATATATGAATTCGGATTCATTTTCCATTTGGAAATGGCAATCTACATCTATTGTTGCGTCATCAAAGAATTGATTTACCTTTGCCTTAATTTCAGGATTTTCAATCTTCCACATGATTTTTATCCTCCTTTTTAATCGGCGCCTGTATAAATAGGCTCTTGTGAATCCTGTGCATTAATGGATCTTCTACTGAATCGTTACTGACCCAAACATACTCAAGGCCGATCATTTGGCTTATCTCGAAACGTTCACTTAGATCCTCTGGGCTGATACAACGGCAGACGCGCTCCTGAGTCACTGGATCTTTGATGACCCACATGAATTCCTTCGCATTTTTAAGGAGATAGGATAGGCGGTCTTTCATTAACGGAATGTCTCCGAGCTCAAGTCGGCCCCAACGTCTGCGAATTTCAGGCCACAGTGAGCAGATAACAAGCTGGTCATAATGCAACTGAATGAGCGCCTTCAATGCCTCCAGACAAAACTCAGCTTCATTGATTGTGAGAGTTATCGTTTTCATTCTTCTTCCCCGTAGTAGGCTTGGGGATAGCCTCTGAAGGCTTTCACGTCCTCGTCTAACACATCATCCCAACCGAGATATTTTGAATAAAAGCTAGTAGTTACAAACGTTCCACAGACCTTGTTATATATGGTGACAAGATAAGAACCGTCGCTCGGAGGTGTGACATCGGGGTACTTGTTCCACCTATCAGGATCATATTTGGAGACTGCAATTTCTTTTTTGGGCTCCAGGGATTTCTTTATAGCTTCTTCAATCAGTCTCCAGGCGTCCATGTGAATGCCGACTTCCGCGACCTTATGATCTGGGAAAGTTTTAAAAGCCAGGACGACTTCATCATCACTGGCTTTTATTTCTATTCCGTTCACGGCTGCATCCCCGTTCATTTTTCCCGTGAAATCAAAACTTCTGGAGAACCCAAAGAAGTTGATTTTTGGCAGTGTCATCATTATCTCCTGGTCTTCAATCTGAATTGAATGTCAACGCCGTTCTTCACGTCTTTCCGCATGATCGTGTTGTATTCCACGCACCTGTTAATACAAAGACAATCGTCTTTAACTGCGAGGTGGACATAATATTTTCTGTCTCCCACTTGTGTTGTCCCGCAATCTGAAAAAGTGCTGGTCAACATGTAGCAGAAGTTCTCAACAATCTCGTTCACGTCTTCGACTGGCTGGCCGAATATCTTCTCCAACTCAGCTTTCTGCTCCTCAGTCAATGGAGCGTTAAGGGGAAAACTCATTTTCAAATCCTTTTAAACACATCCGCCGCAGCACCCGTGTGGCACATTTTCGTTAATCATTTTGAGGAGCTCCCACTTATGCTCCTTCAACTCTGGGTAGGTCTCGAATAAATCGAAGTCGCAGATGTCCTCCCAAGGACCTTCCTCAACGTGCTCACACCAGTGAGAATCAAACCAGACGCTACCGCCAGAGATAAGCGAAACATCAGCCTCATAGATCTTCCCGTCTGCCTTGAATTTCAGACGGCCTGAGCAGAGGTTTGGATACCCGCCGTCATAGTCAATGAATTCAAACTTCATCATGTTTCTCCGAAAGAGAAGGCCCCGAAGGACCTGGCGATTGAGCCTTACATTCTTTCAACAACAACTGAAACCTAGCGAATCACAATACTTTGATTTTCTTTGATACGAGCACCTTGGACAAAAACACCTTCTTCCAGGTCGTTTTTGAGCTTTGTTTTGTCAAGCTCGATAGAGCGTTTTTCTCTGAAATACTCTTGCGGGATGGTGTCTTCGTTATCAATCTCGAGAGCTGTGGTTTTCTTAATCCACATCGAGACTTTGGCCGTCTTAACTTTTTGATCTGGCATGCTTTGAAGGGCTTCAAGCATTAGCTTTCTGATTGCCTCTTGTTTATTTTTATTGCTCTTGATAAGGTCTGCAAATCGTTTTTGTTCTGCTTTTAACGCGTCTGCTTCGTGCTCCAGTTCGCACAGATAGAAGGCGGTGTTTTCGAGTTTGTCCTTGGCATCGTTTTCGACTTCTTGATACTCTTCCAGACCAGCAGCGGTCTTAGTCTCGTCGTTGTAATAAACGTCATCCAGCGCCTTTCTCAGCGCGTTTGGGATTTCATAAAGTTTCATATAAAAGAAAAGGCGCAGTTTTTAGCCGCGCCTTCTTGTACGTTAGAAAAGATTAGAACGGAATGTCCTCTGGATTGCCTTCATACGGCTCCTCAGCAGGAGCGTCTTGTTTTGCCTGGGCTGGTCTGTCGGACTTCTTGTCGAGGAGCTGGAGGTTATCGGCCACAATCTCCGTTGAGTATTGGGTTTTGCCTTCCTTGTTCTCCCACTTTCTGGTGCGAAGGTGACCCTCAATGAACACTTTGGAACCCTTGCTCAGGTAGGTTTGAGCAACCTCAGCAGTGCGACCGATAGTTGTAATACGGTGCCACTCTGTTTCTTCTTTGCGCTCACCGTCCTCACCTTTGCGGAATGTGGAGGTGGCAACAGAGAACGAAGTGATCTGAAGATTGGTGTTTGTGAATCGTGTCTCTGGATCACGTCCGAGCGCACCCAGGATGAAAACCTTATTGACGCTAGGCATTAGTGGCCTCCTGTTTCAGTTGTTCGTGAATCTTTGTTTTGACTAAATACTGCTTTTCATCCGCGTGCAGTTTGCTGTAGAAAGCCTTGTAAGCCTCCAGGCCGTCCAGACAAACTCTCTTTGCTTCCTCAACCAGGTTGAAATACTTTTCATCTTCGGAAACTTGGGCCGGTTGTGGAGCTGGCTGCTTCGGCTGAGGCGCTGCTTTCCTTGCAGGAGCGCGGGTCTTTCCTTTTGAGTAGGCATCCTCAGATGCCTGGCGGCCGTCATCATCTTCCTCACCGTAGCTCAGGCCGAGAAAAGAAACAAAGGAATATCGGCGGGCATACGTTACTGCGCTCCCAAACGCTTGCACGCCTTTTTGCTGGAGGCCAGCAGTGGTCACGAAGAACACGCCAGAGGAAAGAGTTTCTCCTTCCTCGGAGACAAGAACTGTCTCGATCCCCACGCGATCCTCTTCAGTCGTGGTCTTCTGGACGACGGCCAGCCCGTGCTTGTTGAGGATGGGAAGAATCGCGTCCAAGCAGGAGGAGATGTTTGCGTAACTGTAACCGCGACCGCTGCCGAATGCTTTGGCCTCCTGATCCTGGACAATTCGCGGAAATTCCTGTTGCGCCTCAATCAGGCGCATGCAAATGTTTTTATTAACTGTAGTCATTGTGCTATCCTTTTAAAGAGGGTTGTGGCCGCAACCCTCAGTAAATAAATTTTGGATTTCCAAAAGGATCTTTAGAAAGGAACTTCATCTAATTCAAACGGGATGAAGTTCTTTTTTTGTTCCCGCTCGGAGCACTGGCGCTCGAAGTCGTTCAGCTCCTCGTCTGTCCATTCAGGAGCAGATGGTTCGTTATCGAGCATTTCACGCGCCTGTCCCCAGGTGATCCCACAGCCGTAGTACTCGGCCTCGTCGGGATAATCCGGAGGCTCACGGAATTGAAAGCGGCCAGCCTCAGCCAGATCCATCATGTAGTTCATAATCTTTGACATACTCAATCTCCTTAAAAATCAAACAAAGCGGAGAACGGTGTTTGCGGAAGTTTCGGTTTCTTCCGATTCTTTCGCCTTATGTAGTTCTCATGGTTTCTTTCTCGGCAGCGCTCTTTGTTTCGTTGGTAGTAGCCCTGCATGTATGCCTTAATCTTTTCTGGTGTGCCGCGCATATCAGTGCCAATCGTTTTCCTTGAGGTATTCATCGAACACGGGCTCAATCTCAGGATGTCTTTCATCCTCACCATCTTCTGCAAGCTGATTTATTCGCTTGTCGCAGTAGCGAGGGATGTACTCTTCAAAGAACTTTTCGAGCAGACGCTCATACTCAGCTTCGCGTTTTTCTTCTTGCCAGGACGGCTGCCAAAGGTCACCAGGGCCAGGACAGGTGCGAGGTGTGTAAGTCATTACAGCCACTCCACGAGAAAGAAGGGAAGAATCACCGAGGCGGCCAGCATGACGCCAGAGAGCACCAACAGGCAGACGTTATCTCCGTCAGAATTTTTTGCAGTCAGAAACTTCTTCATAACAACCTCCAAAAGAAAAGCCCCCGAAAGCGCATCAAGGAGTACCGCGCTAACGAGGGCTAGGAGAGAGAAACTTAGAAACTTTTCACATCTGGATAGATGTCTCTGTCAATCGTTTGCCACACAAGATCTGAAATGAAATTCGACGCATACTCTTTAAAGAGCGACTTGACTTCCTTCTGGGCCTCAGCAGTCGAAACAACGTGTGCTAGGTCAAGCGTTATCTCTTTCTTTCCAGCGAGCAGGCCGGAAACAACAGCGCGCTCTGCATACGTGAGAGCATCAGTGAGACAGATTGCAGAACCGCGCTGCTTCAAAATGTCTTCAACAGCAACATCAAAAATCTGTTTTTGTTCATCTACTAACAGGTCCATTTTTCTCTCCTTAAAACTATGTAAAAAAGACCACATTCATAAGCTCCCCTAAGCGCTTAACTGGAACTAACAGTTATTGGTAAAAGCCCGAGGAGCTTTTAAAGATGGTCTGAAGATGTCCGTCTTTCCGGACTGTCAGGGAAAAAGCTCATTGAGAAACCCCCGCGTGTATTTGCGAATTTTGGGTGTTTTGCAGTACATGACCCATGCGCAGGGGTTTCTAAATAAGCTCAAACAGAAGGACACTCCATCCAACCAACTCAGGAGATATGCAACTTACCGACTATCTTCAGAAGTGCCCTTATGTTTGCGAACTGTCTTTGCTGAACGGCCCCTACTTGTACCGACCGACTTTAACGGTCCAATCCTTTTGGCTTTCTCTCTGCCGCTGGTTCACTTTCGATCACCATGCTTAGGCGCAATTCATTGCCGCCTGGTCGCTCCCTGGCTTTTCGGTTTACTCAGCTTTAGGAGCTCTTCCTTCCTGACAATCTTCAGAAGGACTTTTAAAGAACGATTGATTGACGTATGTATATTAGCCCGTGGCTAAGCAAAAGTAAAGGCCATATAGCTAATATTTACATAGCTGACGGCTAAGTATTTTCCATAACTGTATTTTTTAGGCAACAAAAAAGCCGCCCGAAGGCGGCGGAATAAGTTTCTGTCTTGCTTAAGTGAACATCATTAAAGAGGACAGTTGTTTGTTAAATAAAAAGCTGATGGTGAGAATGACAAACACAACTCCAATCCAAAAAGTTTCCTCCGTAACGACCCAGGCCAGGGCAAGCCCTGCAATACAAAAGAGCAACCAATAAATATCGCTAGTAAAGACCACAGCAACACCCAATAAAAAATAGAGGCATAACAAGAAACCAACATAGGCAAGAGGATTGAGTTTTAAATTGAGAATTTTCTTGCTATTCAGTTTCATTGAAAGGGATAACAAGGCAAAGCCAATAAGCCCGAGAACAAAAGGATTAAAAACGACCTTTTCTATACTGATTGCCATGATTGTTATGCCTTAAATTTTGTTAAAAGCTCCAATAAAAAGATTTATATCCTGGCCATTGAGTTTGTATTCCCTGCGCCTGGCATCCCGAGTGATAACGATAGAGAGGTCCTTACCTTTGATAATCTGCTGAGCCCTCAGCAAAGAAAGATGATCTGATGGAATCACGGCATAAGAAGAGTGATGACCATCCCTCATGACAAAAACGTAATATGGAGAGTAGGGCAGGTTATTTGTGAATTGTTTCTCTGGCACCTTGAAGCTGAAGGTGTGGGTGCCTTCTTCCACTACCGTAGTTTTAACCTGGACATAGTTGAATTTGCCGTCCTTCTCGGTGATCAGGTCAACTCCTTCATCAACAGCCATCATTGAAACGTTATAGCCGAGGAAAAGGAGTTCGGAGGCCACCGCAAATTCACCTCCTTTGCCAAAGAAATTCGTTGATACATTCTCAACGGTAACCTTGGGGATGGGGACGACCGGGGCTGAGGCCGTTCTTTTGAGGCGGTAAATCCCTTTTCTTTTTGACCCATCCTTGTTTGTGGGCTTGGAGAAAATCGGGTTTTGAGTTTTCAGATGTGCAGCCAGAGCTGAAGAAAGTTTTGACATGAACTCTTGAGGAGGCAGCCCTAAATTTTTATTTTGAGAGACTGCTATTTCAGTAATCTCTCTCACATGCATGACAGCCTTGTTCGTCTGCATGATTTCTTTTGCCACTTGTAGAATCGGCGGTAATGTACGAGGTGTCATAGGATTCTTCTTTACGGTACGTCTTGCTGGTTGTGTCTTGCGTATGAAGGAAAATTCAGTTTGTATCGGCTTCTTAATCGGATACTCTTCTGCCTCCAGATGAAATTCTTCAGGCTCATACGCCAATAGAAGAACCTTCTCTTTGGTACTTTCTTCAGGAGGTTTTTCCTCATTTTTGAGGCCGAATATCCCCAAAATCCATTCTTTGATTTTCATACCTAGTCATATCTTTTCAGATTCAATGAATTGACCATACGGCCAAATACAATCACTCGGCTTTCGACCTCAGCAAGCCGAATTTCAAACGGGTCATACAGGCGATTGTCGGAAATAAAACGGAGACTTCCTGGCACGCGCTGTACACGTTTTAAATAAAGATCATTATCAATCAGCACGCAGAAAACGCCGTCACGCTTAGTGATCTCAGTGTCAAACCTGTCAATTACAACTAGGTCCCCATTCTTCAGAGTGGGCTCCATGGAATCTCCGGCTGCAGTGATGATTTCATATCCATTCTCACGGATCTGATTGATGTTTTCTTTGAACCAAACACGTGAGACGCCCATGAGGTCTACATAGGCCTCATCCTCATAATTTTGTACTCCCGCTGCACCGCAGCAAGCAGAAACATTCAGACGCCGCAGATAGATCAAATCATCTTCTTCAGGAAATGCCTCCCCCGAATGATCGGCATCCATCCAGCCGTAACCCAATGACAACTTAGTTTCAATTTCACGGGCCATTGTGTCCCCCATAATGCGGGGCCGGCCTGTACCAGAATGAACTGATCCCTTCCGAATCTGGGAGAGGGTTGCATCCTTTCTATTACGTCCCAGTTGGGCATTCAAATTGGCGATTGACCCATAACGCTCAATGAGGATATTCAGGTTTTCTCGTCTTATTTCAGTCGAAGTTTTCATAAATCTCTCCTTGAGAATAAATATAAGCCAATGGCTAAGTTGTCATTAGCCATATTGCCTGTATATAATATTAGCCAATGGCTATGCAAATAGAGAAATAAATATGAAACTTCACAAGTGGTTAAAGAGCCAGCCGAGAGGAACCTTATCCAGGCTTGCTCGTTTTGTGGGAGTAAAAATTCCCAGTGCGCACAAGTGGGTGACGGAAAAATCTTGTCCGAAGCTGGCGCACTGCGAAAGGATTTCCTTGTTCACACAAGGGAAAGTTACATACAAAGATTTCATGTAACTGGGTGCCGTATGTCTTACGTTCTGTCATTCAAAGCAGGGAAGCTGACTGTTGGTAGCGCAGCAGAAAAGGCCGTCCTTAGATGTTTGTGTGATTACGCAAACGAGGATGGATCGAGCTGTCGTCCTGCAACCAGCACGATCTCTGCCGAAACAGAACTGAACAAGAAAACAGTTTTCAAGGCCGTGGCAAGTTTGGCTGAGGCTGGCTGGATTGAAGTGTCCTCTCTGAACGGGAGACAGAATTTTTATCAGATCAACGCCGCCAAAATTGAATCTGCTTTCTTGGAAGTAATGGCGGACAAACAGCAAACCAATACCAAAATTGGTACCGGTGTTAATTTTGGTACCGGTACCAAAAACGGTAGTGGAACCAATACCAAAAACGGTACCAAAACCAGTCCCAAATTTGGTACCAGTACCAAAAACGGACCGATACCAGTACCAAAAACGGTACACAACTCAGTCAATACTCAGTCAATTATTAATACTTCTAAAGAAGTATTTGTCAGTAGAGCCGAGGACGGCTCTCCAGACGCCCCTCAGGATGCTGAGAAAGATTCACAGGAATTCGATCTCACGGAGCCAAAAAAGGAACTCACTCCGAAACAAAGATCAGCTCTTATCGGTTCCCATTGTCCGCATAAAAAAATCATTGAGCTCTTTCACCAGTGCTTGCCAGAACTGCCGCGCATCAGAGTTTGGTCAGAAGCAAGAAAGAAAACACTAGCCGCACGCTGGAGACAGGTAGCAAAGGACAGAGAAATACAAACCGAGAAAGAAGGACTGGACTTCTTTGAAGGGATGTTCAAGTTCATCAGCAGATCTCCTTTCCTACTGGGAGAGAACGAACGCAACTGGCGGCCCGATCTGGGCTGGATCATCAAAGACGAAAACATGACAAAAATCATTAACGGGAATTACCACCATGACTAATTTCAGAGATGTCGATTTCAACTCTCAAGAGAAGAAAGACAAGAAGGGCAAAGAACAGCAGCAGAAGCCAAAGGTCTATGAAAAACTTTGTGGTGTACACGGTTGTCCCTGCACCGTCTGGTGTGGGCAGTTGGCTCAAGGCATAACGGTTTGCGATTTCCACGAAGGCGTTAGAAGGGATGATCTTGGTACGGTCACGGCCGGTATCTACCAGTACAAAGACTTGATAGACCTGGCAGAACGACTGCTTAGAGACTACAAACTCATTGACGACTATCAGTCAAATTACAACCATCCTCATGTCGTCCAGACACTAACCGATTACTTCTGTTCAATCGGAATTCCTGAGTTGTCCCCAAAAACTAATATCCCGTGCCCGCACATTGAAGGGAAGCAACGATACAGAGACGAGAGCGCATACGAACTCGGCAACAGAATCAAAAAATGGGTTAAGGCCAAGATCGTTAAGCCATCAATGATTGAGGACAGCGACGAGAACCAGAAGGGCAAGACCATTGAACAGCTATCCCCGCTCACCACATACGTGAACGAACTTAAACGCCGCGCCATCCAGAAGCAGCAGGATGACGAGACATATTTTTAGGAGGCCGCGATGTCTGATTCAACCTGGACACTCTTAATGATCGTGCTGGCCCCAGTCGTGTTTATCAATCTTCTCATATTCGGGCTACTCGTGAGAGCGGCTTTCCAACTCAGCCAGGAGAAACATCATGAGGTTTGATTTTTCTTATCTACTCAAATCGCTCGGTTGGATGGGCGGTTTGCTTTATCTGGCTGATGTCGGTTGGTTTGCTTACGACGGCTCAAACATTGATTACTGCCTGGCATTCCTAATCGGCATTGTTATTGGAGCGGTCATCAGCTCCTTCAGGAGAAAACCATGAGCGGGTGCTGCTTGTATTGCAAATACGCGGGATCAGGTTGGATCAGTACTAAAGACGGATCTATCCACGTAGATAAACATGAGGACTTTTACAAAGCCATGAATATCTACTGCAACAACCCTGAAACAGGAATGGATGGTCAGTGTTTTCAAATCTCGTTCGTTCGGTGTTCTCGTTTTGAAGGGGCTACCGATGAACGAATCCAGAAGCGAATTGAATTTTATTCAAAGTTTCCGAGATTCAAGACGCACGCAGAACTAATCGCACAAAGACGATAACCAAGGAGATGTAAATGTCAGAAGAAATGTTATTCGGGATCCTGATGGTGATCCTTTTCAGCCTTATAGCCATAGCCTGTTTGTTGTTGATCCAAGGGCTGACCCTTTACCAAATCAGAGAGCAGGTGGACGAAATCAAGAACGACACAGCATTTCTAAAACAACACAACGACTAAGGAGACGGCATGATCTCAACTCAAGCAAGCCTGATTGTTCTATCAATCGGGCAAATATTTCTGGCGATAGCAATCATCTTTATCTGCCTGACCCTGGTGCGGATTAAAGAAGCACTCAGGGAGATGCTCATACTGCTCCACCTTAGCGACCTGATTAACGAGCTGGACGAAATGGAGAAAGAAGATGGGAAAAGCTCAGAGAACTAAAGGAGCGGCTGGAGAGCGCGAAGTCTGCGAACTGATCTATCAAAACTTGGGCATCCAGGTGCACCGCAATCTCTCCCAGACGAGGGACGGAGGAGCGGACATCAAGCTCAACCCATACTCACTCGAAGTGAAGAGGCGGGCCGCCATAGGCAACTTGTACGAATGGATGGAGCAGGCTGGAAACGGGTGCGAACCTGGAGAGCGACCCATTGTTGTTTGCCGTGCAGATCGTAAAGAATGGCTGGCCATCCTACCTATTGAAGAACTATTCCGCCTCATTCGAGAAGAAGTGAGCGCGACTGGAGGGAAATGATGAATGAAGAAAAACGAGATCCAGGCCGACTTGTTTGGGCATACCGATACCACTCTCTGCTCCCAATCGAAGCCCAAAACCGACTTATCGAATCTGTCGGATCTAGAGAAGGAGAAACAGCGGTACAACGAAATCTGCGCATATCGAGAACGATTGACCGAGTTAAGAGCCAATATCCAGAGTTTTTCCGAGCTCGGTCTTGACCCGTCCACGGTCCTTCTCTCTGACGCATCAGTGCGTGTCGGAGTGTCCAGCCCAAAGGCGAAGTATTCAGATCAGGACTTGATTCACTGCTTTGATCTTCGCTTAGCGGGTCTTTCTTTGCGTGAAATTTCAAAAAAGATGGATATTCCAATCCGAACTTTACGAGACATTTTCTCAGGACACAGACGTGCAGTTATTCCAACGAAATTCAAATGAAGCAGTGCGCACCCGTCACCGGAACCACTTCAAACTAATAACAGAATAGGGGGTTTGTATGGCTAAAACAGATTCAATTATTGACGGCCTGACGCATAAGCAAGCCCTGTTTGTATCCGAATACTTGAAGAACGAAGGCAATGCTACTCAGGCTTATTTAAAGGCAGGCTACAAGGCTAAAGATGAAAAAGTTGCTTGCACCGCAGGCACGAGATTGTTGAGAAATGTTCGTATTTCCCGCGCGATAGCCGAGCGCCAGAAGAAATTGAGCGACCGCCTGGAGCTGGAGGAAGACTTCGAGATCAAGCGGGCTATTCGGATTCTGGATATGTGCATGGAACCTAAACGGGTTTACAACATGGACGGATCCCCGAAAGAAGACGAAAACGGAAACGGTGTTTTCTGTTTCGACAGTAAGGGAGCCAACGGGGCATTAACGATTATTGCCAAAATCCGCGGAAAGTTTGTAGAAAAGCGCCAGATTGATGTGAACGTTACAGACCGCTCCTCCTGGCTGAATGATGTTTTGAAGGACATGAAAGATGAATAAGGAAGCGGCTGAGTTTGAAATGGGCCTTAGGCGCCTGGCGATAGCCTGCACGAATGATCCGCTCCTTTTCGTCCAGAAGTGTTTCCGCTGGGGACATGGAGAGCTGGCCAATTACGAAGGGCCAGACGTGTGGCAGCAGAAGATTCTTTGTGACATTAGGGATCGGCTCAAGAACGGTGAGACACGGCATAAGGCCATTCAAATTGCTGTAGCCAGCGGGCACGGTATCGGGAAAACGGCTTTTGTGGCCTGGATCATGCTGTGGGCAATCTGCACCTATCCTGACATGAAGGGCGTGGTCACGGCCGAGACAAAGAACCAGCTCATAACCAAGACCTGGAGTGAATTGCACAAATGGCACCACCTATGCCTGTTTAGAGACTGGTTTGAGGTGGCGGCTGAATCCATTTTCTCAACTCAGCCTGGACACAAATACACCTGGCGCATTGACGCAATCCCGTGGAACGAGAACAACACCGACGCATTCCAAGGCTTGCATAACCAGGGCAAGAGAATCCTGGTGCTATTCGATGAAGCCTCAGTTATTGCTCAGAAGATTTACGAAGTTACCAAGGGCGCATTAACCGACAAGGACACGCAGATTATCTGGTGCATTTTCGGGAACCCGACACGCCCAGACGGCCCATTCTTTGACGCTTTCCACAAGAGCCGCCACCGCTGGTTAACGTACAACATTGACAGCCGCACAGTGAAGATCACGAACAAGGAGCAGTTGCAAGAGTACGTTGAGGATTACGGAGAGGACAGTGACTTCGTGAAGGTGCGCGTTCGAGGCGTATTCCCCAGCGCATCAGCCAAGCAATTCATTAACCGTGAGGACGTTGACGCGGCTATGAATCGTGATGTGAGCCAGGTCAACTACTCAAGAACCGTTGCAATCCTGGGCGTGGACGTGGCACGAGAAGGGGATGACCGCTCGGCTATTGCTACCAAGATCGGTAGAGACTGCACAATGCCGCTGAAAGTCTTTCGCGGTCTGGACGGCCCGCAGTTGGGTATGCAGGTGCTCATGTACGCGAACGAACTCAAAGCAAAGGGCATTCCTCGTGTGTACATCAATCTGGACTACACAGGCGTGGGAGCGAGCCCTTACGACTGGTTGAAAGATAAAGTACAGCACTTGAACAAAGTCATCAGCGCCAGCCAGTCAACCAATCCCCAGCGCTGGGCAAACAAAAGAGCCGAGATGTGGGACAAAATGAGAGACTTTATCCGAGATGACGGAGTGATACCAAAGTCGGAGGAGCTGGCCGAGGACCTTTGCATACCTGAGAAACTCATTGACCAGAAGGGCCGGTTGTTGCTTGAATCCAAGGACAGCATGAAGAGGCGCGGCATGAACTCTCCAGACACGGCAGACGCCTTGGCACTTTGTTTCGCCATACCGATACAGGAATATATCGAGGATGACGGCTGGCGTCATCAGCGCGCCCAGCGCTCCAAAACAATCCGCGATCCATACGCATAGAGGTGTGCGCATCAATCTGCGTACAGGCTCGACAATCGGGACATGATGAAGATCGAAACCTGTACGCTCAGTGACCTATTCAATGACCCTCGGTATGAAGAGGTGTGCCAGCACTACCGCCAGGAGGCGGGCCACCTCGACCTAAAGGGCATTGTGGACAAGGATAAATACTCATTCCTTGCACAGAACGGCTTATTGCTTTGTGCCAGAGCCGTGAGTGATGGAAAGTTGGTAGGGATTATGGCAATCGTTATGTGTCCTTCTCTCCACAACTCTAAAGATGTGGCCAACGTTGACACCTTGTTTTTAGAGCCAGAGCACCGAGGACACGGCCTCCAATTCCTGAGACACGCAATAAAAATGGCTCGGGAGTTTGGTGCCTCAGGTATTCGATTTTCTGCACCCGCTGGGAGCCGCACTGAACAGCTTTTCGACCGATTGTTCACGCGCTCGGATGTCACCTATTACAAGTCACTGGAGGATTAAATCATGGGTATGGAAATGCTGGGCATGGGCCTTTTAATGGCCGGATCTGCGGCCTTGTCTTCTCACACACAGAGCCGAGCCGCACGCCGCCAGGCATCAGCTCAGAAGGCCGCCACAGAGGAAGCCAAACGCAATGCTGAGAAACAGGCCGAGCAACAGCGTGAGCAAATGCGTATGCAGAACCAGAAGACCGCAGACATTAGCAAGATCCTCAGCGACAACACTAATGATCTGTTGTCTGGAGGCCAAACCATGCTGACCGGAGCCGCTGGTGTGGACCAGAACGACATGACGCTGGGCAAGAAGTCTGCCCTGGGGTAGGCCATGAAAGAACGTGAATTAAGAGAAAAGCTCATAAACCGCTGGAGAGAACTCCGGCGGGAGCGGGATCCATATCTGGAGCAATGGCGGAATATCTCAAAGTTTCTGAGGCCCGCCAACGGCAAGTTTTTGAGCCCAAAGAATCAGAACGAAGCCAAGAGCAAATGGAATTCCATTTACGACAATACGCCGCTCAAGGCCTCGGACGTGCTGGCCAAGGGTTTGATGTCTGGCATGACGGATCCTAGCCAGCAGTGGTTTTACCTGACAACGGGAAGTCCTGATTTAGATGAATCGGTAGAGGTGCGCCGCTGGCTGTCAGAGGTGAGCCAGATCCTTTACATGAGTTTTGCTCGGACAAATCTGTATCAGTCTCTCCACCACGCATGGATGGAGGCGGGCCTTTTCGGTGTCCTGGCAATCATCATTGAAGAGGATGACCAGCTCGGCTTTATCTGTAGTCCGCTCACAGTCGGTGAATATTGCATAGCGTGCAATGCTCGTGGCATTCCAGACACTCTCTATCGAGAGTTTTCAATGACCACGCGCCAGCTCATTGACGAATTCGGAATCGATGTGCTCCCATCCTCCCTTGCCGCCGTGGCCAAGGCTGGAAAGTTGGATGAACAGCAGGTGGTTTTGCACGCTATCGAGCCGCGCAAAGACCGTGATCCCCGCTTTAAAGACAACAAGAACATGCCCTGGCGCTCGGTTTACGTCCTCAAAGACTACAACGACAGCGCACATCCAATCCTCCGCGAATCTGGATACAGGACATTCCCAGCAGTCGTTGGACGCTGGGGCGCGATCAGTAACGAGACCTATTCTTCTGAATCGCCTGGCATGATTGCCTTAGGCGATGTCATGCAGTTACAGCATGAGCAGAAGCAGAAAGGAAACGCTATTGACTACATGGTCAAGCCTCCGATCGGCCTGCCCACTGAAGCTAAAGATTCAGACATTGACACTGACCCAGGCGGCGTATCTTTCGTGAACGGTGCCACAGGCCGCAAACCTGTAGAGCAGTTGTGGAATGTGAACATCAATCTGGGCGAGTTGCGCCAGGATATTGGCGAGGTGCAGCAGAGAATCAAAGCGGCTTTTAATGTTGATATGTTCCTCATGCTCAACAATCAGAGCGCTATCAACCAGATGACGGCCACTGCCGTGGCAGAGTTGCACGAGGAAAAACTTCTTATGCTCGGCCCTGTTCTCTCTCGATTCAACAACGAGGTGCTCAAGCCGCTCATTGATAGGACGTTCGACATTCTCAATGAACAAGGCCTAATCCCGCCAGCTCCCGAGGCGATCCAGGGCACGGATCTGAATATCGAGTACACATCAATCCTCAGTCGCTCTCAGAAAGAGATTCAATCCCGTACCGATCAACTGGCGATTCAGGAGGCGCTCCAAATTGCACAGGTTCAGCCCGACTTCTTGGATAACTTCGATCTGGACAAGTACGCCCAGATTGTTTCCGACAAGCGCGGTGTTTCTCCTGAAATTCTTCGTTCTTCGGACGAGGTGGCAGCCATCAGACAGCAGAGGGCACAGCAACAGCAACAGGCTCAACAGCAACAGCAAATGACCCAGAGCGCTGACATGTTATCCAAGCTCGGAAAGGTGCCTGCGGGTCCAGAAACAATGGCTGGCCAGGCCGTCCAGGGTATGCAGGACATGGCGGCCGAGGGGATGGCCTAAGGGTGTGCGCATCAAGAAATTAGGACGTTAGAGAATGAGCAAGACAGTAAGAGATCCGTTCGCAACTTCGACTGCTGAGGCTGAGGCTAAGCAAGCGGAGTTGGCCAGAGAGGAATACGAATTCCGAGAAGCTCTCAAGGAGGTTTTGGAGACGCGGGCAGGAAAGACCGTATTCAGGCGATTGTTTGCTGAGAGCGGCTTTTTCGGCTCGGCATTCGATACAAACGCTCTCAACATGGCTCGGAAGGAAGGTAAGCGCGAGTTTGCGCAAACCATTTTCGAGTACGTCATTAAACACAAGCCTGAATTTATTCAGGAATTGAGAGAACAGAATGAATGAAACTGTAGAAACAGCCGAAAAAATTGAAAGCGAGGCCGGATCTACTCCCGCCCCTGTTGAGCAAACAGCTCAGGCCCAACAGTCAGAAACTCCCGAACATATCGAGGAATCCTCCCTGCTCAATTCCGACATGACGGAAGAGGCGAAGGAAACCGAAGAGAAGCAGGAGACTGAGAAAGAGGCAGGCGCTCCCGAGAAGTACGAAGACTTCAAGGCGCCTCAAGGCGTTTCCCTTGACGCTGATGTGGTCAAAGGATTCTCAGAAGTAGCAAAGGAGCTGAATCTTCCGCAAGACAAGGCCCAGGCAGTTATCGATAAGGTAACGCCGATTCTGGCTCAGAAACAAGCAGACCAAATCGCGCAGACAAATAAAGCCTGGCAAGAAAAAGTTAAGGCTGATCCCGAGATAGGAGGCGATCACCTCAAGTCGAGTATTGCCACAGCGCAGAAGGCCCTCAGGGATTTCCGAGGTGCTGACGGAAAGTTTGTTGATGAAGACGTTGCGGAACTGGCGGCTATCGCTGGCAATCATCCAGGCCTTATCAAGATCCTCAAGCATTTTGGTTCGGTTATCGGAGAAGACCGCTCACCCGCCGCAAAGAGTAACGCCGTGAAACAAGTATTAACGGCAACAGATTTCTACAAAGCAAAGGAGTAAATCATGGCAATTATCAATACTGGTGCCACAACGCTTGCTGACATTGCTAACCTGACCCAGGACAGCGATCTTCAGAAAAAAGTTCTGATCCAGACCATCCGTGATTATTCGGGTTTCTTCGATCAGCTCACTCTCATTCCCGCTAATGACGGCACAGCCTGCAAGGGTACGATCATCACCGAATACCCTGAAGGTGAAATTGTTGGCTACAACGAAGGATGGGGCACTTCCCAGGCTAAAGGCCGTGCAGTCAGATACGATTCTTTCCGTGTCCGCACCTCTTCCGAAGTTGACGCCGATCTTCTCGATTCTCGTAAACCTGAAGACAGAGACACATTCCGCCTGCGTAAGGACGCCGCAGTTATGCGTGGTCTTGCACGACAGGCCGCAAAATCCGTGTTCTATGGTTCTGGTGACGGCACATCCCTCGGCCTGTATAACATTGTCAATGGTGCAGACAATGAATTCTATGACCGCATTATTAAGGGAAGTTCCTCCAAGGCCACTGGCAACTATGACATCTGGCTGCTTTCCTGCGACACCGAAAACCTGTTCACGTTCTATCCCGAATATGGCGCACAGGGTGGTGTCTGGATCAATGCACGTCCGCAGAAGGAACGCATTGACGACGGAAACGGCAAACATCATTACGCTTATGTCACGGATATGGGCTTTGATATTGGCGTGGCCTGTTTCAATCCGCTCAACATTGTCCGCATTGCCAACATTGACGCCTCCTCTCTGGTTAAGGACGGCAAGACAGGTGATGACCTGATTGACCTCATGACCCAGGCCCTTGAGAAGTTGGACGTGGCCAATCCTGGCAAGACAGTGTTCTTCGCAAACGACACAATCCACAGCTATCTGCGCCGCCAGATCAACAACAAAGTGACAGCCTCTTTGAACTTTGAAAACGTGGCAGGACGCTCCGTCATCACATTTGACGGTGTACCCGTTCAGAAGGTTGGTACAGACGTTTTGAAGACTTCCGCAAAGATTAGCTAAGGAGACAGAATCATGTACGACAAAGAGTTACTTATTTTCAAGAACAAGGCGCTCACAGCCGCAATCACTTCTGATGTGATCGACCTCGGAGCGGACATTAACACCACGGGCCAGAAGCCGCTTTATCTCGTCATCATGCAGACAGAAGAGATCGAATCGGCGGCCGCAACGGTTACCTTCAATCTTCAAGAATCCGCCGACAACTCCACCTATACAACGGTAGCCAGCACAGGCGCATTGACTGCCAAGACAATGGGTTATGGCGTGGCAATTCCGCTCCCCGCGAAGTGCAAGCGTTATCTGCGCGTGACCACCGCAGTGTCCTCTACCGCTCCGACAGCAGGTAAAGCAACTGCATACGTTTTCGACAAGTTCACAGATCCTTGCGTGAAGATGATCGAAAGCGACTAATCAGTTAATTCTCGTTGCAGTTTTCAGTAGTTGTTAAAAGAGAGGAGGGAGGCTTAAAAACCTCCCTTTTTTAATATGAATGAAGTGTCAATTTGCAATGCCGCTCTCTCGTATCTCGGCGAGAAAGGAACGATCACGAGGATCAAACCACCCGAAGGCAATCCCCAGGCTGAGGCTTGTGCTGAATACTATCCCCAGGCGCTCCGTTACTTACTGGAGGCTCACAACTGGGCATTCGCTGTCAGACGAGTACGACTGCCTGAATACAAGAAATATGACGCCGACCTCTATCAGTGGGCCCACGGCTATCAGGTTCCCTCCGATTACTTACGCAACGTTAAGGTCTATGAGAAAAGCTCACAGGTGGACGAGGCCGGACTTGATTTTGAGATTGAGACATTATCGGAAACAGGCTCATACATTCTTCTGACTGATTCTCCAGCTCCCATGCTGAGATATATCGCAAGCGTGGAGAACGTGAGCATCATGCCTCAGTATTTTGTCCAAGCCCTTGTCCTTCAGTTGGCAAGCTATCTCACAGGCCCGTTAATGAAAACAAGCCTGGCGCAGCAGATGATCCAAATGGCCGCCCAGGCCTTAGAGAACGCGAAGTATCAGGATTCTCGAAACTCTATCAGGGTCAAGCACGAATATTTAGCGCCCCACCTGGCGGCACGGAGTATTTAAATGTCATTGAAAATCTACAAGCAATCAATCGGAGGAGGTGAGATTTCTCCTTCGATGTACTCCAGGATCACGGATCCGTCCTACTCGGCAGGCCTGGCCAAGTGTCGCAATATGATTGTTGAGCCACAAGGCCCTGTAGTCCGCCGCCCTGGATTCTCAATGGTGCGAGAGACCAAATATCCGGACAGAAAATGCCGCCTGATCCCGTTCACCTTTTCCGCGACACAAACGATGATCTTAGAGTTTGGTCATCATTACGTGAGATTTCACACGAACGGCTCAACGCTGATGAACGGCAATGTCCCGTATGAAGTGACCACGGACTATGACGAATCCGAACTCTTTGATATTGACTATGCTCAGAGCGTGGACATCATCACGTTGGTGCACTGCTCCCATCCTCCGAGAGAGTTGAGACGTTACGGAGCGCTGGACTGGCGACTTGTGGACATCACTTTCAACACTTCACTTACTCCGCCCACAGGAGTGACCGCCACACAGCACATCTTGCAGTCTGCGACATACAAAGACGGATATGTCCGCAAATATGTAGTGACCTCTTGCAACTTGGACAACTCCGAGGAATCGAAAGCGAGCCAGGCCGCCTCAGTTGTGTGCAACCCGTATGGAGATGGTGCGTACAACACGATCACATGGAACACTGTTGCAGGTGCCGATCATTACCGCGTGTACAGGGATAAAGGTGGTATCTATGGCTACATAGGCGAGACCCGCACAAACAGCATTGATGATGACAATATCGCGCCAGACAGCTCTATCACGCCGCCGATTTATGACGATGTGTTCCTCACCAGCGGCGGCATTACGGGTGCAACCGTTACCGCTCAGGGTTCTGGATATGTGGGGCCTAATGGCGAGATTACAGGGATCGACCTACTCGAGACACAGACATGGGTAGTCGAGGGTTCAGGCCGAAACTTCTATGGGCCTGTAGCGCCTGGCAACTGTTCAGCCTGGCAAAGCGATGACGGCTGGGCATTGAATTTCTATGGAGATGGTGTCGGCCCTGTCCCTAATGACGAGATGATTTCTTTGTTCTCGGCCAGCGTGGAGATTTATGACGCCGAAGGATCAGGCGTCGGAGCGACTGCCAAAGCCATATTTTCCTCGGCCTCAGAATGGATCAAGCTCACCAAGCCCACGGGCAATCTTAATTTCTGCTTGTATGGTTTCCGTCCGATCAAAGCAATCCAGGTCACGAGCCCAGGATCAGGCTATAAGCGGCCGCTTTGCCGAGTGACCATCACGGCATGGCCTACATGGACATGGAGCCGAAAGGCGCTCAATTACAAATTTGAATTCAAGCGTTACACAGGAGACTTTTCAACCTCAGTAAAGAGCGCTGGGTTCTTAGAGACCTCAATCCGAGTGACTGACACAACGGGAAGCGGCGCCGTTTTAGAGCCTGTAATCTCTGGTGGAAAACTGACAAACGTCATAGTCAAGAATCCAGGCGCAGGATATTCCAATCCAACGGCCACTCTTATTTCAAACTATGGCTCAGGCGCTCAAATCTCTCTGACTGTTGCGAATGCTGGAGACTATCCAGGATGTGTCTCTTACTTCGAGCAAAGGCGCTGGTTCGCTGGCAGTCGTATGCGTCCCCAATATATTTGGGCAACGAAGACGGGCACTGAAACGGATATGGGCTATTCCCTCCCGTCCCAACCCACCGACCGCATCAAGGTTAGGGTAGCGAGCCAGGATTCAAACCGAATCCGCCATATCGTGCCACTTTCCCAACTGCTGATGCTTACCGCCAGCGGGGAATGGAGAGTGAGCCCTGTAAACTCTGACGCGATCACGCCTGAATCTATGAGCGTGCGTCCGCAGTCTTATGTCGGCTCCAGCCAGACCAAGCCAGTGTTAATTAACAACACGATGATATTTGCCTCAGCCCGAGGCGGCCACCTGAGAGAACTCGGTTACAGCTACCAAGCAGGCGGTTACATAACCTCGGACGTGTGCCTCAGAGCGGCTCACCTCTTCGATCATCACGAAGTCGTTGATATTGCATACGCCAAGGCTCCCTATTCGATCTTCTGGTGCGTTAATGACATAGGCAAACTAATCTCCTTCACATACGTGCCAGAGCAACAAGTCGGAGCTTTTGCACAGCACGAAACCCAGGGAGACTTTGAATCCTGCGCAGTAGTTCCAGAGAGCAATGAGGACATTCTTTATGTCGTGACCAAGCGGAAAATTGGAGACAACACCGTGAGGTTTGTAGAGCGCATGAATGAGTACATCATTGAGAAAGATGAAGACTACTTATTCATGGACTGCGCAGGCACGTATTCAGGCCCAGCCAAGACGGACATCACGGGAATTAGCTGGCTGAATGGGATGAAGGTTTCCATCCTAGCCGACGGCTATTGTGTGCCGGATCAAGTAGTGCAGAACGGCAAGATCACGCTAAGAAGAGCGGCCTCTAAGGTGCATGTTGGTTTGCCGTACAACTCTGACATTCAGACCTTACCTCTTGCCTTACAGCTTCAGGATCTTTCTTTTGGTAGCAATCACCGCAAAAACATTAGCGGGGTGGCGGTCAGAATGATTGATTCAGCCTCAATCCTGGCTGGCTCGAGTTTCGACGACCTCTATCAGCAGCCGACACGAGGACGGGAAACACCTGGTACCCCGCCGAAGAAGAGGAACGGAGAGTTTGAAGTAGATATCGCCGCTTCATGGACCGATGACGGTCAAGTGTGTATTCGCCAGAGCGCCCCGCTCCCGCTGAAAATCTCCAGTATTACCGTGACCTGCGACGTGGTGTAGTGCGCATCACGCTCTAGGAATCCTCCAATATCTATGCTGAGTTGGAGGATTTTTTATGGCCGGATCTAGTTTCTCTTTTGGCACATTAGGCCTTATTTCTACAGGTGTTTCCACACTCTTTAACGTCTTCGGTGCTAAGAGTGTCACGCGGTACAACAACGCTATTGCGCAAGCTCAAGCCGATATTGCAAAGATCAACGCGGACACAATGAACTTGCACTATCAGCAGAGATTGTTCGCCGCTGAAGGTGAATACCAGCGCGAGACCATGCAGGCCGCTCAGGTTAAAGCACGGCAGAAAGTCGCTTTAGCAGCGAACGGAGTTGCTATCGGTGTCGGATCTGCCGCCGAGCAATTAGCCAGCACGGACATTGTGAAGAAGATCAACCTCAACCGCCTGGAGAGCAATGCGAAATCCGAGGCGTGGGGCTACCGCGCAAAAGAGACGGACTACAGAAACCAGGCGCTCATGAGCCTGGCTAAGAAACAGAGCGCAAGCCGAGCATTCACGGATTCACTCTTAATCGGTGCTGGGAACATGGGAATGGCATTTGCTTACGGCAAATTGATGGATATGGCCAAAGCATCCGAATCGGCCGAGAAGCCGAAGGCTGAGGAGCCAAACCACATTGATGCAATCTCCGGAGCCGACCCTGGAATCAAGATTGACGCCATATCAGGCGCCCAGCCAGGCGTAACGAGGATTGATGCTATTTCAGGTGCACAACCGAACCTGCTGCTAGGTCAGACCGTCCGCACCACACAGCTCTATCCGACAACGACCAAAAACATCTTCTCTCTGAATTACAGAGGATAAAAAATGCCTATCGTTCCTAAGTATGAAAACAACGTTCCAGGTGTTGTAGAGAGCGGCCGAGGTTTCGGCGCTCCCGTTGATAACGTCCGACCCTCATTTGATTACGAGAATGTCATGAACAGGGCCTTACAACCCTGGAGCCAGCTTGCAGACAGCACTATCAAGATTGAGGCCTATCACCATGACACGGTTGTAAAAGCACGGGCAGATGAACAGCTTGACGCCTACAACAAGGAAGTGCAAACAACGCTGTACGATCCAGAGAAAGGATACTTTGCACAGCGCGGTAAGAACGCCGTGACGGGCTGGGATCAGGCGCAGAGTGACCTCCAATCCATTTACGACAAGCACCTGAGCCAAATTGATGACCCTGATGTCAAAGAGGCTTTTAAGTCGAATGCCATTCAGCGCCTCAACTCTGTAAGACAGAAGACAGTTGTCTATCGCAACGAACAGAACATCCGCTGGCGAGCTCAGACATCTAAGGACCATACTGACAACCTCGTAGAAGAGTTTGCCTTAGGCGGTTTTACTCCAGACGGTCAGAGAACAATGGCCAGCCTGATGAATGAGATCGACTACCAAGGCAGGATGGAAGGATGGGACGAGGAAACACTGAAACGTCAGAAGAACGCCTACAAGTCATTGGCCTATGCCTCAGCCTACAGCAATATGGCATTGAGCGATCCTATCGGCGCCCTGAGACATTTTCAGACGGACGGCTCAAAGGAAATGAGCACGGACGTAGGCCGTCGCACCTATCAGATGTTATTCCACCGAGCCGCTCCCCAGTTGGTTGAACTCTCTCAACGTTACGGAGGAGCAACGGCCCTGGCGCTGACGCCTGGAGCGGTAGCCAGGACTACAGGCGACAACACAAACGAGAACGTCCTGAGGCAATCCCGAGCCCAGGCCGGACTAGGCCAGGCTCCGAAAGTCGCAGACAAGGTGCTCAATACTTCAGGCTACAAGGGATGCAATCCGCTCAACGTCCGAGCTAGCTCAGATAAATGGCGCGGCTCAATCGGTCAGAGTGACAACGGATATGTGATCTTCTCAACTCCGATGGACGGCATCAGGGCCGCTGCTACCGTTATCAAGAATTACGGCACGAAGTACGGGATCAACACTGTTAGAGACATTGTGAGCAGATACGCTCCCGCCTCAGAAAACCCGACGGATGACTACATAGCCAACGTATGCAAGAGCACTGGCTACCAGCCTGATGAAAAGCTCGACACGAAAAATCCTGAGGTGATGAAGAAGCTCGTCACTGCGATGATGAAGCAGGAGATCGGCGATGTCCCGTACTCCGAGCGCACGATTATTGCAGGTGTCCTGGACGCGCTCGGCAAAGAGGACATCAATGATTATTCCGATCTTTACAACACTCAGTTATCGGACGAAGAAGAACAGCAGTACCAGGCATGGGCAAAACAGATCGGCCATGAGCGTGATGTTTATGACTATGACCTTAGAGGAGCCTGGAAAGCTGGAGCGGCTCAGGCTGAGAACGGCCACTTTCCCGACACCTTCAAGAAACCGAATCACCACACGTTCTCCGAGGAAAGCCAATATGCAGACGGGAAACGCAATGTGGGCGGACGCTGGACTGTAGAGAACGGCCAAAACATCTTTATTGGCCCAAACGGAGAGCGCCGAGACGATAACGGCAAACTCTTGAGCGAAGAAACAACACAGGCGCCCAAGTTGACGGCCGCTGACCTCGTTTTCAACCCGAATGTGAAGACGGGGATTGAGGTCATTGATTCTCTGAATGAGCCTGAGAAACTCTGGATCATGCAACACACCAAGGCGCAGACTTCTCAGTCAACGGCTAACCTGCGCTCCCAATTCAAGACTACTTTGAATAATGCGCTGGCTGTAGCCAGGAGCACAGGCGACATGAGCCAGCTCCCCGATGTAGGAGCTTTTATTCAGACTTACGGCCAGGAAGAGGGGCTGAGGCAATTCCAGAACGCACAGCAGGAAGCCAAGCTGAACGCTAACCTGTATTTAATGCCGACACTTTCCAACGCAGAGATTGAGGCCACAGCGCGCCAGATGACGCCTTCTAAAGACGATCCGAATTACGCCGCTAGGATGAAAGATTTAGAAACCTGGAATAAGGCCTACACGCAGATTAGAAAGGAGCGCGCAGAGGATCCCGTGCAGTTTGCCTTCTCTGGAATGCCTGACTTGGGACTTCAGCCGATTACAGACTGGACGAATCAGGACGGAGCGCTGCTACAGATTCAAAAACGAATCGACAGCATGGACCAGGTGGCCGAGCGTTTTGGTACGCCCAGGACGTTATTCAGTAAAGCTGAGATTTCAAGTTTCCTCAATTTTATGCAGAGCATGGACGCTCCTCACCAGGCTGACTTTCTAAACAGAATGGCCGACCGCATGATCGATCCGACCGCAACAACTTCGGAGCCACTCAGGATTTTCTCCGAACAGATCGGCAACAAGAATCAGACACTGGCAATCGCTTTGGGAGTGGCCTCAACTCCTAACGGCAAGGAGATGAACGGAGCACTCCGACAAATCAACGGTGACTACATTAAGAAGCAAAAAATCGGTGAGGCTTGGAAGGACGAAAAGGAAATGAGGACGCTCCTGAGTGGCGTCCTGGCGGTCTCAGACGGTAGTCCCGCTTATGCGGCCATGTTGTCCGCGGCCATGAATGAGCATTGTTACGCGAATCAATCCTCTTCTCAGGCTGTCGCGAAGTCTGTAGAGAACGTCTTTGGCAAAGTTTACGAACACAACGGCAAGAAGATTTTCCTCCCCACACAGCTCGATAAAGCTCAGAAGAATACGTTCACTTTTAGACAAGTTGGCAGTTTTGAAGACCTGCTGAGCGACGCAGGCAAAGACCTGGCCAAGAGCAAGAAGTCATATTTTTATGGTGGCCAAAAACTCACCTCCAGCCAGCTTGAGAATCTTGTTTCTTCAGGACAGCTCCAGTCGATTGATGACGGTGTGTATCAGGTAGTCAACGGCCTTAATTACGTGAGAGACGAAAAGGGCCAGCCGCTCGTTATTGACCTCAACACCTACATTTCTCGGAGAACTAAAAAATGAATTGGTTAAACGCTTTTGGTGAAACAGTTCAAACTCAGCCCGAGGCCCTGAGAGGTTTTGGTGTTGCAAAAGACATGGAGCCGACAAAGCCCAGCGCCTTTCAAGGCACAGGAGAGGCGTTAGAAAAAGCGCTCCCGTTCTCTTTCTATCAATCTCTTTCAGGCGTAAATGAGCTAATGGCCGACCGCGTGGAGGTTAATTACGACCTGGACAACAACGAGGACGCATTCAGCGACTTCAAGCCGACCCAGGAGCAGAAGGAGCAGGTGGCCGAGCGACTGAGGCAGGATGCAAAGTTTGCACGCCTCAAGGCCCAGAACGATTACACACCTAACCCTGAGACAACGGGCCAGGCGGCCATGATGATCCACGGTTTAACGGGATCCCTGGCCAAGGCAATCGGCTACACGGTGGCCACGGGCGGAAGCGGAATTTTGGCCGCGCCGCTTTTCGGTGCAGACCTCGGTCTTTACGAAGCTGGGAAACTTCGAGACAAGGGCGTGGACGCCGCGACAGCCAGGACGGCAGGTGCGATCACAGGTACAGTCAACGCGGTAGGACTGGCACTCCCTGGAGCGGTTGGCACCAGCTATGTGAAGTCAATGCTTTTCGGTGGCGCAGTCAACCCGCTGACCGACATCAGCGAACAGGCCTCAGTCAAGTTTGTATTGGATAACGCCAACTATTCAAAACAGGCTCAGGAGTATGACCCGTTTGATCCCGTGAATCTCGGAGTATCCGCGGGAATGGGTATTGCTTTTGGTGCATTGGGTGCACGTGCGAATCGTGCTCAGGCGCGTTATGAAGCGGCCGAGGCCGCGGCCCAACCGAGCGCACCTCAGACACCTGAGGGTCAAGCCGCTCCCACAACGAACATGAACAAAAGCGTGCTGGATTCTATTCAGAACCGTGACCGCTCCTCAAAAGAAAGCCGCCTCCAGATGGAGAAAATTGCGGCCGCTCCGAATTTCAACCTCTTACGTGAGAGCCGCTCCCTGGATCAGGGCGCCCCGATTATTGCCTATGTGCCCGAGGATATGAATATCCTCTGGGGAAAACGGGTTGATGTTTCTGCCGACCCGAGCAGTGAGCCGATGACAATGCGTTATGCAGTCGTGGACGCCGATGACGTGCTCACCTCGAATGCCGTGGACGGCTCCAGCAATCCGGGGTTTACAGATCCGACCGTAGCAGGTGCCAGAGCTATTGCAGGTAATGGCCGCATAGCTGGCTTACAAGGCGCATACAGACAAGTCAAGGCAACCAAGTACCGAGCTGACCTCACTCAAGATTCAAAAGAATTCGGAATCTCCAAACGCCAGATCAAGAAAATGCGTAACCCGATCCTAGTCAGAGTGATGGATGATGCTGATGTGGTTGAGGGTATCGGAGAGGCGTCCAACCGCACAGGAACGCTCAAACTCAATCCGGCTGAACAAGCCGCCCAGGACGCTCGAAACGTCCGACTTGAAGAGGTTGAATTCACCAAAGACGGTGAAATCACTAGAAAGTCAATGGACGAGTTTGTAAAGCGCACGCCTGATAAAGAGGGCCTCATTGATTCAAACGGCAATGCCCTTTATGACAATATCGCAAGACGAATGAGGCCCGCTATTTTTGCCGCCGCATTCTCTGATACTCGGATCATTAACAGGTTTATTGCTGACAGCCCTGAAGACCGCAAGATTATGAACGTGCTCCAGTCGGTAGCAACCGAGGTAGTGCGACTGAAGAAGATCAAGGGTGAGCTGGATTTTTCTCCCGACCTTCTCGAGGCCGTGGCAGACGTATTCGAGACACGAAGAGAGGCTAAGAAGATCAACGGCAAGGGCCACGAAAAAGAACTCACTGGCTCACTCATGGAGGAATCCGCGACACCTGCACAGCGCTACTTCAGAGACATTCTCCTATCGGCTAATCCTGAACGACTTCAGGAGATTCTTGCCAGGTTTAGAGAAGTTGCCGAGCAGGAAAGCGGAGGCGCAGGTTTCTTTGAAGCGGTCACGAAGGATCAGGTATTTGAGACTGTCAAATCTGAGTTTGACCAGAGGGACGCCGCTATCAACTCGATTAAGCCGAGCGATGTGGACGCCGCAATGGAGCTCCAGTCTGCAAACGTCATCCAGAACGATCAACCTTCAGGCACCCGAGGCGATGTGAACAAGTCTATTGCAGACGAGAAGAAGGCCGCCGAACAGATCGACAACGGAGAGAAGGTTGAGGTGTCTGGAGAAGGAGTTGATCCGGAAGTCATGGATAAAAATGTCAGCGACTTCATAACCCGCTTTGTGAAAGAGTTGGTAGGCGCTGGAGCTGAAAATAAAGTAGCCGAGATGGGCGCCAAAGTGTTGGACGCCTTCTATCAAACTCTGGGAATCCGACTTGGCAAGAGCAGGAAGGAGCTTGAGCAAGAGTATTCCTTACGGGTGCAGAGAGGCGAGAAGATTGATACTCCTGAAGGCTTTGCCTCAATGTCTCCGCAAGAAAGGCTGGATACCCTTAATCGCTCTAGGGAGTTTGATGAACAGTTGAAGCTTTGGGAACAAGGTAAAGGGACAAATAAGTTCAATCTTGGTAGGCCTTCTTGGATTCTTCAGATTTTTGGTGCCTCAGATCGAAAAGGAATAAACACAACAAAACGCCAATTCATTCATGTACTCCTGCCGAAAGGTAAGAAATTATTAGGCATGGACGGAAAGCACGGTCTTAAAGCGTCTGAATTGAAAGGGCTTTTAGTTGGAATCCAGCATCCGATAGCTGTCTTTAAATCAGATACAGATGGTGGAATTGTTCTTATTACGGAACTAAAAAGAGGGGACAGCCCAATCATTGTTCCTATTCATCTCACACGCAATAAGGATGGGGATTTCCAAATCATCAACTTTGTTGCGAGCACTTATGAAAAAGAACGTTCCTCAATCAATAAATGGGTTGAGAAAGGGCTGCTTTTGGGATATGACAAAACAAAAGGACCCAATGTTCTGCCAAGGGACTTCGGGTCTAATCCCCACCTGTCGCGGTCCGCAAACGTTACAAAGACGTCGGCCAATGACAAAACACTGAATCCTTCAGTTAGGCCCATTATATACCAGAACGAGACCTCTATTGGAGACATGTATCAAAACGCAGGGATTTTGCGTGGAATCTACACGCCTGGAGAGCGCGTGATTACTCTGATGCAGTCTGCAAACGAGAGTACATTCATTCACGAGAGCGGCCATTATTTTCTTGATGTGCTCACGAACGTGGCAATGAAGGAGAACGCTCCAGCGCAGGTCAAAGCGGACGTCCAAACTCTCATGGATTGGTTTGGAGTGAAGGACCTTGAAGAATGGAGAAGTCTTTCTATTGACGAACAGAGAGCCGCTCACGAGCAGTTTGCGAGAGGGTTTGAGCAATACCTGCGCGAAGGAGAAGCTCCGAGCACGGCCCTTGAGAAAGTCTTCAAGGCCTTCAAAGATTGGCTCACCAAGATCTACAAATCCTCAGAAGAACTCCAGGTTGAAATCTCTCCAGAGGTGCGGGCCGTCTATGATCGACTGCTGGCAACAGATGAACAGATCAGGGCCAAGGAAGAGATTGATACTCCTTCACTCTTCGGCGGCATGGAGCCAGAAGAGCCGCCTGCAAATCCGGTTGTAAAGGCCGTGCAGCAGACAGCAGAACAGGTGATTGACCAAGCTCCAATATCTGAAGATAGCAAGGCTCGAATTAGAGAAACTCTCGGAATCAATCAGCCAGAGCCGCAGACAGGAGAAAACCATCCGCACTATGGAATCCCGAACGAAGAAACATTCATGGATCAAAACCTGGAGACTTCGGCGGCCAACGATCCCAACGCTTTTATTGTCCTGGACGATGGACGAGAGGTGAGCATGGGTGATTACATGAGAGAGATTGAGGCCGAGCAGAAGCAGGAGTTTGACCGCGCCAACAGTGTTTCCGAGGCCGCTCAGTGCATGCTGAGAAACGGTGCTTTTGATGATGTCTTTTAAGGATTGAAAATGGTTAGCAAATTAAAACCCGAATGTGAGCGCCAAGTGTCGGCGGTCTTAGGCCGTCCGATTACAGAAAGCGAAAGTCAAGACCTGGTGGCCAGCGTTAAAAACTACTACCTCCAGAACAGGCAGGCCCACCCGAATATGTCTCGAGATCAGGTAGTGAGTGAGGCCGCCAAACAGTACGCCCAGAGAATCCAACAGGACGCCGCGCGAAAGGCCTTCAACGCCAAGCGCCAGGCTTTGGCCATCTATCAAAACCGATTGACCTATCAATCAATGAGAACTAACGGTGACAGCGCTAACCAAGCGGCCAGAGGCATCCTCAATCGTGTGGACAAGTACAAGGTGGGCGTGGAGCAGGAGGCAAAGTCACGCCTTGTTGATTACCTGGAGAAGACTTCTCCCACGTTCTTAGGCTTATGTGAGAACAAGAAACTCATTACCGACCTGGTGCACGAAATCGCAGGTGATGACACTGGAAACCCTGTTGCCAAATCGGCGGCCAAGGCCTGGATTGATACAGTTGAATCCTTGAGAGAAAGATTCAACGCGGCGGGCGGTGATATTGGAAGGCTGGAGGACTGGCTATTCCCTCAGACACATGACCGCTACAAGATCATCAATGCGGCCAGACGCCTGGCAGGAGGAGAACTCAAACAAGCGGGCCTGGCTGTAAAAGACGCAGTGACCTTTAAAAAACACAGCGCCGCCCAGAATCGTGAGGCCTGGATCAATTTTGTCTGGGATAAGCTGGACCGTTCTAAATACCTAGACGATGACTTAAGGCCGCTGACCGATGACGCTATGAGAGACCTTCTCACGAACGTGTACAACACAATCACAACTAACGGAGCCAGCAAGGAAAGTGTGGGCAAGGTGACCGCAGGACGCGGCACAAGCAAGGCCAACAGCCGCCGAGATCACCGCACGCTCATGTTTAAGGACGCCCAAGCCCGCCTGGATTACAACGAGGTGTTTGGATCGAATCCTTCGGTTATGGGTACGATGATGGAGCATATCGGCGGGATGTCCAGGGATATTGCACTGATGGAAATGCTCGGCCCCAGCCCTACAAACACATTCAATACAATCAAGAGAATGGCTCAGATCGACAACGATCAGCAGGCTCCGATAAAGGGGAAGATTACGTCCACGGACAATTCTCTTTTAGATGCAATGTGGAAAAATCTCTCAGGCTCGGCAAACACGGTGGAGAGCGGAATGCTAGCCTCAATCGGCCAAGGCGCCCGTAACCTCCAGGTGGCGGGAAAACTCGGCTCCGCTTTTATTTCCTCGTTCACGGACGTGGCAACCTATTTCCATACAGCCAGAGTAAACAGAATGCCATTTGCTAGAAGTGCGATGCTCCTGGTGAAGTCTCTCAACCCTGCTGACAAGTCTGATAAGAGGTTTGCCGCACGTGCTGGCATTATCGGAGATGAACTCAATTCCGCCGCCTCTCGCTTTGTTGAGGGAAATATCGGTAACGGAATCACGGGCAAACTTGCAGACCTCACCATGAGACTGTCTTTACTCTCTCAATGGACGGACGCAGTGAGAAGAGCTCAGTCACTTAATACAATGGCAACCTTTGCCGAGGCCACCAAACACAATTGGAATGATATTGACGGCTGGCTGAGATACCGCCTGGAGGAATTCGGAGTTTCTGAGGACGTGTGGAAAGCGCTCCAGAAGTGCAAGCCTGAAGAACTCAACGGCTCCCATTTCCTAACGATCAACTCCATTAAGAACGCGGCCAGCAAAAACGGAGATATTGACGGATTCAGGGTGGACAAGCTGGTATCAACTTACCTGAGTTTCGTCATGGATGATTCATTTATGGCGTCTTTACAACCGGACCTAATGACGCGCTCCATCACGAACTGGGGCAAGTCTCGAGGCACCGTGGCAGGTGAGTTTATTCGCAGTATTTTCCTTTTCAAGTCTTTCCCTATCGCGATGTTTACGCGGCACCTCCAGAGATCTAAAGACCTCTACCGCTACAAACTGCAAACAGACGGTAAGGCGGCCGCAGTCTGGAGTAGAGTTGGTTACATGAGCTCCCTAGTAGTCTCAACCACACTTGTCGCATACGTGGCGAACATGTTTAAGGACTTAATCAACGGAAGCGACGTTAAGGATCCGACAACTTTAGACGCATTCAAACGTGCATTCACGGCTGGCGGAGGAATGGGCTTTATCGGTGACATTCTTGTGTCTGGTATGGACGATTACAAATACGGGCATCCAGCGCTCATGAATATGGCGGGACCTGTACTTTCAACGGCAATGGACGCCTACACGATTTTTGATAAGTACAAGGACAACAAGGACATAGGCGCCAACGTACTGCGAATCGTGAAGGGGAATCTCCCTGTTGTGAATCTCTGGTACACGAAACAGCTCTTGAATCATGCCGTATTCAATCAGATTCAGGAGATGATGAACCCTGGCTATCACCGCCGAATTGAACAGAAGATTAGAAAGAATCAAGGCGTGGGCTATTGGTGGAAACCTACCGACATGCTCCCATACAGAATGCCAGAAATCGGCACGGAGCCTCGGCGATAGGTGTGCGCATCACCAATCTGGCTGACATGAGAATACTTCTAAACAATGAGGTGTTTTCATGCTGCCAGATGTTCCGCGACGGGTGGGCCCTGTAACAGGCTTGGGTATCTCCCGAGTTGATTTTGACTTCAAGATATTTGCGTCCTCCAATGTGCTCGTAATCCGCACGAGCAAGGAGGGCGTGGACAAAACGCTGAAAGAGGGTGAAGACTATACAGTTACATGGGACGAAGACCAAACTGCCAATATCGGCGGCTACATCACTCTTGACGAGTTTCTCGCTGACGGGGAATCGGTCACGATTCTCTCTAATGTCGCATACACTCAAGAGCTTGATTTACACGCGGAAGGTGATTTCAACCCGAATGACATCAATGTCAACTTTGACCGCACCGAAGCACAGATCCAGCAGTTAAAAGAGAAACTCTCCCGCGCCGCAGTCGCTCCCGCATCTTCTGGCATGGAGGGTGACGAATACGGTGAAATCCTCTTAGCGAACTCAACGAAATCAGGCGAATACGCCGCCCAAGCTCAAGAAGCCGCCGAAACAGCTAAGGCCGCGGCAGCAGTGGCCAGCGCCGCCCAGGATAATCTTGACGCTTCTACCGAAGTGGCAGAGAACGCCGCCAAGTCTGCAAGCAATTCGGCAACCGCCGCCGCGCAATTCAAGCTTGATTCTGAGGCCGCGGCTACCACGGCCACCGAGGCCGCAGAGATTGCAAAACAGGCGGCATTTTCTTATCGCTATTGTGCGACCGCTACAGCAGGCGGCACGGTCAACACCTCCGCAATCGTGCCAGCCACGCTGATTAAGATCGGCGACCACGTGATGAACTCCAGCGGCCAAATCTTTCGAGTTTTGAATGTTGGTGCTTCCACGTGCGAACTCTCTGGAATCATCACAACTATTTCAGGCCCTCAGGGTTTGAAGGGTGATTCAGGCAGTATCGGTCCTCAGGGCAGTGCAGGCGCAACATTCACACCATCAGTTAGCGCGGAAGGTGAAATCTCCTGGACGAACAACAAAGGGCTTACAAACCCAGCACCCGTAAATATTCGCGGCCCAAAAGGCGAGAGGGGTGAACAAGGTTTGCAAGGCAGTCCGGGGCCTGTCGGCAGTGCGGGGCCCCAAGGACCAATGGGCAGTAGCCCGTGGGCCACGGCGTTCGGCCAATTCCGCATTGACGGAGCCGACCTCAAACTTGATTACGTCGGCCTGGACACTTCAGCAGATTTCTCAATCAATAGTAATGGGCAATTAACAGTTACGGTGACAGAATGACAACTCTCAACTTAGGCCGTGTCCGCCCCGTATGGAAAGGGGATTGGACATCAACGGCCACCTACCTGGCTTTTGACTTCGTTAGGTACACGGACGGGAATGTTTACTTGGCCGTCCAGGACGTACCCGCAAATTACATCCCGAACTCCCAGACCGCTTACTGGGTTTTGTTCGGCGGAAAAGGTGATAAGGGCGATACAGGTAGCGCGGGCAGTGTGGGCGCCACGGGCAGTCAAGGCCCCCGCGGTGTGACGTTTACACCAGCAGTTAGTGCGGAAGGTGACCTCTCCTGGACGAATGACGGGAACCTAAGCAATCCAGGCACAGTCAATATCCGCGGCCCGAGAGGTTTGCAAGGTGAAGCTGGCAGTCAAGGGCCTGCGGGACCGACGGGGCCAGCGGGCACGACTGACTACACGCAGTTGACGAACAAACCTGTTTCTGACACGTCTTTAAAACTGGCTGGCGGGTTTGCTGATGCAAAGGCGACTGGTGAGGCTTTAGATAAACGTGTTGGTGTAGCCAGTCAATCCTTCTCTGACAATGAGAAAGAAATCGCACGTGCAAATATCGGAGCAGTCGCAAAAACAGAAGCTGTGCTCCTTGCTCAGCAAACGGTTTCCGACACTGAGAAAGAACAGGTTTACACGAACTTGGGATTGATCCAGATGTTTAAAGAACTCTGCCTGGCCAATGGCGCTACCCAGGACGAAATCGACGCACTTCAGTAGGAGAACTGAATGACCACACTAAGTGAAATCAAAGCTCAATACCTGGCTGCGGCCAAGGCCAGGCCCATTGAAAAATACTGTATCCGTGACCACGAAGGCCGCATTGTGGCTCGGAGTAATTCTCCCGTTGTTCATGTCTTCAACAACGAGGCCGATGACGCATACGCCGCTGAGCACTACACGCTCAAGGAAACCTACAACGGCATGAAGTTCTGGCTCGGCGAGGAATCACCGACCGGACTGTATCAATCCGCCGACGGTCAGTTCTACACAGAATCCGAGTTGCCTGAAAACACAGACGCATTCTGCACACAGCGCTATGCCAACGAGGTGAAGGCTGAGAGAAACGCTCGTATCAGCGACACAGACGATTACGTGAAGTTGCCTGATATCACTGTTGCTCGGTCGGCAGGAGCCAAGTGCAGTGCCCTTGAGGACGCTGACAGAGCGGCCCTTGAGACCTATCGCCAAGCACTGAGAAACTTACCTGAGGAGCAGGGTTTCCCGTTTGTGCCGTGGCCTGAGTTCCCGACTGCACTTGCTTACGAGCTACAGCAGAAAGTTGACGCTAGACAAAACATGAGAGGAGGCTTCAATGCTTAAAGCCCTTATTCAATTATTCGCTGAGAAGTTTCTGCAAAGTAAAAAGTCTTGGGTTTCTGAACAGTGTGCTCCGATTGTCCGCAATGGCATTAACATTCCTTGTACAAGCACAACGGACTTCTTTACTTACATCGCTCCGTACAACGGCTGGGTGACTTCTCGGTGCAATTCAATCACAGTCTCAGCTCTTGAAATCCAAGTCGATAACGGGCAGATGGCACTTGCTTCCGTTCTTAACGGAAACACTGCGGGAGCTGGGATCTGCAGTTACGTTAAAAAAGGAACCACTATTAAATTCTTATGCCGAGGCGGAAACACATCGGATTATTCCCTTTGGTTCTACAAAGCAAGTTCAGACGCTTAACCTTCTTTCCACAGGAGGCGCATTATGCTGAAAAACGTAGGCAACTCTTAACCACTCCGCCCCTCAATCCGAGGGGCTTTTTGCTAGGTGTGCGCATTGAACTCTGGAGCGCTTCTAACATGGTCCTGATACTTGAAGCCGACACGATGGTTGACAATGCGAGGAGCCGTTGCATTGAGGCCTATCGAGTTAGCCAAAATGCAGAACGTAAACCTCTAGGACGGATATGTGGCAGGACCTTTTCAATATTGTGCGCGACCTGGACGCCAACGCGATACGCAACTTGGTTGTCGGTATCGGCAGTCTTCTCAGCGGCCTAGTTGCCAGCGTGATGGGCGAGCACCTCTTTCTCTTTAATTGGCTATTCGCTTTCGTGGTCGCGGATTATCTGACAGGCCTTTATGCTGCCAAAGTCACGCACACGCTATCGTCACGTGTCGGAATAAAAGGGATCCTGCGCAAGTTTGTCATTCTGTTCACGGCCATCGGCTTCCACGGCATTGACCAAATCCTTTCCATGTCATTTATCGGCGCGTGGGCGATCGGTGCTTTATCAGTTAATGAACTCATATCAATCTTGGAGAACGTCGAGAAGGCGGGCCTAGGATCCGTCATTCCATCCAGGGTACGGGTCCTTCTGGATTCAGTACAGCAACAGCAGGACAAGAAAGTCAAAGAGAAGTTGGGTGTCAACGAGCCTAATCTCAAAGGAGAAAATCCCAAATGAGAAAGCAAGACATATTGTTGTATCCACCTGAATTAGCAACTCAGTTCATATCTGAGTTTGAGCAAGGTCCCAAAGGCGGACCGGCCCTTGAATCCTACAAATGCCCTGCTGGGGTCTGGACCATTGGGTTCGGGCACACGAAAGGTGTCCACCCTGATGAACACATTACGCGGGCTGAAGCATACGACCTTCTAACTAAAGACCTGGTTCAAACGCAGGAGGAGTTAGCAGCCATTGTCAAAGTTCCAGTGACCGAGAATCAGTTTATTGCTTTAATGAGCTTTGTATTCAACTTCGGCATTACGAAATGCAGGCGGTACACATTATTCAAAATGGTGAATGCTGAGAACGAGGACGGCATTAGAGAATGGTGGCCGAAGTATTGCAATCCTGGGACGGCCTATGAGAAAGGTTTGCGTCGCCGCCGTTACGCAGAACTAGAACTCTTTTTCAGAAAATGATCCGAGTAATTTTGATTATTGCCGCCGTCATGTTTTCGAGTGTCTTGGGCTATCACTTCGGCCAGCAGGAGACGGAGCTGAGGTGGACGCAGGAGCGAGAACGGCTACTTGCTCACCAGATTGAAACGCTACACAGAAAGGATAAAGAAATTGCTCAATTGGAAAAATCTATTGGTGTGCTTAACGATTCTGCTCTCAGGGTGCGCGAGCGAGACGCCGCGATTCAGCGAAAGTTACAACGCGAGCTTGGAGAGTGTGGTCGATTTAGACGCGCACTTGAGCTCTCTTCAAAAACTCTTGCAGAATGTGCAGAACGCGCAGTCAGCGATAGACGAATCATTGAAAGATGTGCAATCCAACTCAGGTAAGGAGAAAGGAAAATGACTGAACTTGAAAAACTCGGTATCACAAACAGCGAGAGAACGAAGTGTGAGGTCTGGACACGTGTAATGGGCTATCACCGTCCAGTCGATTCATTTAATATCGGCAAGCAAGGCGAGGTGGCAGAGCGGAAATATTTTGACGAGAAGAAGTGCTGCTGTCGCAAGTAAAAAGCAGAAGTCTCAGACATTAAAAAGGCGCTCAACGCGCCTCAACTTTTTTCTACTGGTGGTGCTTTTGGTGGTGCTTTTTAAAAACTCTCTTGCAAGTTATTGATTTAAAAAGACCGTTGGCGGAGAGGGGGGGATTCGAACCCCCGAAACCTTTAAAGGGTTTACACGCTTTCCAGGCGTGCGCCTTAAACCACTCGGCCACCTCTCCAAAAGAGAATTGAATTCTATAGGAAAAAAAAATCCTTGTCATCTCGATTGAATGTAAAAATTTTGAATATTTCTTCTCAAATTGCCCAACGCCCTGATTGCAATAGAAAAGATTTTGAAAATTATTTGTCTTTTAATTTTTTCCCATTGTGGGAGAAGTGCAAAATTAAGGGTTATCCCGAGAAATACAATCCAAAATAACTCGAGAATGAGGAGATTAAAAATGAGAATGTTGCGTAGGAACGCATTGTCGTTCTTAACTTGTATGCCTATCGCAGCAGCCGCCGGAGGTGCATCCGTCGCGACTGCGGCAGTTCCTGAGGAAAAGCCCAAGACTTCCGGAAAAATTCTTTTCGTGGTAACTAGTCATGGAGAACTTGGAAACACAGGTAGGAAGACCGGTTACTGGCTCTCAGAAGTGACACACCCTTGGAAAGTTCTTAAAGACGCAGGATACGAAATTGATTTTGTCAGTCCCTTAGGCGGGGAATGCCCGTCAGAGGGAATTGATGCTTCCGATCCGATTAATAAAGAATTCTCACAGGATTTATCGGCCCAGAAAAAGATCAATTTCACGATGAAGCCCTCAGACGTGAAGCCGGATGAATATAAAGCCATCTTTTTTGCCGGCGGCCACGGCGTTATGTGGGATTTTCCTGACAACAAAGAACTGGCCGCCATAACGTCTAAGATTTACGAAAACGGCGGCGTGGTGGCAGCCGTTTGCCACGGGCCGGCAGGTTTAGTCAACGTGAAACTTTCGAATGGAAAGTACCTCGTGGAGGGGAAAAAGATTAACAGCTTTACAAACTCAGAAGAAAAGGGTATTGGTTTAGACAAGGTTGTGCCGTTTGCACTTGAAACTGCTTTAGTAAAACATGGAGCAAAATTTCAGTGTTCGGATAACTTCCAGTCACACGTCGTTGTCAATGACAGAGTGATTACAGGGCAGAATCCGATGTCGGCGATGGCCGTAGGCGCTGCTATTCGCACCGCCCTTCAAAATTAAACTGTAAATTAAGAGAGGATAGGTCGTGGAAGGAAAGATTATCCCCAGCATTATCCTGGCCGCCGGGTTCATAGGCGGCGTTGCCCTCTTCGGAAATCAAGTCGGCAACGGTGTAAATGCGCTCTTGAATAAAGACCGCATCGTGACGGTGAAAGGTCTTTGCGAAAAAGAAGTAAAAGCGAACCATGTTATTTGGCCTCTGAGCTTCAATGAGATGGGCAATGACCTGGCTACGGTTTATGACAACCTTGAAAAGAAGCAGGCCACCGTTTTTGAGTTTTTGAAGAAAGGAGGGATTGAACCTTCTGAAATCTCATTAGCGGCACCGAAGGTTAACGATACGTTGGCAAATAATTATGGTCCTAACCGCCCGCCGTTCCGTTACATCATCACTCAGGTCATCACGATTGCGACGGATAAAGTAGACACGGTCCGCAAGCTTATGGAAGCTCAGAGGGAACTTCTGAAACAAGGCGTTGCTCTGACGAACGATTACAGCTACATGACGAATTATTCGTTTACCGGGTTGAATGAAATCAAGCCAAAGATGATCGAGATTGCGACAAAGAATGCGAAAGAAGCAGCTAAGAAGTTCGCAGAAGATTCCGGCTCAAAACTCGGAAAGATCAGAAGAGCTAACCAAGGCGTTTTCTCTATTACCGATAGAGATGACAACACACCTTTTATCAAGAATGTTCGTGTCGTAACGACAGTTGAATATTTCTTGAACGACTAAACGAAAGAGCGGCGCTTCAAGCGCCGCTCTTTCGTCTCTAAACTTTAGTTATTTAGCCTTGCGGGAAGAGAAGAAACTCTTCTTAGGCTTTGTCACTTTAATACCTGCTTCGGAAGCAACGAGAAGCACATCAGCGCCTCTATTCCCAAAAATGCCGCAGGTCACAACGCCCGGGATCTTATTAATGGCGTTTTCTAACAGCTGAGGTTCTTTAATTTGAAGACCATGGACATCGATGATGTTATTGCCGTTGTCCGTGATGAAATCACGAACGACAGGATGACCGCCTAAATCTTCCATTGCTCTGGAGACAGAGC
>ERZ773217.417-NODE-417-length-40527-cov-7.790967_pt1 | contig 40527 bp, 33 predicted proteins | sample MGYA00580995_ERZ773217 | MGnify/ENA primary metagenome ERZ773217 (study PRJEB29015, sample SAMEA2737772) | human gut metagenome | biome: human gut; feature: human-associated habitat; material: faeces | place: China | collected 2012 ...
TGCCATTAAAATCACCTTTCCTTTCTTAGATAGTAGCTTGAACAACTCTATTCTAACGGAAAGGTGATTTTTGTGCTATAAGCACTTGCTACACCACCCGATAAGAGTGGTTCAAAACAGATATATGGTTTTTGCATTGCAGACATCTTACTGCTTCCTATATGGCAGATAGATTTCCAGCACAGAATCGCTAACCCCGTTTCAGTAAACTTTGCAAATATCTGTAATAGTTTCTGATGATGCCTGCTTTAGATAAATAAGAAGTTCTTTGCGACCATCAACAAAAAGACAATGCTGACCATCTAAGCGTTCAATACAGCATCTCATGGCAACTCCTTTCCGTACACCAGTTCCGAGAGAATGATTTCCTCCGCCCGGTAGCGTATGCTGTTCATAGACTGTACCCAACAGAGCCAGTTCCGGCACTTCAAATCCTCGGTGATTTTTTCGGCTTCCTGCATCTGGCTAACAATGGTATCAAATCGCAACTGCGCCTGTTCGTCCAGATCAGCAAGATATGTCCACAGCTTGCCAGACAGGAGCAGGTCATTATACTGACCGGGACAATGCTCTTGCAGATATTCCCTGTGCATCCGTCCCCACCGCCCGATTGGGCAGCTTTCCTCTGGTAGATGTAAGTCTGGTATGTAGTAGTCCCCGACCAAAACATAGTCCAGACCGTTGCTGTCATCGTGGATATATTTTTTCAATTTCTCCATAGCGACCTCCTGTATTCGATTTTCTCCGAATCCAGTTGATCGTGACCCTGTTCATCGGTTATTCAAGGCAACTGAACTCGTCACCATGAATTATGGCATATCTCTTCCTGCCGCTGTACAGTTAAGCATAAGCGCAAACGCCTCTTAAAGCAGAGCCCTTACACTTCTATGCTCTGCTGCAATGCCATAGAGTAGATAATCCGTTCCTTTACCTTCTTCCCTGTAAGCTGGGTCAAAGCACGGGCATAGTAATCCAGCTGAATCCGATACCGGTCTGCCAGCAGCTTAGCTCCCCTAGGTAGGCCAGCAGGAACATGATCCGTTTTGTAATCAATCAGTACAAGGCCCTCCGGCTCCTCCAGGTAAGCGTCTATGATGCCCTGAATCAGTACCAGCTCCTCCGAATCTCCCTTTCCCACCTCCCTGGCCGGAACACCCATAATAAACTGCTGCTCCCTGCGGCATCTTCCTTCCGCCTGAGCCTTTGCCATCCTCCTTCCCAGAGGCCCCGATAAAAAGGTCCAGATATCAGATGGATTTATAAGCTCATAAGCCTTCTGATCCAGAAACCCTGCTTCCAAAAGCTGCCTAATAGCCTGTATCGTATCCTCCTGGCTGTGAATATCCGGGAAAAAAAGCCTCTCCAAGGCTGCGTGATAGGCTGTGCCTCTTAGCGCACCGCGGCTTGGTTCCTGACTTTCAGACGTTTTAGCATCCGCGGCTTTGTACCCCTCACGGCCCAGCTTCCAAAGCGCCTCCGGCCCAGCTCCTTCAAAGCGTTCTGCCTCGGTTCCAAGGGCTTCCTCCTCCAGCCCAATCTGGCTCTGCTTCTTAAGCTCCGAAACAGATACCATGGCATAAAGCCCCGTTTCCCACTGATAACGGTAGACATACTGGAAAGCCTTTTCTAAATCGCTGTGAAATTTCTGATCATATACCCTTTTCACATCCAGCTTCAGCAAATCCTCCTTTGTCATCTGCCTGAGCATCTGACGAGAAACCTCCTGCCCAATCAGATCCCTGACCTGAATCTGGCACAGCTTTATGTGGTCTTTAGGAATAGCCGAAGCTGCCATCAAAAGCCAATCCAGGCAGGAGCCTGCCGAATTGAGAATCGTACAGGGAATCTGGCCATCAACCAGGGGAACTGTACCCCACTTCTCCAGCTTCTTCTTCAGAAATTTATCTGTTGCCGTCATAATCAGCTTCTCCTTAGCACGGGTCATAGCCACATAAAGAACTCTCAGCTCCTCCCCCAGCGTCTCTACCTCCAGACGCCGCTTCAGAGCCTGTTTTTTAAGAGTGGCCACTTTTACCCGCAGCTGTGAATCCAGATAATCTGCCGCCACTCCCAGTTCCCCATCCATAAGAATTTGCCCATAAGCATCCTGCTTATTCATACGCTTTCCAAGTCCTGCCAGAAATACCACTGGAAACTCCAGACCCTTGCTCTTATGAATACTCATAATCCGCACCGTATTCTCCTGATCTCCTGCCACACTGGCCTCTCCAAAGTCCGTATCAAACTTCTTCAGCTTTTCAATATACCTTACAAAATGGAATAATCCCTTATAGCTGGTGGCCTCATAGGCCACGGCTTTTTCTACCAGCATATCCAGGTTACCCCGCCGCGTCTCACCAGCCGGCATCGCCGCCGCGAAGTCATAAAATCCCGTCTCTCTGTATATAAGATACAAAAGCTCATGGATAGGCAGACGCCGGGCCTCCATGCGAAGGGCTGTCCAGAGCCTATCCCACTTCTTAAGCTTCTCTATGATGGAAGCCGCTATCTCAGCCGGGATTTCAGACTTGCCAGGCAATTCCTGACCTGCCTCTTTCCACAGCATCCAGGCCCCGTACACACCTCTGTCCTGCCTCTTTCTTCCGCTGCGCTTAAAGACTGCCATCATCCAGGCCATTTCCTCGTCATTCATTCCCACAATGGGCGAATGTAAGACTGCAGTCAGGGGGATATCCTGCATAGGATTGTCAAGCACAGATAAAAGGCTTAAGATTGTCTCTACCTCAACTGTATTAAAGTACCCGGTTCTCGTCTGTGCTCTTGCAGAAATTCCTTCATTCATCAGCACATTTACAAAGACCTCAGACCATCCTGACATGCTGCGCAGGAGGATTACCATATCCCCTAGCCGCGCTCTCCGGTACTTGCCCAGTCCCTTGTCCCACACCAGCAGTCCCTTGTCCTCACTGACCAGCTCCCGGATACGCCCTGCTATCATTTTAGCCTCCAGCTCTCTGGCTGTATAATCCAGCGCTTCCTCATCCAGCTGCCTTAAGGCCTCCCCTCCTGTGTCAGCCACAAGCAGCTCCATAGGAGAGCCTGCCTCCAGTGAAATTCCTTCCCTCTTAAGGTCGATTCCACAAACAGTCTCTCCAGTTACCTCCTTAAAGCATGCGCCTGGATACAGGGCTGTCTCCTCTGTATAGCGAATGCCGCCCAGACCCTTAGTCATAATTTGGTAAAACACATCATTGATCCCTGAAAGCACTGTATCCCTGCTACGGAAGTTCTGCTGAAGCTCTATCATCTGATAAAGGCTATCCTTCCTTGAGTAATTCTCATACTTTTCCATAAATAACTCAGGCCTTGCCTGACGGAACCGGTAGATGCTCTGCTTTACATCCCCCACCATAAACACATTAGGGCTCCCTGCCCTCTCCCTGGAAATGCTGGTAATCAAGGCTTCCTGAACATAGTTGCTGTCCTGATACTCATCCACCAGAATTTCCTCATACTGACGGCTAAGCTCATCAGCTACTGCTGAAGGCCTCCTTCTGGAAAGCCCTCCTTCCGGTTCTTTCTCTTCTTCCAGCAGCACCTCCAAAGCCAAATGCTCCAAATCATTGAAATCCAGTACATTCCTCTCTCTCTTTGCTGCCCCATATGCTTCATGAAACCGCTCCGCCAAGTCCAGCAGCGTCCCGATTACCTCTCTGGCTCCCTTAAGGCTCTTAGCCGCCGTCTCCGGGCTCTGAAGCCCGTACAGATCTCTGCATTTTCCCACTGCCTTTTTCACCCGGTCTCTGCAGCTGCTCACATAGGCCTTCTTCTCCCCTTCCACTTCCTTACTGCGGATCGCCGCCAGCCTATCAAAGGCCAGCCCCTGAAAACTGTCATACAAAGCACGAAAGCAGCCCGATCTGGCCCCACTCCTTATGGCTTCAAGCATTCCCTTATCACTCAGCAGCATAGGCTCGTAGGCCAGAGGACCATTCTCCTCACGGCACACCTCCAAGGCTTCCTCCACCTGCCTCGTCAGCTCCTCCATCTGAGCCTCTACATCCTTCAAAAGGAATTTCATCCAGGGGGTTCCATCCAGTTCTCCCAGTTCTTCCCTATCCAGCTCTCTGCGGCATTCCATAAGCCACTCCCCAGGCCATGGATGGCTCTGGGAAAATTCCCATAGCTGAACGATCACATCCTCAATTCCCTGATCCGATTTTCCTCTGCCAAATTGTTCCACAAATCGGATAAACTCCGGCTTATTTGACTCATAACAGGCCTCCAGCATCGTTGCCATCACATCATTGCGCAGGAGAGACAGCTCACCTTCATCGCCGATACGAAAAGCCGGATCAATATCCAAGCCGTTATAATGGCTCCGTATAAGATTGAGGCAAAAGCTGTCAATGGTGGTAATCTGAGCCTGGGGAATCAGGGCTGTCTGAAGCCACAGATGCTCATCCTCCGGGTGCTCCTTAAGCTTTTCTTCCACCGCCTCCCCAATTCGCTCACGCATCTCCGCAGCAGCCGCATTGGTGAAGGTCATTATCAATAACTGGTCAATATCCAGGGGATGATCTCCCTCGCTTATCATTCGAATGATACGTTCCACCAGTACGGCCGTCTTTCCGCTGCCAGCTGCTGCCGATACCAAAAGATTTCTGTTTCTGCTCTCAATCACCTTAAGCTGCCGCTCAGTCCATGTCACTGCCATCTGTCTCATCTTCCCTTTCCTGATCGATCTCCGCCCAGATTTCCTCCGGCTTCATCCCCTTTAATCTGCGATAGCCATAGCCGGCTGTTCTGGAATCAAAGCCGCATACTGCATGGTAAGGACAGAAATCGCAGGCTGTCTGGTTTCCCTGCTTATAAGGCTTAGTCCCCATCGTCCCCTTTAGAATCTCCTGTCCTGCGCTGCGCAGCTTCCTTTTCACAAATTTCCGCAGAGCCTCAAACTGCCTGGTGCTTGCTACAGAAGATCGGCTTTCCTGCACATATCCATCCTTTACAGCCACAGGAATCACATCCGATTCCCTCTCAATCTCCCGATCCAAATGGTGGATAATATCCAACCCACTGTTTACCAATCCATTCATCCTGAGCCGTTTTAATATCTGCTTCTCAATGTCCTCAGGGGTGATGCCTTCCTGACCCTCTGCCACCGGGTCCTGAATATGATAATAGAATATTCCCGCAGGCACCACTTCCTTTTCAGGATGCTTCTTTGCTTCTATCTCCATAGCCGCATCCATATACACTACCAGCTGAAGCTGAAGCCCATAGTAGAGAGCCCCTATATCAAAGGTGGTGGTTCCTGATTTATAGTCAATAATCTTCACATACACATGGCCTTCATCCTCGAAGAGATCCAGACGATCAATACGTCCCTTAAGCCACAAAGCCTCATCCTCCGACAGCCGGATACCCATGGCCTTCAGGTTATCAATGGCAGAAAAGGATAGTTCAAATTCCGCAGGTACAAAGTCCCCCTTCTTCACCTGCTCTGAAAGGGCCCATATGGTTCTGTCCGTAATACGCTCTACACGGCCTGACAGATAGCTGTTCCTGGCAGAGCTTCCCATAATAGTGTTGCCATATTCTTCTGTTACCTGAGTAACGCAGTCCCTCACCAACTTTCTTCTGGTTTCCTGACTCAGCTCTCTCCAATCCCGGCCCTCCTCCTTCATCACAGCGAAGCACCTGTCAATGGACTGGTGAAACAAATTTCCCATGTCCACCGCCTCCAGCTCGTATTCCTGCCGCTCCAAAAGCTCCAGCCCGTATTTCAGAAAATGTGCATAAGCGCAGGAGGCAAACTGCTCCAGACGAGTCACGCTGCCCTGAAGGTTCTGCCCGTAGAGGGCCCTGGCAGCAGCCCGGCCAATTCCCCTCTCTTCATAGGAATAAAACGCCCCCTCCACCAGCATTCTCCCCTTCTCCTTACAGGACTCATGGCTTAAGAAGTAACGACACAGCTCTAAAAAGGCCGGCTCGGAAAGAGCTGCCTTAGGTCGGGCTTTATCTGTCTTTTCTCTGCTCTCCCTCATATGGTGAAGCTCTCTTATTAGCAGCTCCACTCCGTCTCTAAGCGTTCTCACTGGCCGCTCCACCTTTGTCTCATCCAAGGTTTCCATCTGGGGGAACAGCTTATGGATCTCTCCCAGAAGACTGGAAGGCCTCTGGCTCTTTCCGTCACAGGTCATGGCTGCATAGGTAAGAATCAAACGATGAGAGGGCTTTGCCATCATAAGATACAGATAGAACTTTTGAATGCAGCCGTCCTCTTTGGCCGTAGGAGCCAGTTCCAGATTCATGGACTTGAAAACAGCCCGATCCCTGTCTGTGAGCAAGCTGCCTTTACTCTTTCTCTGAGGCACCATTCCCTCGTTAACGCCAACAAAAAACAGCACCTTGACTGCCTCCAGCCGGCTCCTTGTAATATCTCCTACCATGACTTGGTCGATAGTAGCCGGGATCACTCCCACCTTAATTTCCTCAAAGCCTGCGTCCAGAATCTGAGCATAGTTCTTCATATCCGTCTTTTCATCACCCAAAAGCCCCTCCAAACGTTCAAAAAGTTCCATCACCCGATCATACACCTGACCGTACTCCTTTGCCAGATTTTCGTCCCCCGGCTCTTTACGTTGGAGAAAATATTCCTTATAATCTTCCATCTTTTCCTTAAGAGACAGCTCCTCCAGGTACGTTCTGAGCGCCTTTGTCACGGAAGCCACCGTTGCTCCCTCGGCCTTAAATGCCATTCTCAATGTTCTTAAAGGCTCCATGACCCACTGACGGTATCCATTGAGCTCCTTCAGATTCAGCCTCTCACTTCCCCTGCACCGCCGCTCCCAGGTGCAGTCCCAGTTTTTCCACCCTCGTATGCCCAAGGCTCTGATATAATTCTCCATCCGATTAGTCATCTGCTCCACCTGCTCCCTGGAGCCGTCAAAAACAGGCTCCTTGTGCGCTGACGCTCCCAAAACATCAGAATCACCAAAGCCCTCTGTGTTTGCCCTGATATTATCCCATTGATCTGTCCTGTCTTTCCGGTCATAAACCAAACCGGTTTTCAGATACCGGAATACGCCTTCATAAGACATATCCCTCACTGCCTCCAAGGCCGCTCTAATAAGCTCCACCAAAGGATTTTCCAAAATACTTTTTTTATCATCCAGAAAATAAGGAATCTCTGCCTGATCAAAGGCATGGGCCAGCTCCCGTCCATAAACCAAAAGGTCTCCGGTAATGACAGCCGCGTCTCGATAACGCAGGCCTTCCTCCCGCACCATTTTCTGAATCTGGCTGCATACATAGTCAGCCTCTTCAGAGGGCCTCCTTCCCTTGTAAACCTGCACACTGGCTGACGGTTTTTCCCACACAGCCCTTCCATACCGGTACAGATTCTGCTCTAAAAAGTCCAGCTCCGGGCTTTCCCTGAATCTCCAGGCAGGCCGGCTGTCGCAGACCACATCCTCTTTTTTCTCAACACCTTGGCGTCTTCCCAGCTCTGACAGTCTGCAGACTGTATGCTTGCTCATGTAAAAAAGGTGCTGGATTCCGCTTTCCCTATAGGGATTTACCCTAGTATCCACTGTCACCGAGCACAGCACATCCCTGGCATATATCATAAACAGCTCTACCAGTCTGTACTGTACCGGAGTAAACCCCGTAAACCCATCCAAAAGAATCACGCTGTCCTTTAATTTCTCCCACCTTGGCAGCTCCCTGCAGAGAATATCCAAAAGCTCCTCTGCCGTCACGTAGCGCTCCTGAATGTATTCCCCAAAGCTCCTGTAGATCACCTCCAAATCCAGAAGCTTTTGACTTAACAAAGGCTCCTTTACCTCCCGTGTCACATTCCCCAGCATATCTGGTGTAATACCGTACTGGTACAGCTCTGATATCTGGGATTTCAGCTGGCTAATAAATCCAGCCTGCTCCAGATGCCTCTTAAACATCCCCAGCTGCCCCTTCTTCATTCCGGCTACCTTCCGCAAAACCATGGATTTGCCCATATCATCAAGTATAACGGGAAGCCTGACTCCCACATCCTCAAAGACGCGATAGGCTAGCCTCTTAAAGCTGAGAATATCAATATTCATCACCCCATGCCTTGGATGAAGACGTATGATCTCCTTCTGGGTCTGCATAGTAAATTGCTCCGGCGCTATCACCAGATAGGACAGCTCCGGATGAGCCATAGACTCCTTTATCACCTGATCATAAAGATATCTCGTTTTCCCGGAGCCTGCTCCTCCAAGTATGAACTGTAATGCCACCTTTATCTCTCCTTTTATACCGCCCGATCTGCAGGACAGATGAAAACCTCTCATATTTACATCGCTTCTCACATAAGCTTTAACAAACTACCTTAGAGGTCCTGACAATGAGCTCTAAAACCAAAATTGTGGTCTTGCGGATGAAAGAAATTATCTACACCGCGATCTTCCTGGGTCTTGCCGTCCTGCTAATCATTCTATGCTTTATCATGTTTCGTCCTAAGAAAGATGCTGCTGCCGCCTCCGGAAAGCCTGCCGGCTATGTACCGGGCGTATACAGCGCGGCCCTGACTCTGGGCAATGAAAATGTCAACGTGGAGGTAACGGTGGACGCAAACCGGATCAGATCCATTGAACTAGTACCCTTAAGCGAAGCCGTCACCACGATGTATCCGCTGATGCAGCCCACACTGGATGATCTAGCCAGCCAGATTATAAGCGCTCAATCAACGGAAAACCTTACATATCCCAGTGCGTCCCGCTACACCTCCAGTGCGCTTCTTAAAGCCATCAATACAGCTCTAGATAAAGCAGACGTGAATTAGCCTGATTTGCTGGGTTCCCAGAAGTGGACGCAATAGGGAGCCGCAGCAGCAACGTCCTTTTTAAAAATCAGAAAAAGCTGCCGCCCCAAAAACTTCTGGGGCAGCAGCCCTCTTTTACTGTCACTGGTTCTTACGGAATTTTCTACTTTTAAATACATATCCATGGACAAAGAGAGTAGCCCCGATCAGCGCCAGCAATATCCATTTCGTTCTGGCAGTCAAGAATCCGCTTCCTATGCCAAGGCAGCAGACAGCGTCTACTATAAAAAGACACCGTTCAACCGAGTACACCTTCTCTAAATCATAGTTATCCTTTTTAATATTACCTGTAAATATGAGGAAATCGCGGCCTGCAAACAGCGCCGCCGCCTCAGCCAGGCAAATACCGCCCATCAGCAAATATAACACATCCATGCCCTAGTCCCTATCCCTTTATCTGTTCTGCTCTCCCCTGCTCCACAAACCTGCGGATATTAGAAGCATTGGAGAATTTCTGAACTATGCCGTCCCTGACAATGACCAGAGTAGGCGCCTGCAAAATGCCGAACCGTTCAGCCAGCTCCGGCTGTTCCTCTGCATCAATCACCTGATAATTCAACCCTTTTAGAACTTCCTTGGCCGAATTGCAGTTAGGGCAGGTTCTGGTGGTAAAGAGATACAGCAGAGGAGAGGAAGTCGTTTTCTGCACCTCTCTCTGGCTGTTTTGGCCTTCCAAAGCCTTGCTCTCCACCCAGGTATCATGTTTGCAGCAGTCCTGAGCCTTAATTTCAGAGGTTCCATGCTTTAACACAGAATGCCCGACATCATAATTCGTGCGGTTCTTATACTCCTGTGTCTTGCCCTCGTTCCAGTTCTGCACCGGACGGTAGTAGCCCGTAATCCGGCTGTAAACCTCAGCCGCCTCACCGCACACCGGACAGGTAAAATGCTCGCCCGTCAGGTATCCATGGCTTCTGCAGATAGAATAGGTAGGAGACAGTGTATAGTAGGGAAGCTTGTAATTCTCAGCAATGGTTCTCACCAAATGGGCGGCAGACCTCCAGTCAGGCAGCTTTTCCCCCAAAAACGCATGAAAGACTGTACCTGAGGTGTATAAAGTCTGAAGGGGGTCCTGAATATCCAGGGCGTCAAAGACGTCCTCTGTGTAATCCACCGGCAGATGGGAGCTGTTTGTATAATAAGGAGTATCCCCCTGGGCACCGGCAGTAATAATATCCGGGTAGGCCTTCTTGTCATGCTTTGCCAAACGGTAGGTGGTGGACTCAGCAGGAGTAGCCTCCAGATTATACAAATCCCCATACGCTTCCTGATAGTCTGACAACCGTTCCCGCATGTGGTTTAACACATCCCTTGTGAAATTCTGGCACTCCTTATGGGTCATATCCTTTCTCACCCATCTCGCATTCAATCCTGCCTCATTCATGCCGATCAGCCCTATAGTGGAGAAATGGTTCTCAAAGGTTCCAAGGTATCTCTTTGTGTAAGGATATAGGCCTTGCTCCAAAAGCTTTGTGATAACCTCCCGCTTAGTCTTTAAGGAACGGGCGGAAATGTCCATCATCCGATCCAGCCTCTCATAAAAATCCGTCTCATTCTTAGACAGATACGCGATCCTGGGCATATTGATGGTGACAACACCTACCGAACCGGTGCTCTCCCCTGAACCGAAAAAGCCTCCGGTCTTTTTTCTCAGCTCACGCAGATCCAGGCGGAGACGGCAGCACATGCTCCGCACATCACTGGGCTGCATATCGCTGTTAATAAAATTAGAAAAATAAGGTGTGCCATATTTGGCAGTCATCTCAAATAGCAATTTATTATTCTCTGTCTCAGACCAGTCAAACTCCCTTGTAATCGAATAGGTAGGTATCGGATACTGAAAGCCTCTTCCATTGGCATCACCCTCGATCATCGTCTCGATAAAGGCTTTGTTGATCATATCCATTTCCGTCTTGCAATCCTTATACTTAAAATCCATCTCTTTTCCGCCTACGATGGCATTCAGCTCCGCCATATCATCAGGAACCGTCCAGTCCAGAGTAATATTAGAAAATGGCGCCTGGGTACCCCAGCGGCTGGGAGTATTCACTCCGTATATAAAAGATTCAATGCACTTTTTAACCTCAGGATAGGATAACTGATCCGCCTTCACAAAGGGGGCAAGATAGGTGTCAAAAGATGAAAATGCTTGAGCTCCCGCCCACTCATTTTGCATAATTCCTAAAAAGTTCACCATCTGGTTGCAGAGCACGGACAGATGCTTTGCTGGAGAGGAGGTGATTTTTCCAGGGATACCCCCCAGCCCTTCAAGCAAAAGCTGCTTTAAAGACCAGCCTGCACAATATCCGGTGAGCATGGAAAGATCATGAATATGTATGTCCGCATTGCGGTGGGCGTCTGCAATCTCCTGGTCGTAAATCTCGCTGAGCCAGTAATTGGCAGTAACCGCGCCGGAATTACTTAGAATCAGCCCCCCTACTGAATAGGTAACGGTCGAATTCTCCTTAACACGCCAGTCCTCCACCTTAACGTAGCTGTTCACCACATCTTTATAATCCAGGATAGTGTTTTTCATATTCCGGATTTTCTCTCTCTGTTTTCTATATAAAATATAAGCCTTAGCCACATCTGTATAGCCAGTCTGCTCTAATACGTGCTCTACGCTGTCCTGAATTTCCTCTACGGAAATACAGCCATCCTTCATCTTTCCCTGAAAATCCGCAGTTACTCTCAGGGACAGAAGCTCCAGAATCTCATTATTGTAATCCTTCTTTGTAGCCTTGAATGCTTTCTTAATCGCCTCTGTAATTTTGTTAAGGTTAAATTCCGCATTCTCCCCGTCCCTTTTTACTACCTGAATCATACCGCTTGCTCCTTTCAACCCATTTCACGCTAAATTATCATAGCTTCCTGCACGGCAGAGCTCTAAGAACCTGCCTGGCTCCCTCTTACCTCACCCATAGCTTTCACCGGGGAATATAAAAAGGAGCTACCTCATTATTATAGCAGGATGAAAAAGAAAACACAATATCTATGCATCATATTATATGATAAACTAGATATTGTGCTTTATCCTCTCTGCTACTACAAGTTCTATCAATACCGTCAATCCTTGTACAGACTGGCAAACAGCTCTGCCGGCACATAGGCCTCCACAGCCACCCCATCCTCCCGGTACTCTTCCTTAAGAAGCTGCCCGTACCTTCGTATCGTCTGGATGCGTCCAGACTGAGTATAAGGGAAAATCTTTTTCAGGTAAACTCTCCGGTTCCGAATAATGGTTTGAAGAATCCTCTCAAGCGCTCCAATTCCCTCTCCGGTCTTTGCAGATATCCGCACTTGATAATCTGCCCCAAAATCTCTTGGCAGTTGAATCAGATGCTCCTCTCCTGCCCTGTCCGGATCCTCCATGCGATCTACCTTATTAAATACGGTAATCATGGTTTTATCCACAATCCCCAGATCCTTTAAGGTCTCCTTCACCACATGCATCTGCATATCCATTTGCGGATTCGAGCAGTCTGCCACATGAAGTATAATATCACTGTATCTGGCTTCCTCCAGCGTACTTTTAAAGGCCTCAATCAGATGATGGGGCAGCTTCCTGATAAATCCTACGGTATCCGTCAGAAGAATCTGCTGTCCATCCTCCATGATATAGCTTCTGGTGGTTGGATCTAGGGTAGCAAACAGCTTATCCTCCGCCAGTATCCCAGCATCTGTAAGACGGTTTAAAAGGGTGGACTTTCCTGCATTAGTATAGCCCACAATCGCCCCTGAAAGGGCAAAATCCTTCCCCCTCTGCTGTCTGGTAAGCTCCCTGTGGCGTTTTACATCCTCCAGTTCACCCTTTAACTGTGAAATCCTCTGATGGATCAGACGACGATCCATCTCCAGCTTTTTTTCGCCTGGCCCTCTGGTTCCAATCCCACCGCCCAGCCGAGAAAGAGAATTTCCTATGCCCGCCAGCCGGACAGCCCTGTATCTAAGCTGTGCCAGCTCCACCTGAATCTTCCCCTCTCTGGTGCTGGCTCTGGAGGCAAAAATATCCAGAATAACCATGGTGCGATCCATCACCTTGGTATCCAGCGCATCCTCCAGATTTCTCAGCTGAGCCGGCGAAAGCTCATCATCGCAGATAACCCCTGTTGCATCCAGCTCCCATATCAAATTCCTAACCTCTTCCAGCTTTCCCTTACCCAGATAAGTGCCGGGATGAACCTTTTCTCTGCTCTGTATCACCCGGCCCACTGTCACAGCCCCCGCTGTGGAAGCCAGCTGGGAAAGCTCGTCCAGAGAAGCCAAGGTATCGTCTCCATCTCTGGTGCTTACCGCAATTAAAATAACCCGTTCTTCTAATTCCCTTAAATCGATCAAATCAGCCATCCTATTCTGCCTCTTTCCCCTACAGCAAAAGGGTGTCCTCCTTTTACCTGGAACGCAAAAAGCCTATCTCATGCTGCGCGTCCTCATCCTTTCCAAAGACGCTTACATATTCCTCAAGCAGCGCCAGGGCCTTATCGTACTGATGTAAGTATTCGTAGGCTACGGCCCGGTTATACGTCAGCTCCTTTAAAAGGCTGTAATCCGCGTCAGACTCCTCCTTCAAAGCCTGGGCTGCCTGGCTGGGCAGGACTCCGGAGCCCAGGTTATAATCTGTAACTAAGATCTCGTACCCCTGGTTAAACGAATCAAGAGCACCTTCGTAATCTGCTTCAGCCACCTGGCAAAGGCCCATCTGGTTATAAATCTGCCCATCTCCCATACCATCCTTTATTGCTTCACTATAAAATTTCATCGCTTTATCATATTCTTGGTTGTCCACACAGGCGCCTCCTGCTGCCATCAGCGCCTGCTCCTTCCCTGGGGCAAGTTCTCCCTTCGCTTCCAGCAACACGCCCTTTTGGTAGGCATCTATGGCCTGATCCGTTTTTCCCATTTGGGAATAGCACAGACTTTGAAGATACCTGTACTCCGGCGCTCTTGGTTCCATCTCCAAAAGCAGCTCATAGGAATAAACAGCGGCATCATAATCCTGAAGCCTGTATTCAGCCTCTGCCCGGTAGCTTAGCACGTCCACCTTAAACCCCGTCCGTTTTCCTGCCTTTTCCAAAGCCAAATCAAGGTCTTCAATGGCTTCGCTGTAATTTCCCCTCTCCAGCTTCTCCAGACCGCTGGCCCGGTACTGGCGTATCTTAGACGTAGTAAGATAACCAGCCAGATGGAAGGTCACTGCCGCTACAACCACCAACGCCACTACACACACAGCCCAGGCGATTACAGCCTTTATCACCCTCTTTTTTCTGCGCCTTCTGCGCCCGGCGCTGCTTCTCTTTCCACCTGCTCCTCTGTACGCTCCGCCGCTTCCCGGCCTCCCCCCATAAAATCTGCGTCCTCCATCGTATCCTCTCTGTCCACTGCCAGTCATTGCTTACCTCGCATCTGTGCTGCCAAATCCACCGTTGCGTGAATTGGTGCACTCATCGTCTGTTGTAATGCCAAAGGGGACGAAAATTCCCTGAGCAAAGCCGGTACCTGCCGCCAGTTCCACTACCTTGCCTTCCCTAGTGTCATTGATTACCTTGATAAACATATGACCTTCATTATCAGAGTAGAAATAATCACTGTCAATGATACCTACCGTATTATTCATCTGCAGACGGAACTTAAAGCCCAGACTGCTTCTGGGAAATATCTGAAGCACCCAGCCCTCCGCCATCTCCGCCCGGATTCCCGTAGGCATCTTAATCGATTCACCTGGCTTTAACACAAATGAAACCGGAGTGAAAAAGTCATAGCCTGCAGAGCCTGCCGTAGCCCTTGCAGGAATTTTAATGCTCTCATAAATTTCTTCTGCCTCAGATCGGCTGCTGTCAGGAAATGTATCCATCCAGTCCTTTGTAAACTGGTTTAACGTCACTTTATAGAATTTTGCAATTTTCTGCATAGTTTTCTCCCGCTTATTGCCATACTATTATTATCTCATCAGTCTGTCTCCTTTTGAAAAACAGCTTTATAGATCCTAATCAGTCTATCACAATCCCATGGATTTTTCCACTTTATTTTTCGTTCTTTCATTATTAGAAGCCTTAGAACCCCTTGCTTTCATTACAATTAATGCAGCTTCATTTTTAGAAATATAATAAGACCATCAGAGGTGAATTTATGAAAATCTCATACAACTCAGAACCAAGAAAAAACCTTATCGGTCAGGAAATATACCGGCTGCGCAAGAAGCAGCAGCTCTCTCAGAGGGCAATGGCCGCCAAGCTTCAAATTCTAGGATACGACTTCAGCGAGCTTACAATTCTGCGGATAGAAAAAGGAATCCGTCTGGTCACAGACATCGAATTAAAAATTCTCTGCGAATTCTTTCATGTTACGCCAAATCAGCTGTTAGGCTTTGATAATTGAGCCAAATGTCAGCTCCACCTCATATAGGTTAGCTATTGTGTATATGGATATTCATCTTTTAGTGCATACTTGCAACATTGTTTTTCAGCCTAATGTTTTTTCTGCCTCTGGGATACAATAATACAGAAGGTATCGAAAACTCGGATAGGTGGTGAAACTATGAGCTATGAGTTGGAACGCATTGAAGAGCTATGCAGGGAACGGGGCTGGAGCCACTACCGCCTTGCCAGGGAGATGGACACTTCCCCAAACAACATAGGCAATCTGTTCCGGCGCACGACCGTCCCCAGTATCCCTACCATACGGCGCATTTGTGAGGTTATGGGGATTACAATGGCTCAGTTTTACAGCACCGACGGCGAGCAGATAACGCTGAATCCCCAACAGCGCCGCATGCTGGAGCTATATGACCATCTGGATCAGACCAGCAAGCTTAGGGCTGAGGCTTATATGGAAGGACTATCGGCCAAAGGCCCGGCGGATCAAACATAATATAACAGACTGAGCAAAGCCGCTGGGGAGCATCTCCCCAACGGCTTTTTATGTTCCTTCACCAGTTTCCATTCACAGCCTTCATCAAAGCCAGAGCCATCAGCAGCGCACCGCTGATCCAGGACAAATCACAGCTCAACCTGTCTGCTGCCTTTCGCCCTATCCATAAGCCTGCATACATCATGCAAACACCCACAGCAAAGGACAGTATAAGGGTAGCTGCGAATGGGATTTCCAGAAATGCAGCCATCGTTCCCGCTGCCAGACTGTCGATGGACATAGCCAGAGCCAGAAATATCGTCTCCCTCCACCCCAATGACTGGGAACCGTCCGCATCAGCAGCCATAGGGTCTGCGTAAATACTGATAATCACCTTCAGACCGGAAAGAGAAAAGCTGAGATTTCTTCGCAGCCTGCAGTGACGGTTAATATATGCTTTCATACCATAATCCAGAAGTTTTACAAACCCCAGAAGAAATAAACTCACAAAACATACGATCCTGGTCAGCTCCGCAGGCGCCAGAGCCCGTATTATGCTTCCCACTCCTAATGTCAAAGCCAGACATCCGCTGCAAATACCGTTTAACAGCAGCACCTTTCCCCAGGTCACAAAAACCCGGTTGGCGCCGTAAGCCAGGCTTGCTACAAAAGCGTCCGTACACAGGGCTAATACTAAAACTAAGCTTCCAAGCATGGTTCTATCTTATTCTTTTTATTTTAGTATATTCCCCTTAGCCATGTTTGGGAATCAATCTGTCTGGAGAGAAGCTGCCGCTTCTGCATCGGCCAGATCCAGCTCTGTCCCTCCCTTATCAGGGTTTGGAGCCCCACTCTCTCCCTTTCCTTCTGCCTGCTGCAGCTCCTCCAGTTTCAACTGTAGTTCTTTCTCCACCTGAGATTTAATCTCCTCTTCCTGCTCCGGTTTTATATCCGGCAGTTCTCCTACAGAGCCTACTCCGAACCTGCGCAAAAATTCTTCTGTAGTTGCAAAAAGGGCCGGCCGGCCAGGCGCGTCCAGACGGCCCACCTCATACACCAGATTATATTCCACCAGACGGTTTACTGCGTGATCCGATTTCACGCCGCGGATTTTCTCTATCTCCAGCTTAGTCACAGGCTGCTTATAGGCGATAATGGATAGTGTCTCCAGCGCCACTTCCGTAAGCATCTGCTTTTTAGGCGTAGCTGCCACCCGGATTAAATTTTCATAATACTCAGCCCTGGTGCACATCTGGTAACATTCCTCAAGCTGGGTAATCTCCATACCTCCCCCATATGTCCTGTACCGTTTCATAAGACGCTCCACTGCCTTTTTCGCTACCTCTTGGCTTTGGCCTATGGAAACAGCCAGCTGCCGCAGCTCAACGGAATGGCCCATAGTAAAGAGAACCGCCTCGATAATGGCCTCCTGCTCCCTCTCATCCTCCGTAGGAGGAAAGGTAAGCTCAATCTGCAGGGCTGTCTCCTGTTTCCTTCCGCCGTTTTCCCTATCCTTTACCGCTGCCAATGCTTTGCTGTCTGTACCTTCCTCCAGCTCTTTTACTTGTTCCTTCACACTCATATCCTGTTATCACTACCCTTCAAAATCCTCCAGCCCTTCCAGATCCAGGGCTTCCTCCTGTCCCTCCGGCTCCAGAGTCTCTATATCCATATCCCCAAAGATTTCCTCCTGGCTAAGGCGGATTTTACCTATCTTCATAAGCTCCAGCACGGCCAAAAACGTAACCACTACTTCCAGCCTGTCGGCCTGCCCCTCCAGAAGCTGGCGAAAGCTGAATTTCCGCCTTTGTCTGGCATAGAGCATGACGGTTCCAATTCTCTGCTCCAAACTTACAGGCTCCCGCTTAATGGTTCCAAAATTGCTCCGGATCGGGTCAATTTTATCTTCCTTACGCTTCATCACCTGCTCAAAAATCCGCTGAAGCTTAGCCAAAGTCAGACCGTCCAACAGGCTGTCCAAATCCACCGGAGGCACATAGCCTGCCACCTCCGGAGGCAGTGTGGACGGCTTATAGAGATGCTTGATGGCTCCGTCCTCACGTTCTGCCAGCTCCTCTCCCATCAGCTTGAACTTCTTATATTCCAGAAGCCGCCTCACCAGCTCCGCTCTTGGGTCAATCTCCTCCCCTTCCTCATCCACTTCCCTAGGAAGGAGCATTTTGGCCTTAATATCCAGAAGCGTGGCAGCCATAACCAGAAATTCACTGACCAGATTCAAGTCCTCCCGTTCCATATTCCGAACATACTCCAGATATTGAGCTGTGATTTCCACGATTGGGATGTCATATATATTTATTTTGTTTTTGTCAATCAGATGGAGCAGAAGATCCAAGGGTCCTTCAAAATGCTCCAGCTTGTAAGAAATCCGTTCCATAGTTCCACCGATCATAGCATGCCTGGAGTACTTTATATTCCATCCCAGGCTAGGCCTCTGCCTTTACTTCTGCAAGAGGCAATCTGCATTGCCTTTCATCTTATCACAGTTTTCTGCCTATTTCTACTTCTTTTTAAGCTGTATTACCACAAGCTGAGGCTTATTGTTGAACCGTATGTTAATGGAATGGGTTCCCAGTCCTCTGCTGACAATCATCCGGCTGCCCTTCATTTGAAAGTCCCCGGCACACCAGGGCAGAAAAAACTGGTATTGAGGAGTCATAACTCCTCCCAGCACAGGAAGCCGAACCGTCCCTCCGTGAAAATGTCCGGACAACGTCAGATCGGCACCCCAAGCAGCATAATTCTTAAAATACAGGGGAGAATGTGCCAGAAGAATATGAAACTTCCTCCTGTCTGTTCTTCCCAGCTTCTTGTACAGATAATCCTCCTCCATAGCCGGCGCTTTCTGAAAAAAAGCCTTTCTGTAGAAACGGGGCTCTAAATCTACGCCAGTTATCAGGATATCCTCTCCCAAAGCCGCTGTTTCATTCTCTAGGCATACAATACCCATAGCCTCCAGGGCAGCTTTAAACTCCTCATACTGGGTTCCATATACATGGCGCTGCCAGACCATACGATTCTCATGATTTCCATTTCCATAAAAAACGGGAATCCGGGAGGAAAGCGCTTTCATAAGGGACAGGGCAACTCTTGTATCCCCCTGTCCCTTTCCCTTTGTCACAATCATGTCCCCGCCTACCAGAACCGCATCTGGCTTAAGCCGGAAGATTGTCTCCACTAGCTTACCATTTTCAGACCCAAATTCATTATTATGTAAATCCGACAAAAAAACCAGGCATCTGTCCTGAATCAGCTTCCCAGAAGCCATCTGAACCGACTCCACTGAGAAATGCTTTCTCTCATATTCAGAGCGGGCCAAACAGGCGCATCCTGCCGCTGCCGTTAATATAACCGCTTCCTTCCACATATGTTTTATATTCCTCATCTGCTTTCCTGCGCAAATTCCAGGCTTCCGCCCTCAAACAGCTGGATTACATCCAAAAGGCTTTTGCAGCTGGCTGTGAGAAGCTCCTGAATCTCCTGGGTAGGCTCATCCTGATCAGGGATCATAACAGGAATAAATCCTCCCTTATAGGCTGCCCGGATTCCATTAAAGCTGTCCTCCAGCACCATACAGGCCCTTGGCTCCGTATCCAGCATACCAGCGGCCAGACAAAAGATAGCCGGGTTTGGCTTTGCCTCCTCCACCATATCTCCATATGCATAGGCGTCAAAATACCCATCAACCCCGGCTCCCTTTACATTTCCCTGCGTCCACTGGCGGCTGCTGGCAGTTGCGACTGCCAGCTTGCAGCCATGGGCCTTCAGGTAAACCAAAAGCTCCTTAAGCCCCGGCTTTACAGGCACCCCGTTTCTGGAAATCCAGTCATAGGAATACTGCCTTTTCTTCTCAAAAAAGCCCGGAAACTGATCCACAGGCCCAAAGCGCTCCTCAAACGCGGCTCTCACCCTGTCTGCCTTCTTACCTCTAAGCTCCCTTAAAAATGCCGCATCTGGCCTTATTCCGTATGGCTCTCCCGCTGCTTTCCAGCCCTCCAGGGCCAAACGCTCCGTATCAAACATCAGACCATCCTGGTCAAAGATAACTGCCTTCACTTTTTTACCCACGCCATCTGTCTCCTTCGCATCCTGCCGGCCATACCGTATCCTCTGTCCACGGCATCCGTTCGGAGGACGCACATGGTCTATCTCCTGCCTAAACATTGTACCATGTGCCCGAGCTTTTGTAAATCAGTCCGGCGCTTCCAGTTCTTTAGGCATACGGTCCTGTATAAACCCTAATGCCCTTACTGCGCTTTCAAGTGCCAGGGAGCCAGCTCAGAACTTGCAAAATTTCCCTGGTCATGATAGCATACAGGACAAAACTGAGGAGCAGACTTCCCTTCATATATATAACCGCAGTTTGTGCAAATCCAGACCGTTTTCTGCTCACGGGCATAAAGCTTTCCGTCCCCCAGCAAATCTGCCAGATGCTTAAAGCGGTTTCCATGGGTCTTTTCAATCTCTGCGATCATACGAAAAGCCGCCGCTATTTTAGGGAAGCCTTCCTTCTCTGCTACATCCCCGAAGGATTGATACACCACATCAGCCTCCTCATACTCGTTGTGGGCAGCAGCCCTTAACTGCGCCAGCGTATTTTCCTCCAAGTCCACCGGATAACCTCCGTCTATGAATATGGTTTCCTTATCCAGGGATTTTAAAAAATCATAGAATATCTCAGCATGCTCCTTCTCCTGATCAGCCGTATACTTGAAAATCTGCTCCAGGGCAGGCATTTTCTGCTTGTGTGCCAGCCCTGCCGCAAAGGTATAGCGGTTCCTTGCCTGGCTTTCTCCCGCAAAGGCACGCATCAAATTTTTTGCTGTCTCGCTTGTCTTAAAATCTATCATAGCAGCTCCTCCTTGAGATTTCAATTCATATTCTATTTTACTATTCCCTGGAATGGTTTCTTTTATTCCCATTGTTCCCATTCTTTCTTGTATTTCCAAGCCTCTCATGCTATAATCCAGTTATTGATAATGAGGACACTTATAACAAAGGAGGAAACCGCTCATGATCCGCTACGACCGCCTATGGGCTACGATGGCAGCCAAGGGCCTGACCCAATACCGTTTAATTAAGAAATACAACTTCAGCGCCGGCCAGATTGGACGTCTGAAAAAGAACATGCATGTCTCTACCCACACCCTGGACACTCTGTGCTCCATTCTGGGATGCGGCATCAGTGACATCCTCGAATACATCCCTGAGGGCCTTACCGAGGCAGAGGAGCTTCCCGGCAAAAAGCTCTCTAAGGGATCGGACGAGGCTCCTTCCAAGCAGAAAAAAAATGTCTCCTCCAAAGACAGCAAGTCCAAGAAAGCCTCCAAATCCAAGAAAAATAATAAAAAAGCTGCCAAGGAAAGCAAAAAAGGAAAGGACGGCAAGAAACATAAATAAATATCTGCATTTTGGAAGCACAGACAGTACGCAGCATAGGCGCCAGACCTAAGATTAATATCCATGACCTTTTCCTGTGCTGTGATAAGCTAAGAATACATTCACGGGAGATGGGGCAAGGTTATATCAAATATAGCGGCTTTGTTCCTGCTGATTGTTAGAAATTCCTTCAGATTCTTTGTGAGCTAATTCTGTTTTCCCCAAGCGATCTGCGCTCAATTTTGCATACATAAAAGCCTATCCAATCAGTCCTTTGCCGAAGCTTCCAGCTACCAGAGCCTCCTCGGAAATATTAAGAAAATAGTATGGTATTTACACGGTATTTCGGGTATAATAAAGCCAGGGCCAGGAACGCATAAAGCCGGTTTGAGGAACGCATCTTCCAGACAAGCGCCTGTTCTGTGTGCCCCAGCTATAGCTGGATACTTAAGAACTACCGGGCATAAAGGAGGATTACCGATGAATAGGCCAATCATAAATGACACTGCAGCAGCTCCTCCCTTGGATGAGACAACGGCCCGTCTGCCCCGACTGAACGAACTATCCATATCCATGGGTATCCTGCATATGATTCTTGATGAAGCCTGCCAGGCACTATTTCTCAACGATTACCTTATTTCTGAATTGGGGTATGAGAGCTGGCATGATTTAACCTGCTCTACAGGAAGCTCATTCCTTTCCTGTATTCACCCGGAAGATGTAAATTTTTTCCAGAGCTATCTCACATCCTTAAGAAAGCTCCGCCATAAAAACAGCTGCACATGCCGGCTGCGCAGCAAAAGCGGTGAATTTCTATGGTTTGAAATCGTCGCCTCTCTTTCTGTCGATTATAATAAAGAATTTGCAACCTGCTTTTGTATCAACATTTCCCAATCTGTTAAGCAGCAGCAAGACGAAGAAAAAGCATTTGCCGTCTTACGTGAAGAACTGGAGACCATTATGAGCAGTATGCTGGGAGGCCTCCAGGCTTCCCGGAATACGAAAGAAAATCCTTTAGACTGCATGTCTGTATTAAAAGAAGCGGTTCAACTGTTTCAAATTGTTGTTGGGAGTACCAATAAGATCATTGCAAAGTACGATTTTAAAGAAGATCGGTTTATACCGGTTGGAAGCTCTTCCAAAGAATTTTTTTCAAAATTACCTGGCCCGCTGACTCTAAATAGACTTATGGAATCGAACATGATCTCCTCAGAAAGCATGAAAAAAATGCATGTCCTGTTAGACCAGATGAGCCGTGGAATTCCCAAAGGGGAAATGAATATTAGAGTGCTGAACGCCCAGGGCCTGTGGCAATGGTATCACTGCGCCTATACAACCGTCTTTGATATTAACTATCTGCCTGTGTACTCTATAATTTTTTGCGAAAATATCACAACTATACACGAAAACGAACTTGCATCCCGGCGCTTCTTTGATTATATGAAGGTCGGAACCCGAAAAATTGTTATTAATCTGGAATATAATTTAACATTGGATACCTTCGAACGAAGCCATGGAGCAATTCCCAGCTGTTATGCAGACGCATTTACCAAATCCTACACAGAGGCCTTTGAACGGATGAGCCAGGACGTCCTTCCTAAATACAGAAACCGGTTCCGAAGCTGTTTTCTTCTTGACAATCTCCTGGAACGGTTTGAGAAAGGAATCAATTATGAAGTAAACGAATTTATGATAACCTTTGGAGGAGAACCCGTCTGGATACGTGTACTTTATCAGATTTTAAAAGACCCGCTTACTTCTTTTATGAACATCTGGATTTCCTGCCGGGACATTCAGGCAGAAAAGCAGACAGAGCTCAAGCTGGTAGAAATGGCAAGAATTGATGAAGTTACCGGAATTTCCAACCGCGCGGCCCTGATGGAACGAGTGATGAACCGGCCTGAGGCTTCTATCAGAGAAATGAGCTGGGCAATCGTGATGCTGGATGTAGATGGCTTTGGCCGGGTAAATGATATTCTTGGCCATGCTTACGGAGACAGTGTTCTAAAAGATATTGCCCAGACACTCAAGCTGGTCATTGCTCCTGAAGATCTTGTTGCCCGCATCGGGGGAGATGAATTTGTTATCTATGTCAATGATTTTTCCGATCTCGACGCCGCTAAAGAGCGGCTGAGAATCATCCTTGCCGCCGTATACAGAGAACTGAAAACAGGAATTAAGGTTTCTATCAGCGCTGGTGTCGCATTCTGTCCTTGTGACGGAAACAATTTTGAAACTCTGTATGAAAAAGCGGATATTGCTCTGTACCATGCAAAGCTGACTGGACGCAACAAATATGTAATATACAACAACAGTATGCAAAAGATAGACGGCAGCACAATGATTACCCCGATTGATGAAGCTATTTCACCAAATACAGGGGTATACATTCGCACCTTCGGCTATTTTGAGGTTTTCCTCAACGGAGAGGCGATACCTATTCAAAATGTAAAGGCCAAAGAGCTGCTCGCTCTGTTGGTGGATCGGCGCGGCGGCTTTGTGTCTCCTGGAGACATCATCTCCTGCCTGTGGGAAAATGAACCAGTGAATAAGGTTACGCTGGCTCGGTGCCGTAAAGTCATTATGCTTTTACGAAATGCCCTCAGCGAGTATAACCTTGAGGATTTAATCGAGTCCAAAAAGGGGTTGAGACGGCTCAATACCGGCATGGCGCATTGTGATTTGTATAATTATCTGTCCGGGAAGCCAGAGTATGCCCATTTATTTAATGGAGTGTATATGCTCAATTATAGTTGGGGAGAATTAATGCTTTCTGAATTAAAAACATGTCAATAAGTCTGCCGCAAAACAAGGGAGTGCTGCATAGTAATGCAGCACTCCTTTCTCCATATATAAATTTTTCTACCTCCTATCCGAAAAATTCCTTATGGAACGATTAAGGAACGTTGTGGAGAGGCAAATGGAACGCTGTTTATTTTATAATCAAAGTAAGTATTTGTAACTTCAAAATAGGCGTTTATACAGTTATATAATGGAGGGAGAAATCGCGTTGAAAACGCATACCATCGCCGGAATAGAGGCAGTGATCGATGACATAGCAACAAGAGATTTATACAGCTCCTATGTGGCAAAAGAAAGTGAGGAAGCGGGGCTTCTTAATTTTAGAAAAAACCTCCTGAGGCAGCACGCTCTTTTTGAAGAGTATTTTAAGCCCTTAGGGATTGATCCGAAAAAAGTCCAGAATATATCCGTGATTGAAATAGACCCTTTTGCGCAGCGAATTATGTATTATGGCGAATATCCTGTAATTGGCACAATTAGTGTGGAAAGTGAACGAATATTAAATGATCCGGATCTTTGCCAGTCAGAAAAAACCTCATTTGGATACGAATTGAATTATACCATGGATACTCAAAAAAATGAGGAATGTCTTGCAATCAGCTTTTGTGTCTATTTTCCGTGGCTTTTTGATGATAAACCGATCCAGATACCAAAGTACATCAATCAGGTAGTTTTACCGGACATAAAGAACTCTAAAAATATTCAGGGAGGCAAAGAACCATGAAAAAAAGCAAAGCTGACAGAATTCTTAAAAAAATTGCAGCTCAAAACGGTGTCACCGTATCTGAAGTACGCCGCGAAATCGAGCTGGCGCTGAAGGCCGGAATGGATAATCCGGACCCTGCAGTGCGGGAAAAATGGAATTCTATCAGCACTGACGGGCAGCTTCCTTCTCCAGAAGAAGCCCTGAGCTACTTAGAAGATCAACTCCCTCTGTCCAGGCAGCATCTGCCATAAGCAAATGTACAGCAAAGAGCTGCCCAAACCTCAAAGCCAAGGGGCTTGCCGCAAGGCTTATTTATAATTTACTGGCATACCCCGTTCTCATCCACTCTATAACCGTCAGGCGTAGTTGTATTCACAAGCATGGCTCCGTCCGCTCCCAGGTAAAACCATTTTCCAGTCTGCTCCACCTGCTCCCACTGGTTTCTTGCCATGGCTCCATTGGAGCGCAGAAAATACCATATTCCGTCTATTTGACGCCAGCCTTTCGCCATGTAGGCATTGGAGTCAAACCAGTAACTGATGCCGTCTATGGTCTGCCACTCATTCGCTGCTTTCGCTCCGTTTTCCTTTATGTAATACCATCCATAGCTGTCCTGTACCCAGCCCTGATGGGCAGCTGCTCCTGGCCCTATATTGCCTAAAGCACCTAAGGAAGCGGAACCAAGGGAGCCTTCTGCCTTGATCGCTCCTGCCCTTACCAGCTCATATCCATAATCCAACAGCGCTTTTGTGTCTGTGTAGTGGGTGGATTTGCTCTTCATCACCACTGCTATCAACCTCACTCCGTCCCTCTCCGCCACAGTCACCAATGTATTTCCTGCCTTGGAGGTATATCCGGTTTTACCGCCTATGGCTCCCTCGTAATACCTGGAATCCTTAGGATTGAGCATTTTGTGGCTCATAGTTACCGTAAGTCCAGATGGATTTTTGATGGTTTTAGGTAAGGTGTAGCTCTGGGTGGAGGCTATGGTTCTTACAATATCATTATTAAAAGCCGCCCTGGCAATTAACGCCATATCCCGTGGGGTTGTATAATGGTTGGCATCGTTAAGGCCGTGAGGATTTGTGTAATGGGTATTGGTGCATCCCAAAGAGGCCGCCTTCTCATTCATCAGCTGGGCAAAGGCCTGGTTGCTTCCTGCCACAGCCTCTGCCAAAGCGTTTCCTACCTCATTGGCAGATTTCAGCAGCAGCGCATAAAGGCATTGGCGCACAGTCAGCTCATCTCCCGCTGTCATATTAATAGAGACTGCTCCTGCCTCCAGGTTCGTAGTAGCCTCAGCGGAAAAGGTCACGCTGGAATCCAGATTTAAACGTTCTGCCACCAGAAGGGCTGTCATCAGCTTAGTAATGCTGGCAGGGTAAAACTGCTTGTCCCCGTTTTTTGAAAAAAGGACAGTCCCTGTGGAAGCCTCCATGAGAACAGCCCCCTCCGACATAACAACAGGCTTTTGAACAGATACACCTGCGTCCAGATTGACAGATACACCTCTTTCAGCTGTATTGGTATATCGACTGACTGTACTTCCCTGATCCTTCTGGTACATCCCGTCTCCAGAAGGCGTCTGTGAAACCTTTGAACCGGGGACTGTATTTTTAGAGCTTCCGGGGCCTTGGGAGCGCTCTGCTTCAGTAAAATTAGAGCTTCCCGGCTGAAAGGATGCTACTTTGCTCTCATCCAGGGGAGTAATCGTGATTGGTTGACCATAAGCAATGGTATTTAACGCAAGAACGCTGCTGGTACATATATAAAGAAATGATTTCCATATTCTCAATCTCATACTATAATTTCTCCTGCCCTTATTCTTATGTTCTCATATATATATCCTCATAAGCTGCAGCACAATTCAACCGGCTGCATAAGCAGTATAAGTATAACACATAACCCCTCAGCAAACATCTTACAATTTTTATAAATTCTCTCTTTCTTTTCTCCTAAATCCCCCTTCCCTTTTCTTGCAAATAGCCTTTCACCAGCTCCAGCTCATCTACATACAGACAGTTAGGCAGAGTCCCCTCCTCTACTGCATCCATGCAGTCCTCAAGCCCCATCCATCTGACAGACTCCACCTCCTCCGTCTGAAGTAAAAGCTTCTGAATATCCACCGGCTTACGGTATACATAAACCCTGCTGTACTCACTGTTCTTAAACATTCTGCCGTTAAATGCTTCTTCCATATAGCCTTTGTGTACTCCTACATACTCCAGCTCCTTCTCTGAAGCAATGATTCCAAGCTCCTCCTCCAGCTCTCTTAAGGCTGTAGGCAGAAAATCCTCTCCTGCCTGGACATGTCCTGCTGCGGATATATCATAGCAGCCCGGATACGCATCCTTACAGGATGCCCGTTTTTGAAGGAGAAGATCATAGGTTCCATCTTCCCTCTCCCGTACAATCCAGATGTGAGCTGTTCCATGGGTATCTCCGTCCATATGAACCATCCCCCGTTCTCTCACCCTTCCGGTAATTTCCCCCGTTTCATCTCGGATATCCAAAAGCTCCATAGTCCTTCCCTCCAGAACCGCCTCTAACAGTCTGTCGCCCTGATAGGACAGCTTCAATGAGAAAAAAGGAACCTCCTCATTCATCAGCCGGAAAAAAATCTTGTCCCCCTCCCAGAGATTCAATTTCAGCACATCCTCCTTCTTCACCCATTCCAGCACGCCCTCATTGCAGGGAATCAGCTCTCCTTCATATTGGTCCGCAGTATACAGACACATATACTCTGTATTCCAGCCCTGGCACATAAAGGTAATCAATCCCCGGAACCTCCAGGAGGTCAGTGTAAGCCCCGTCTCCTCCTTTACCTCCCGTAGAAGACAATCCTCAGGGCTTTCATTTTCCTCAAAATGCCCTCCTATTCCGATCCATTTGTCCTTATTCACATCCATCTCCTTGCTGATCCGATGGAGCATCAGATAAGCTCCCTCCTTCTCTATGTAGCAGAGGGTAGTCATACAATGCTTCTTTTCCATATTTCCCGCTTCCTTTCTCCCATACCGCTGTCCCTCCTTTGGATTTGCAGCGTCTGTCCTAAACCTATCTGCACAACCTGGCAAACGCTTTTTAAAACCTATTTGTCCTTGCCGTAATCATCTAAAAATACCCGCTAAACCTATCGTTCTGCGGGTACTATTATAAATCATTTGCTCTTATTCTTCAATTGAATAGTTGGGGGCCTCCTTTGTAATATGAATATCATGGGGATGGCTCTCCTTCAAAGATGCAGCCGAAATCTTTACAAACCGCCCGGTTTCCTGAAGAGTGGGTATATCCTTAGCTCCGCAGTATCCCATACCGGAACGGAGTCCCCCCAGGAACTGAAATACGGTATCCTCCACCATGCCCTTGTAAGCTACCCGGCCCTCTACGCCTTCCGGAACCAGCTTCTTCGCATCCGTCTGGAAATAGCGATCCTTGCTTCCGTTCTCCATAGCTGAGATGGAACCCATGCCGCGGTAGACCTTATACTTCCGTCCCTGGTACAGCTCAAATGTACCTGGGCTCTCGTCGCATCCCGCAAAAATGCTTCCCATCATACACACGCTTCCGCCTGCCGCGATAGCCTTGGTCACATCACCGGAATACTTAATGCCGCCATCCGCTATAATCGGCACTCCATACTCCTTTGCCACCTTATAGCAGTCCATAACTGCGGATATCTGGGGAACACCGATACCAGCAACCACACGGGTAGTGCAGATGGAACCAGGTCCGATACCAACCTTGACCGAATCAGCGCCAGCCTCAATCAAAGCCCTGGTAGCTTCGGCAGTAGCTACATTTCCCGCTACCACCTGCACCTCCGGAAATGCTTCCTTAATCATTCTTACGCAGCGGATCACATTCTCAGAATGACCATGGGCGGAATCCAGGACAATCACATCCACCTTGGCCTTTACCAGAGCCGCCACACGCTCCAGCACATTGGCTGTGATACCCACGGCCGCGCCGCAGAGCAGTCTTCCCTGTCCGTCCTTTGCGGACAGCGGGTACTTAATCTGCTTCTCAATATCCTTGATGGTAATGAGTCCTTTCAGGTTAAAATCGTTATCTACTATAGGCAGCTTCTCAACCCTGGCCTTTGCCAGAATCGCCTTCGCCTCCTTAAGGGTAACCCCCTCCTTGGCAGTAACCAGATTCCTGGTGGTCATACACTCTTTAATTGGCCTGTCAAAATCCTCCTCAAACTTCAAATCGCGGTTTGTGATGATGCCAACCAGCCTCTTACCTTCTGTAATAGGTACACCGGAGATACGGAACTTTGACATCAGCTCATTCGCATCCTTAAGGGTGTGCTCCGGTGAAAGGAAAAAGGGGTCTGTAATCACACCGTTCTCAGAGCGCTTTACCCTGTCCACCTCCTCTGCCTGGGCTTCAATGGACATATTCTTATGGATAATGCCAATCCCCCCCTGCCTTGCCATAGCGATAGCCATGCGATGCTCAGTAACCGTATCCATACCTGCGCTCATCAGCGGAATATTAAGTTTAATTTTCTTGGTAAGGTTCGTGGTAAGATCCACCTGATTCGGAATCACTTCCGAATAAGCTGGCACCAAAAGCACATCATCAAAGGTAATTCCTTCGCCGATAATTGTACCCATCAATATTTCCTCTCTTTCTGCGTGTCTGCCTGTGATTGGTTCGATAAACATATACTATAAAATACGAATATATAAGACAGGAATCAGACTTTCTGATTCTTATTAGTATCTTATACTAGCAAATTTTAACTTGCTTGTCAAATCAATTTAAACGGAAATATTCATTGTATTTACTTATGGCGTTTATCAGCTCTCCTAATAGTGAGGGTACTTTCTTTACTGGCTCAAAACCTTCCGGGGAAGGCTCCGTTTCATAGCCCCAAGCATCTTCTCGTTGGGCTCCAATATTACCTTAGTAGTCTCCGGACCTTTTTGAAAAATAAGGGCGTATGGCCTGCTTCCCGGCCGGCAGGAGGAACAATTTACTACCTTCATGCCAGCTTTTTCATAATCCTTAAGGCTATAGGAATCAGCAGGAGCTACCACCATTACCTCCTCCCTTTCACATTCCAGCACCTTTTTCCTTCTGGCCTTCCCCAAAATGCGATCCACAGACAATCCTCCGTCTGCAAAGAGGTACTCGTACTCCACATTCAGATTCAAAAACAAATAATAAGTAGCTCCAAATACCAGAATCACAATTATAATCCCAAACATTCCTAAAAAACCGGTAAATGCCGCCACAACTGATAGCATGCTTAAACAAAGCATGCCTATCTTAACAAAAAAACCATAGGCCGGTTCCTTCCGCTTAACAAGCCATTCTACATAATTACTTTCACCCATTGCTTTTCTCCTGTTCCCATCATCCTTAATTATACCAATCTATACCTTTATAACTATAACACAATTCCCTTTATTTTTCTACATCATTAATTTATACAGGCCTGCCTGGCACCTTTCACCGGCTGTCGCAATACAATATCAATAAGAACAAAAGATTCCTGTAACAGGAATTGCAGTAAGGAGCAGGCTTTATGAATGAAATCCGCTGTCTATGCGATATAGAACCGGGGCAGAAAGCCCGGATAAAAAAGCTCACCTCCAACGGCAGCATGCGCCGCCGCCTGCTGGACATTGGTCTGGTAGAAAACACGGAGGTGGTATGCCTTGGAAAAAGCCCTATGGGAGATCCCAAGGCTTATCTGATCCGGGGAGCCGTTATCGCCATACGTTCCGAGGATTGCCAGGGCATCCTGGTATATGAATAATCCCTCGGAAGGAAGCAATGCAGGAAAATCATCTGAAAAAGGAGCAGTATATGGGCCTGACAAAACAATCAGTAGGAATGGGCGCTGTCGATTCCGGGCTGGAAATAAAAAAATTAACACCTCAGGATAAAGTGATTGCTATCGCAGGAAATCCCAATGTAGGAAAAAGCACCCTGTTCAACAACCTGACAGGCATGAATCAGCACACAGGAAACTGGCCTGGAAAAACCGTGACCAACGCTCAGGGATATTGTAAAACGAAACAGAATAGTTACGTGCTGGTAGATATTCCAGGCACCTACTCCCTGATGGCCCACTCTGCGGAAGAGGAGGTTGCCCGCAACTTTATCTGCTTCGGTAAAAGCGACGGAGTGGTGGTAGTCTGCGACGCCACCTGCCTGGAGCGAAATTTAAATCTGGTTCTTCAAACTATGGAAATCTCCAGCCGCGTTCTGGTATGTATAAACCTTCTGGACGAGGCCGGCCGGAAGAACATTACCATCAATCTAAAGCAGTTGTCGGAAAGGCTGGGGGTTCCTGTTGTAGGAACAGTTGCCCGGAGCAGGAAAAGCCTGACCCATTTCCTAGATGAGTTAGATACGCTCACAGACACCCCTGTCCCTTCCGTCTCCTATCAGGTAAAATATTCCCCTCTCATCGAGTCTGCCATCGCTATGGCAGAGCCTGCCATCGCTCATAAGGTGGAGGATCGTATCAGCTCTAGATGGCTTACCTTAAAGCTTTTGGAAGGAGATCCCTCTCTCATAAAAGAGCTGGTAGAATACCTGGGTGAGGACATCCTGGAAGCTCCTGATGTAGCCCGCTCACTAGATGATGCCAAAGCCTATCTGGAGGAGCAGGGGCTGCCAGAAGAGCAGCTTAAGGATCAGGTAGTTGCCGCATTAGTCTCTTCTGCCGAAACGCTGTGCAGGGATACGGTACATTTCTCCAAAGCCGGGTACAATGAAGGGGACAGAAAGCTGGATCGGTTCCTGACCAGCCGTTTTACCGGATATCCGGTGATGGTTGGCATGCTGGCCCTGGTGTTCTGGATTACCATTACAGGAGCCAACTATCCCTCCCAGATCCTCTCCCAACTTCTGTTTCAGTTCCAGGATATACTGACAGCTGCATTCACAGCAGCAGGAGCGCCTCCGTGGCTGCACGGCATGGTGGTTCTGGGCGTCTACCGGGTTTTGGCCTGGGTGGTATCCGTTATGCTGCCGCCAATGGCTATTTTCTTCCCTTTGTTTACCCTGTTGGAGGACTCCGGCTACCTGCCCCGAATTGCTTACAATCTGGATAAACCCTTTAAATGCTGCCACGCCTGCGGTAAGCAGGCCTTAACTATGTGTATGGGATTTGGATGCAATGCGGCCGGCATCGTAGGCTGCCGCATCATTGACTCACCCAGAGAACAGCTGATTGCAATGATAACCAATAACTTTGTACCATGTAATGGACGTTTTCCCACTCTAATTGCCATCATTTCCATGTTCTTTGTAGGAGCGGCCAAAGGCCCCCTTCATTCCATCATGTCATCTCTCCTATTGACTGCTTTTATTGTCCTTGGAGTGTGTATGACTTTCTTGGTATCGAGACTTTTGTCTCTGACTGTATTAAAGGGCATGCCCTCCTCCTTTACGCTGGAGCTTCCTCCCTACCGCCGTCCCCAGATCGGAAAGGTAATCCTACGTTCCATCTTTGACCGCACTCTGTTTGTGCTGGGAAGAGCCGTTGTGGTAGCCGCTCCTGCCGGACTTCTAATCTGGTCTATGGCAAATATCCAAGTGGAAGGGATTACGCTGCTTGCCCATTGCTCTAGCTTTTTAAATCCATTGGGAAAGCTTCTGGGCATGGACGGCGTTATTCTTATGGCCTTCATCCTCGGCCTCCCTGCCAATGAGATTGTAATCCCTATCGTTATTATGGCTTATATGGCACAGGGAAGCCTTGTAGAGCTTGAAAGCCTTCCCCAGCTAAAGGAACTGCTTATAAACAACGGGTGGACCTGGATAACCGCTGTCAGCACCATGCTCTTTTCCCTGATGCACTGGCCCTGTACAACCACGCTTCTAACCATCAGGAAAGAGTCAGGCAGTTTAAAGTGGACGGTTATATCCTTTTTAGTTCCTACTATCTGCGGAATTATCATCTGCTTTGCCTTTACCTGTGCAGCGCGTTTGATAATATGAAGTACCTTTTTACAGCTATCCTTTTGCAGTTCTTATATCTCCCATTTCCTAATGCTGCTTTTGCAAATTATCACAGGGACATTCGTTCTATCCCCGGGAATATCCACAGTTTATCTGAAAAAGGGCGGCCCCTGCCGGGAAACCGCCCTTTTCCATCATTCTTACATACAGTTATATTGGGGGGAATTAGTACATACCGCCCATATCAGGTGTTGCAGGCATAGCCGGAGCAGGCTCCTTAATGCTGGCAACTACAGACTCAGTTGTCAGAAGGGTGGACGCAACGCTGGTTGCGTTTTGCAAAGCGCTTCTGGTAACTTTAACTGGGTCGAGGATTCCCGCCTCAATCATGTCTACATATTCTTCCTTATAGGCATCATAGCCAACTCCAACGCTGGATTCCTTTACCTTGTTAACAATTACAGAACCCTCCAGACCTGCATTTGCAACAATATGGAACAGAGGAGCCTCCAATGCCTTCAAGATAATCTTAGCTCCAGTCTTTTCATCACCTTCCAGGCTGTCAACAACTGACTGTACCTTGCTGGCAGCGTGTACATAGGCGGAACCACCCCCTGCAATGATACCTTCCTCAACAGCTGCTCTGGTAGCATTCAAGGCATCCTCCATGCGAAGCTTTGCCTCTTTCATCTCAGTCTCAGTAGCAGCGCCTACACGGATAACGGCTACTCCGCCTGCCAGCTTAGCCAGACGCTCCTGCAATTTCTCTCTGTCGAAGTCAGATGTAGTTTCCTCGATCTGCTTGCGGATCTGAGCAACTCTTGCCGCAATGGTATCCTTATCTCCCATACCATCAACAATAATGGTATTTTCCTTCTGAACCTTTACAGATTTGGCGCGTCCTAACTGCTCAAGTGTCGCATCCTTCAGATCAAGTCCAACCTCCTCGGAGATGACGGTTCCGCCTGTAAGAATAGCAATATCCTGAAGCATTTCTTTTCTTCTGTCGCCGTAGCCCGGAGCCTTGACAGCTACTACATTGAAGGTTCCTCTCAGCTTGTTTACAATCAAAGTGGTAAGAGCCTCTCCCTCTACGTCCTCAGCAATAATGAGCAGTCTGGCGCCCATCTTGACAACCTGCTCTAAGAGAGGAAGGAGATCCTGAATATTGGAAATCTTCTTATCTGTGATGAGCACATACGGATCATCCAGATTAGCCTCCATTTTATCCATATCTGTACACATATAAGCGGACAGATAGCCTCTGTCAAACTGCATACCTTCTACCAAATCAAGCTCGGTAAGCATAGTCTTGGATTCCTCTATCGTGATAACGCCGTCCTTGGAAACCTTCTCCATAGCGTCTGCTACCATTGTTCCAACTTCGTCATCGGAAGCAGAAATTGCGGCTACTCTTGCAATCTGGGATTTACCGTTAATAGGCTTTGACATAGCTTTAATTGCGTCCACAGCAATATCTGTAGCCTTCTTCATACCCTTTCTCAAAACGATTGGGTTAGCCCCAGCAGCCAGGTTTTTCATTCCTTCATTTACCATAGCCTGTGCTAAAACGGTTGCGGTTGTGGTACCGTCGCCGGCTACATCGTTGGTTTTTGAGGCAACCTCCTTAATTAACTGAGCTCCCATGTTCTCATATGGATCCTGAAGCTCGATCTCCTTTGCGATGGTAACGCCATCATTGGTAATTAAAGGCGCTCCAAAGGATTTATCCAGAACTACGTTGCGACCCTTAGGTCCTAATGTTACACGTACAGTATCCGCCAACTGGTTTACACCTGCTTCCAATGCCTTGCGGGCATCCACGCCATATTTAATCTGCTTTGCCATGATAATCAACCTCCAAGTTTATATTCTATAATTTTTTTAATTACAACTTTATTTTACAACTGCTAAAATATCACTCTGCTTAACAATCACATACTTCTCGTCTTCAATCTCCACCTCTGTGCCAGAGTACTTGGAGTAGATAACGTTGTCGCCTTCTTTCACCTGCATGATGATTTCCTTGCCGTCCACCACGCCGCCGGGGCCTACGGCAATAACCTCTGCCTGCTGAGGCTTTTCCTTTGCCGCGCCTGGAAGAACGATACCAGACTTTGTAGTTTCCTCTGCTACTAACTGCTTCAATACTACCTTGTCAAATAATGGTGCTAACTTCATATTAATTCCTCCTTACAACCTGTTCTGTTTTTTCTTTCTTGAATTTTTTACTGGTTCTTTCGTTTGCTCACATACTATGTTATATCACCAGTTATTAGCACTGTCAAGAGTTGAGTGCTAGCTTATTTTAATTTTATAATTTTTTTACAATTTGCTGTTTCTTTTTTTTACCATTCGTATTACAATAGTAGCAATAAGGCATACTGTTGGTAACAGGTATTGTGCCTGAAGAACTGTAAAGGAAAGGGGTTTTTAACATGGCTAAGAAGCATTGGGGCAGATTGGCAGTATTTGCTGCTGTAACAGGCGCCGTGGCCGCCGGCATTTCTTATGTACTTCAGTACAAGACATATCATAACGAGCTTGAAAAGGATTTCCGGGAGTTTGAAGATGGAGAGGACGATTCCGAGACTCCCCAGGATCACACCATCGATCCCCGTTCCTCAAACCGCAATTATATTGCCCTGTCTTCCAGCAAGGATGAATTTAAAATAGCTGCCAAGGACATTGCTCACGCCACGAAGCATGTTTTAAAGGATGCCGGCAGCATCCTGACCGATACGGCTCATGAAGCAGTATCCGCTGCTGTGGATACCGCCCACATGGCCCTCCATAGTATGAAAGCGAAAAAAGCAGACTTCATGGAAGGCCGGGCCAGAGACGAGGAAAAAGATGAGGATATCTTCGAGGACGAGGGCTTTCTGGACGACGATTATGTGGACGAGGATGAGCTCTATGATTACAGCCCCATCAACACGTCCCATGATTCCCGGTTCCAAGAGGACTACGATGAACATGAGCCGGATAACCCCTCGGAAACGACCGGACATACGCCTAAAAAGGCGGATTCCGAAGCCTTAACAGCCGTTATCGAAGAAGATACCTTAGAATAGAAACGCAGCCTTTCTGCTGGCGAAATCAGAATCCTCAGGGCTGCCAAAGTATCAGAGCCAGAAATCTAATGCGCCATACGTCTACAAAAAGCCTGAGAAACTGGAGCAGGCAAAGGCTTTTCTTTGAATATCCGGGATAACTAAACTATGATTGACAGAACTGTTACAAACTAAAAATGCAATAGCAAATTAAATAAAAGTCAACTTCCCAAATAAAAAATACGGTTCCAGGCATCTATTTTAGCTGCTGAAACCGTGTTTTTTATGCAGCATTTCCAAAAAGTGCTATTTCGCAACAGCCCTTTTCTATATTTCTGTCTCCTCAAGCTCAAAAAAGTCCGGTGATCCATCATTCATCTACTTTAAAGCTAGGCCTTACACATCCGTTTTATTCTTCCCACTGCAATATATTTGCCCACATGGGCTGCCATGCCTGATCTTCCCCTAATACATAAGCATGGCTGTCATTATCTGTAGCCATAAGCTGATACTCCCTCCGATCCTCCAAATACGTCCAACGATCATCCAAAACCACCACCCCATCCTTGACGGTTATATTCCAAACAGTAGCTTCCTTTTTATCATTTGTGGTTCTGTAAGTAATCTGCCCCTCCATAAGATTCCCGGAAAACTGTCCTTTCCTGCACACAGCCCTGGCCTCCTCCATAGGACCTCCCTGGTAATAGCAATATCCTGTGCTTCCTTCTCCCTCCATCACTCCATTCTGCCACAGGCCATCGGCATAATCATACCTGGGAGCCTCCAGATCCACCACCTGGAGGGCCAGGCACAGTCCATGAGGCCTTCCTCCCTGAAAGGAGCCATAGAATACAGTTCCGGCCTTAGTAAGCACCATCCCCTCTCCGTCGATCTCCTCCTTCAAGTTCTGGCCGTCAAAGAGGTAGCGCCGGCCATCCATTTTTTCGTAGAACAGTTCCACAAAAAGTTCCTCCTCCCTGTTCATTACTATGGCAGCCTCCTTTAGCTTTCTATTCTCCAAAGCAGAGAACAGCTCCCTTAATACAGCCGCCTCCTTCTCATTTAAAACAGGCAGTTTACTCTGCTGTATCAAATCCCTTTCCTCAGCCTGTGCCTTTGCCTGAAGATCCGCGGCTTTTTCTTTTGCTGTAGCCGCCCGCTCATGCGCTCCCCACCAGCTGCTAAGCGCCAGTACCAGAGCAAAGACTGCCGCTGCTGTCCAATCGATCCTTTTATCCTTCATGCCCCTTCTCTCCTTCCTTGTTTTATTTCCATTGTCAGGCCCGCAGTAGCTTCTTTTAGCATTTACCGCCAGGCTTCATTTAAGAGCCTGGCTCCCTGTTCAATACCTTTTTCATTCAGATTGGCATAGCCCAGCATCACAGTGGAGGGAAATATATGTTGGCTGGGATGGATAAATGCATCAGATATACCATACACTTTCACCCCGGCCCTTGCCGCCTGCTCCACCAAAAGCACCTCCTTGGCCCTCTTTTTGTGAGTCAGGAGCACATGAAGCCCGGCGTACTCCCCTCTTATATCAAATCGATCCTCCAAAGCCTTAAGCCCAGTCAGAAGCACGTCATGCTTGCTCTTATAAATACCTCTCATCCGGTTCAGATGACGTTCATAAAAGCCCTGGTTTATAAACTGGCAAAGAATATTCTGATCGATTCTGGATACAGTGGAGGCGTAAAACCCGGCCTTTTCCCTGTAAATTCCCAAAAGCTGCTCCGGGAGCACCATAAACCCCACACGGATGGCCGACGCAATGGACTTAGAAAAGGTTCCCATGTAAATCACTCGTCCACCCTGATCCATACCCTGAAGGGCTGGAATGGGCTTGCCTTTATAGCGGAATTCACTATCGTAATCATCTTCAATCAGATACCGGCGGGGCTGCCTGTAGGCCCAGGACAAAAGCTCCTGACGCCGCTTCACCGGCATCACAATCCCTGTAGGATACTGATGGGAAGGCATTACATAAGCCACATCTGCCTGGATACCTGAAAGCTGCTTCACATCCATGCCGTATCCATCCATTTCCACAGGGAGAATTTGGTGTCCTCCCCCCCTCAGTACCAGATAAGCCTGCTTGTAGGTAGGATTTTCCATAGCAAGCTTCGTATCATTTCCTAGAATCTGAGACAAGAGCATCAGCAAATACTCGCTTCCTGCTCCGATGATAATCTGCTCCGGGCTACAGTTCACTCCTCTGGCAGAATGAAGATAATCTCCAATGGCCCGCCGCAGCCCCTCCTCTCCCTGGGGATGACCTCCCGCAAACATTTCCTTATTGTCATTTACCAGAGTATTTCGGCTCAGCTTCCTCCAGGTATTAAAGGGAAAACGTTCCAGGTCAATGCCTCTGGGTGAAAAATCCACTTTATAGTCCCTGTCCACTTCCTGCCGCTCCTTTGCCGCAGTCTCCGGAAGCACCCGGCGCAGCTTTATCAGCGCCGCAGTCTCGCACACATAGTAGCCCTTACAGGGAAGGGCCTCAATATAGCCTTCCGACTGAAGCTGGTCGTAAGCCATCTGCGTCGTGCTGCGGCTCACCTTTAGATTCTGAGCCAACACTCGGGTAGAAGGCAGCCTGCTTCCGGCTGCCAGCCCTCCCTCCTGTACCTCCTCTTTTATATGCTGGTAGATCTGCTCATAAAGAGGACTGGGAGACTGGCTGTCAAGAGGTACTAAAAGTTCCATAAGTCATCCTTTCCACCTGTAACTGGCATTGTTTTATTGTGTGTAAATATCAGTTTTAATCATACCAATTTACTCCGGCACTGTCAACTGCCTGCTTTATGGAAAAGGCATAGAACGACAAAAAAGCGCCTGACTCAAAAACCGGTCTTTAGGAAAATACTGCACATAAAAAACACGGTTCCACATTGCCATTGAAGCCACTGGGTACCGTGTTTTCCCTTCTGAAAAGCCTAATTTTATTCAAGCTGCTATCGCATTTCTTTAATGGAAGAAGGATCGCCCTGCACAATGTTCAATCCGCTCTCTCTTTTCCAGACTATTTAGGCAGCCGGAAGGAGCTCTTAAGAGACACAATCCTGTTAAAGACCGGCTTCTCAGGAGTGCTGTCCTTGCAGTCAACACAGAAGAATCCGTTTCGTACAAACTGATAGCTGTCATAGGCATGTCCCTCTGCCAATGCCGGCTCCACATAGCAATCCTTGAGGATTGTCAGAGAATTGGGATTCAAATTCAGGCTGCCATCCTCCTTCAGCTTCCCCTTCTCCTCGTCCACAATATTTTCGTACAGCCGGCACTCCACCTTTTTTGCAGTCGGAACAGACACCCAATGGATGGTTCCCTTTACCTTACGTCCATCAAAGCCGGAACCGCTTTTCGTTTCCGGGTCATAAACACCGTGCACCACAGTCACATTGCCGCCGGCATCCTTCTCACAGCCAGTACAGGTTACAAAATAGGCTCCCATGAGACGTACTTCATTGCCAGGGAACATACGGAAATATTTCCTGGGAGGCTCCTCCATAAAATCCCCTCTCTCAATGTAAAGCTCTCTTCCAAAAGGCACCTTTCTTTCTCCCAGCTCTGGATTTTCCAGATTATTCGGCACATCAAGAAGCTCTGTCTTGCCCTCGGGATAATTATCAATCACCAGCTTAACCGGCTCCAGAACAGCCATCATGCGGGACTTCTTAAGCTTTAAGTCCTCCCGGATGCAGTATTCCAGCATAGCGTAGTCCACTGAACTGTTGGCCTTTGACACCCCCACCAGCTCTACGAACATCCGTATGGATTCAGGAGTATAGCCCCGCCTTCTTAGGGCTGCAATGGATACCAGGCGAGGATCATCCCAGCCGTCCACAATACCGTCCTCCACCAGCTTCTTAATATAGCGCTTGCCAGTGATGACATTGGTCAGGTAAAGCTTTGCAAACTCAATTTGACGGGGCGGATTCTGAAACTCGCACTCCTGAACCACCCAGTCATACAGAGGCCTGTGATCCTCAAACTCCAGGGTACAAATAGAATGAGTAATATGTTCAATGGCATCCTCAATAGGATGGGCAAAATCATACATAGGATAAATACACCATTTGTCGCCTGTATTGTGATGGGACATGCGGGCAACCCGGTAGATTACCGGATCTCTCATATTGATATTGGGGGAAGCCATATCGATCTTGGCTCTGAGCACCTTCTCGCCGTCCTGATACTTGCCTTCCTTCATTTCCTCAAAAAGCTTTAAATTCTCCTCAACCGTTCGATTCCGGTAGGGACTTACCCTCCCAGGAGTGGTAAAGTCTCCTCTGTATTCCCGAATCTCCTCTGCCGATAAATCACAGACGAAGGCTTTTCCCTTTTTTATCAGGAATATAGCGCACTCATACATTTTCTCAAAATAATTGGAAGCAAAAAAAAGCCTGTCCTCATAATCTGCCCCAAGCCATTTTACATCTTCTATTATAGACTCTACAAATTCAGTCCTTTCTTTAGTAGGGTTTGTATCGTCAAAGCGCAGGTTGAACTTGCCGCCATACTTCTGTGCAAGTCCATAGTTCAGCAAAATGGACTTGGCATGTCCAATGTGCAAATAACCGTTTGGCTCAGGTGGAAAACGGGTCTGGACATGCTTGTACACGCCTTCTGCCAGATCCCTGTCAATCTCCTGTTCAATAAAGTTCCGGGAGACTGACTCCTTTTCCTCAGTTTCCATTACGGTATCCTTCTCTGCCATAATTGTTCCTCCGTGATTGTTACTTTTCTGACTTATAAGTAATATAGCACATATCTTTCATCTGCGAAAGGGGAAACGGGAATAATTTTCTCCCGTAGAATTGCCAAATCTAGAATTTGGGGTAAAAGTTTGCTATACTTATACGAACTAGGCACAAAGCCCTGCGCAAATTACCGCAGCACCGCAGCGAAAAGCAATTTGGTAAATAGTCAAGAGTTATTTTGAAAAGATTTTTATCCAAAAG